>Ga0209016_1002283_pt1 | contig 13112 bp, 12 predicted proteins | sample EPASupsiteSAE305_FD_187265 | JGI IMG/M metagenome (GOLD analysis project Ga0209016, IMG submission 187265) | Bioremediated contaminated groundwater microbial communities from EPA Superfund site, New Mexico - SAE3-05 (SPAdes) (version 2) | ecosystem: Environmental > Aquatic > Deep subsurface >...
AACCTTGGGCGAGCAGCTGCCTGGCCAGGAACGAGCCGATAAAACCGGCTGCGCCGGTGACCAATATTTTTCTCATCACGGGGACTTTACTCCTGTTGTTCAACGTCGGTCCCTGCCGGACCGAGGGCCAATTACGGACAGATCCGACGGGGTTCAGGAGGTCTGGGCGAACCGGGTTCCCCGTCCCGGGTCACCAGCGCCAGAGTTCTTTTTTGGCGGACAGGGTGAAGAGGACCTGATGGTCGGTGTATTGATCGCTGCCCAGATGACCATCGGATACATAATAGACATACCTTACCCCGGCCTGGTACCATTGCGCAAACGAATAACTGCAACCGGCCCCGGCTTCGTAGATATCCTTATCATAGGAGAGATCGCCGGTGGTATCGCCCGGGTCAGGGGTCTCGCCCTCGGCGGCGGTGAGGTAATCCCCTTGAGGATCGTAGGTGGACTGCCAGCTGTAGCCACCGAAGAGGTCAAGGGCGAGGTGTTCGGTGTACTGGTACCTGAAGGTAGCACGAGCACTGTAGGTATCGGTGAGGCCCGAGTCCTGGCTGCCGGTGAAGTTTTGGGCCTCAAACTGCTTGCTGAGCAGGAGGGCGAAGGAGGCATGCTCGTACTGCCTGGTATAGTTCATATAGGCGTTGTAGCCCCAGGTCCCGTCGAGGCCATCGGTTTTGGCATAGGAGGGACCGGCGCCCAGAGCCAGCCGGTTGCGGGGGTCGAAGGTATGATCCCAGCCGGCGGACCCGTTATGGACCTGAAAGCCGGGACGGGTATCGCCGTCGTATTGGGTCTCGGAAGAGGAATACTTCAGGGGGTAGAAGGTGCTTGGGTCCTGGATGTAATCGATTCCGAGGTCGCCACCATACTGATCCAGATCCGGGGTGCCGATCCCGGTGGTGGAGGGGTCATTGTCGTAGAGGCCGCGGGTATAGTTGAGCCCCAGGCTGGAGCGCCAATTTTGATTGAACCCGTGGGTATAATTGGTAAAAAATGTGTGCTTGTCGTAGTCGTTGTAGTCGTCGGCGTCCTGCTGGCTGGTATAACCGCCACTACCGTCATCGTTGCGGAGGACGCTGTAGCTGTAGCCGCCGCCGATCCGACTTGCCGCCGACAGGGTGTAGGCGGTTTGCACGGTTGCGGTATTAGTCCAGTAGGTCTGACCGCTCAGATCGCGGGACAGTTGGTCCGCCGAAGTGGTCTGCGTTTGTCCGGGGACAGCGGAATTGGAACTTGAGGAGGTCTGGGCACTGCTGTAGGAAACCGACGGGTCATCGGAGCGGGTGAAGTCATCGGACAGGGTCAGCGACCAGAAACGGGAGAGCTGTCGGTCCTCTTTGAAATTGAGCTGATGGTTGACCCCGGTATCCTCGCTGATGTAATCATAGTAAAGGGTGGGGGCATACCTGAGACTGAACACATCGTAGATGCCCTGTGAAACCACCGACACCTCCGGGCCAATCCCCAGCTTCTTGGCATCCCCTTCGTCCGAGTTGGTACCGCTCACCTCTTGCTGGTAGGAGCGTGACCGGAAATCATAGGAGGTTGATGCTCCGCCGGTTACCGTGGTCTGGCGGGCGTGGGCCGGTTCGACCAGCACCAGCACCCCTGCCAGGATTGAGCAACTAACCGGAAGCCATGACCAATGATGAAAAATTTGCATTGTTTTTCCTCTACTCAATGAACGACCACGACATCCCCGGGTTCAAGCAGGATATTTTTTTCAATATGCTTTCCTTTGAGAAAATCATCATAATCAAATTTAAATCGCTGCCCCGTCTGCGACCCTTTGGCGGGCCCGTTCTCGGCAATCGGCTCGTTCTGCTGGCGAATAATGGTAATTTCAGAATTGGCCCAATCCGTCATGCCGCCGGCCTTGGCCACCGCTTTGACCACGGTGATGGGATAATCGAGATGAAAGAGGCCCGGGGATTTCACCTGTCCCATCATGGTATACTGCCTGCTGTTGCTCTGTACCAGGGAGGTGATGACAGTGGGCTTGTCAAAGACCGTGCTGTAGAGTTTCTTGAGATAATCGGCCAACTGGGTCAGGGTCATGCCGACCACGTAGACATCGCCGATATTGCGTAGCGAGACCCGGCCGTCGGTGCCGACTTCCGCCCCGGCGCCCCGTCCCCGGACCGTATCCTGCTCTTCCGCCCCGGGTTTGGCGGAAGCCGCGACCGGGCTGGCCGGCCCGACCGCCATCGAGCCCTCGCCGTAAACCTCGACATAGAGGATATCCCGATAGCCGATGACATACTCTTTGTCCGTCTGTCCCTTTCCTCCCAGGATCTCTTGGCGGTACTGCTCCTTGGTTTCACTTTTTACCGGATTGTCTCCGGAGGACTCGGCGGCCCAGCACGACCAGGCCATGGCCATGGTGAGGATAAGTATCGCCCAGATCCCAGTTTTTGCGGTCACGGATTTTTTTTTCATGGCTCTGTTCCCCCCTTCAATCTCCATAAGATTTATAATTTGTCAATTTATGCTACCTGGATCAATGAGATAGGTCAAAACAAAAAAATACTTATTCACTTTTTTCGGCGATAACGGCACCGTTTGCCCCGGGGTAGGTCGTCAAAAGGAACAGCCACTCCGGCTGCGGCAGCGGACGCTGGCCTTAAAATCTTACCCCCCTTGGAAATCAGGCCCTTTTTTTATTCCACTCTCCTGCCGAGTTGATATATAAAGAGAGGAATGAGGCGAGCCGTTATGGGTAACGGCCCAGGTGGGATGGAGGCGGCCAAACCGTTGCCAGACAATTGTAGAGGACCAGAGGCGGCCCACCGCGGACTCCGCAGCAGGTCCTTGCCGTCCGGATGATGCCGTCCCAAACGCCTGACCCATTGATGACAGGTGCAGGTTTAACCGCTCCACTCTTCCACTCCATACAGGGTCCCGATGCCAACTCAAAAATCAAAACTCGTTGCCGCAATGCTTGTGCCGATGCTCCTGTTGCTGTTCCTTGCCGGCTGTTCGAGCGAAGGCAAAAACAAGGAGCAGCATTACCAGAAGGCGATGGTCTATCTTGCCGAGAATAAAGATAAAGAGGCAATTATTGAATTGCGCAACGCCATCCAGATCGACCAGAAATATGCCGAGGCCCGTTACCAGCTGGGTCTGCTCTATCTTAAGGCCGGCGAAGTCCGCCCGGCCTTTGAAGAGCTCCAGCGGGCCTCGACCCTTGATCCTAAAAACCTCGACGCCAGGATCAAGACCGCCGAGTTTTACCTGCTCTCCCAAAAAAAGGAGGAGGCCCGCAAATATATCGACGAGGTCCTCCAGCAGGCCCCCAATAACAAGGATGGGCTCGCCCTGCTCGCCAACCTGGAATTGATGGACGGTAAGTTTGATGCGGCCCTGAGTGCCATTGACCAGGCCATTGCCGCCGTACCGGGCGAAGATCGGCTCTATGCGATCAAGGGGCGGGTGCTGGCCATGAAACAGCAGTTTCCGGAGGCGGAACGGGCGCTGCTGAAGGCGATCGAACTGGATGGCAAGAAAATGGCCAACTATGCCACCCTTTCCGCCTTTTACATAGAACGCAAGGAACACGACAAGGCCAAGGTCATTTTGGAGAAGATGGCCGCAGCCTTCCCGGAATCCCCCCAGCCATTCCTGCAAATGGCCACCTTGGAGCTGACCCAGAACGATGTCGAGGGTGCTGAACAGCATCTGAACCAGGCGCTTAAGATTGATTCTAAAAACAGCAGGCTCAAGGCCTCGGTCGCCGAATTTTATGCCAAAAGAGGCAAGTATGAGCAGGCGGAACAGCTCTATAAGGAGGCGGTCGAGAGCGCCGAGAAACCTGAGGATTTCGAGGCTGAACTGGCCAATTTCTACTTCGACCATGGTAAGTTCGACCTGGCCCGGGCTCAGTTGGACAAGGTGATCAAAAAGAATGACAAAAACGCCACCGCCCAGCTGGTTAAGGCCAAATTCGCCCTCAGAGAGGGCAAAAATCAGGAAACCCTGGATCTCATCACCGCCCTGATCCGCGATTACCCCAAATGGGGCGAGGCCTTCTTTGTCAAGGCCCTGGCCCTCAGCAACCTCAAAGATCAGAAACTGGCCAAAGAGGCCCTACTGGAGGCGATCAAGCTGAGCCCGGGATTGGGTAAGGGCCATTCCCTGCTCGCCCTCGTCTCGCTCCAGGAAGGCGATTTTGAAACCGCCAAAAAAGAGGCGGCCATCGCGCTGAAGATCAACCCTCGCGATTTTCAGGCAGCCCTCACCCTGGCCAAAGCGGTACTGTTTGCCAAAGAATTCGAACCCGCCGAAAAGATGTTCATCGAACTCCAGGCCAAAGTGCCGGACAACGTCGAGGTACTGGGCAGTCTCGGTCTGGCGTACATGGCGCAGAATAAAACCGATCAGGCCAAGCAGACCTTTACCGGGCTGCTCACCCTGCAGCCCGGTAACGCCAAGGCCTTTACCTTCCTCCTGCAGATGGCGCAAAAGGGCGGTGCCTCAAAGGAAACCCTCATCCAGATGACCCGGGACCAGATCGCCAAAGCCCCGGCCAGTGGCGAGTTGCAGGTCCTGCTCGGCAACCTGCTGCTCGGCAACAACCAAGCCGACCTGGCCCTGGAGGTCTATAACAAGGCCCAGGAACTGGCGCCGGAGAATCCGCAGTCCTATGCCATGAGCGCCCTGATCCTGACCAAGGCGGGGAAGACCGATCAGGCCATTGCCGAATACCAGCAACTGTTGGCGAAGCAGCCCCAGGCGATCGGCGCCTACATGGGGCTGGGCAGCATCTATGAGCAGACCGGCAAGAGCGACCTGGCCAAGGCGGCTTATGAAAAGATCCTGACCTTCAAACCCGATTTCGCCCCGGCGGCCAACAACCTGGCCTGGATGATTGCCGAGGGCAAGGATCCGGACCTGGGCGAGGCCCTGCGCCTGGCCATGACCGCCAAACAGCAGGCACCCGAGGATGTCCATATCATCGACACCCTGGGGTGGGTCCATTACAAACGGGGCTCGTTCGCCCTGGCCCGCAATGAATTCAACCAGGCGGTTCAGAAGCAGGGCGATATGCCGGTGCTGCGCTACCACCTGGCCCTGGCCCTGCATGGCGAAGGCAAAAAGGCGGAGGCCATCAAGGAACTCGAACTGGCCCTGGGCCAGAAGCAGGCTTTCCAGGAAAAAGAGGAGGCCGCCGCCACCCTGAAGCAATGGCAGAGTGAGAAATAGCGGCTGCTTGGCTTTTTTACCTCAACCGGACAAATTTCATGCCAGCACGGACAGAAATCATCAGCCGCCTGCAACTGCAGGCCAGGGTCGAGGAGCTGGGGCGTCGAATCACCCAGGACTATCAGGACAGGCAACTGGTACTCCTGGGGGTGCTCAACGGGGCCTTTATTTTTGCGGCCGATCTCTGCCGGGAGATCGATCTTGATCTTGAGATCGATTTTATCCAGGTGACCAGTTACGGGGCCTCGACCGAGAGCTCTGGCACCATTCGTCTGCTCAAGGAGCCGAGCATCGATCTGACCGGCAAGGATCTCCTCCTGGTCGAGGATATCGTCGATACCGGCATCACCATGGCCTGGCTGCAGGAGCATTTCCGCCAAAGCCCGGCCAACACGGTCAGAATCTGTTCATTGATCGACAAGAAGGAACGGCGGAAGGTCCCGGTCGAGGTCGATTATATCGGCTTTTCCCTTGAGCGGGGTTTTCTGGTGGGCTACGGACTTGATTGCGCTGAAAGATACCGCAATCTTCCGGCTGTCTATGGCCTCGACTGAACGCAATGCGGCCGGACTTGGAAAAGCTCGGCCGATCCGGTTTGAACCTGCTGCAATGGAGCCCCCTATGTCCAAAAAACAATTTGCCGTGATCCTTTCCGGCTGCGGCCACCAGGATGGCGCTGAGATCCACGAGGCCACCCTCACCCTCTGGGCGATCCACAAAAACGGCGCCGAATTTCACTGCTACGCCCCTGACATCAAACAGCACCATGTCCTCAACCACATCACCGGTCAGGAGATGTCCGAGCAGCGCAATGTCCTGATCGAATCGGCCAGGATCGCCCGGGGCAAGATCGCCTCGCTCGCCACCTTTGTCCCCGAATCGGTTGACGGCCTGGTCATCCCCGGTGGTTTCGGCGCCGCCAAAAATCTGAGCAGCTACGCCTTTGACGGCCCGGGGTGCAAAGTCAACCGCGATGTCGCCGGGGCGATCAAGGCCATGCATGCGGTCGGCAAGCCCATCGGAGCCCTCTGCATCGCCCCGGTCATCATCGCCAAGGTCCTGGGCGACGTCACCCTGACCATCGGTCAGGACAGTGGCACTGCCGCCAATCTGGCGACCATGGGGGCGACCCACACCCCAACCCTGCCAGGGGAGATCGTTATTGACCGCCAGCACAAGATCGTCACCACCCCCTGCTATATGCTTAATTCCAGGGTCGATCAGATAGCCGACGGCGCCGACAACCTTATCCAGGCGATGCTGGCGATGATGGCCTGAGCCTGAAGGAGGCCGGTACGTTTTTTTCGCCAGGATGTCGTTTTTGGCGGCACTGCCAGGCAATCCCAGGCCTGTCCCTGCCCCCTGCAAGGCGACCGCCCTTTCTTTCTCAGCAGCAGGGGTCGCCGGAGGATCTCTTTTGCGCCGCCCCTGCTTGACAGTTTTAAGCATCGCCTTATTTGTGCATTGGGTCAAATGGCTTTGGATGCGCGCACTCCGCCGCCGCAGTCAACGTCAAAGAATGAACTGGAAGAGGTATCAGAGGATAATAAAACGTTATCTTCCCCCGATACGAATCCTGCATCCGCAACCACTGCACCGTTTTGACGCCAAACACCCGAGAGAGGAGCCCAGTGCGTTAGTAGCGCACGCTGGGATCTGTGCGGGGGGTGCCGCGTAAGCGGCATTCCTACCGCGACCTGTGGAGTTTGGTGACGCTTGCAGGAAAAAATAGGTTATTTAAAGGCCGACTAATAATTGGGAACGACGAGGACCGGTACCTTGGCATGCCGGGTAACCCGGCGGGCAACCGATCCCATGACCGTGCTGCCAAAGACGGAGCCGGTGGATTTCCCCATGACGATAAGATCAACCGTATTCTTATCCGCTACCCGAAGTATTTCCTCACTGGGATCTCCGGCAACAACCAGAATCTCCTGCACCTTGATGACATCTGCCTTGCACGATTCCATTTCCTCCGTGCAGAAGGTATGAAGCCGGGTTTTTATCTCTTTCAACACCTCCTGCATATTATCCTTTTGCGCCTTATCGGCCGCCTCGGCTGACATATAGGTTTCAATAACAGCGCGGGCGGCACTGCTCAAAGGTTCCACCACATGGAGTAAGATGATGCGCGCGTTGTATTGGCGAGCCAGGCTGATCGCGTAACGAAAGACAGGACGGGTGTGGGTGCCGAGTGCGGTTGTATAGAGTATTGTTTTTACTGTGGGAAGAGTATGCATGTTTTCCTCCATAAAGTTGATCTGGTTAGAGACGGGACAAGTAACAGGCTTGGAAAGAGGCAAGATCGTGCTCCCTTACCCAAGATTCGCCCGATAGAGGGTTCTTGGGGCTATCGGCAACAGGTTGAAATCTCCCTCATTGATCCTTTGTTTAAGCAATAAGCGGACCTGTGATCTGTGTAAACCTCTACGCTTGGATTACCAGTGGTCGACGGAGTTTGTTCGACCTTTTCATCAAACAATTGTACCTGCTTTGGGTGGATTTCCGCATGGTTCGGAGTGGAAACCGGCGGATATCCGCCTATTGCGAGTTGGGCCGACAGGGCATGTCGGCCGTTATTCTTCGATTTTAAGGAGTTTTACATATTAATTGAGCAATGGTCTTCATCTTGCTATCTTATATGAGGAAGTTGTCTGCTGTGCAACACTTCTTCGGATCTTGGAGAATGATTCAACTTGTTGAATGACAAAGGCAACATGGTAATCAAACAGAAAAAGGAGAGAATTATGTTTCAGACGGTAACGAAGGCATTGGCGGTATTATCGATTTCGGCTTTTTTCTTGTCGACCTCGGCGATCGCGGAGCCGATCTCCATTAAATTCAGCCATGTTGTTGCGGTTGATACTCCCAAGGGGCAGGCGGCGGAGTTTTTCAAAAAACGGGCCGAGGAGCTGACCAAGGGCCAGGTCAAGGTTGAACTGTATCCGAACAGCCAGCTATATAAAGATAAGGAAGAGATGGAAGCCCTGCAGCTCGGTGCCGTTCAGATGCTGGCGCCCTCGCTGGCCAAGTTCGGCCCTCTGGGCGTCAAAGAGTTTGAGGTTTTCGATATCCCCTTTATCTTTGATGGCTATGCCGATCTGCACAAAGTCACCCAAGGCCCGGCCGGAAAGCAGTTGCTGGACAAACTGGATGCGAAGGGAATTAAAGGGCTTGCCTATTGGGATAATGGGTTCAAATCCTTTTCCGCCAACACCCCGATCAAGACCCCGGCTGACCTGAAGGGCAAGAAGTTACGGATTCAATCATCCAAGGTCCTGGAAGAGCAGATGCGCGAACTGAAGGCCATCCCGCAGCAAATGGCCTTCTCCGAGGTTTATCAGGCACTGCAGACCGGCGTTGTTGACGGAACCGAAAATCCAATCTCCAATTTTTATACCCAGAAAATGTTTGAAGTGCAGAAATATTTGACCCTGACCGACCATGGTTATCTGGGGTATGCGGTCATCGTCAACAAGAAGTTCTGGGAAGGACTGCCGGCCGATATCCGTACTCAGCTCGAGATCGCAATGAAGGAATCGACCGACTACGCCAACAAGATCGCCAAGGCAAGCAATGATAAGGATCTCGAATCAGTCAAGGCCTCCGGCAAGACCGAGGTCACCGTCTTGACCCCGGAGCAGCGGAATGCTTTCAAGACGGTCCTGTTGCCCGTGGCTGATAAAATGGCGAGCCGCATCGGCCAGGAAACCATTGATAACTTCAGAAAGGCAGTCGGTTCCGGCAAATAACGATTTCCTCTATATAAACGATGGTAAGAGGCGGAAGGCAGCTGTTTTCCGCCTCTCACCGTTCTGAAGGACAGGGCGACAATGAAATTTTTAAATCACCTCGAGGAATGGCTCATCACCTTTCTCATGGGCGGGGCGACCGTAATTGTTTTTATAGCGGTAGTTCATCGATACGCCGCCGGATGGCCGATTCCTGTGGTGCAGGATTGGCTGCTCACGCTTAATTTCGGCTGGACGCAAGAGTTATGCATCATCATGTTTGTCTGGATGGCCAAGTTCGGCGCCGCCTATGGTGTCCGGACCGGCATTCATGTTGGTGTCGATGTGCTGATCAACCAGATGGGAAAAAGGACCCGGGGTAAGTTCATCATCTTCGGCTTGGCGTCCGGCGCGACCTTTACGGCCATCGTTGCCACTCTCGGCGGTAGTTTTATCTGGGAAAACGGCATGCATTACGCAATTTACAGCATGCTTGGTTTTGATACCGGTGTCTTGCCGCAAGGGCCCACCACCCCGGACCTCGAATGGCCGACCTGGGCGGTTTACAGTGCGGTTCCGTTTGGTTCGACCTTAATGTGTTTCCGCTTCCTTCAGGTTATGGTCAGTTTTATCAAAACCGGTGAACTGCCGCACCACGACCATGGCCACGTTGACGGCATTACCGAAGAGGCCATACCTTTGGAAGGGGAGGTTATCGAACTGCGGGCTGTTCTTGATCAGGATGACCTCGAGAATGGAAAGAACGGTAAAGAGAGCAAGGAGGACGGACAATGAGCGCCGCCATTATTTTTGGTATCCTGCTTGCGTTGATGCTGACGGGAATGCCTATTTCTATTTCCCTGGGCCTGACGGTTTTAACCTTTCTCTTTACCATGACCCAGGTTCCCCTTGAGTCGGTGGCCCTGAAGCTGTTTACCGGCATTGAAAAATTCGAGATCATGGCGATCCCCTTTTTCATTCTGGCCGGTAATTTCCTCACCCATGGCGGGGTGGCCCGGCGGATGATCAACTTTGCCACCTCCATGGTCGGTCATTGGTATGGCGGCCTTGGCCTGTCGGGAGTTGTCGCCTGTGCTCTGTTTGCCGCCGTATCGGGATCTTCACCGGCCACGGTTGTGGCCATCGGTTCCATTCTCTTGCCGGGAATGATCAAAGGCGGATTTCCCAAGCAGTTCGGGGCCGGCGTCATCACCACCTCGGGTGCCCTGGGTATCCTGATTCCGCCGTCCATTGTCATGGTTATGTATTCAGTCGCCACCAACACCTCGGTGGGAGCACTGTTCATGGCCGGGGTCATACCTGGGCTGGTCATGGCCTCAATGCTCGCTGGTATGACCTGGTACCGGGCGCGGAAAAACAACTATCCGCGTCAGGAAAAGGCCTCGTGGAAAGAGCGCTTACGGACCTTTCGCGAATCAGCCTGGGGATTGATGCTGATCATCGTGATCATGGGCGGTATCTATTCGGGCATCTTTACCCCGACGGAAGCCGCGGCAATGAGTGCGGTCTACGCCTGTTTCGTGGCGGTGTTTATTTATAAGGACATGAAGCTGAAGGATGTGCCGAGGGTTCTGCTCAATTCGGCCAATATGTCGGCCATGCTTTTGTACATCATCACCAATGCGGTTATGTTTTCCTTTATCCTCGCCAATGAGAATATCCCCCAGGAATTGGCCAACTGGATGTTGGGCATGGGGTTTGGTCAGATCGCCTTCCTCCTTGCAGTCAATGTTCTCCTGCTCATGGCCGGGAATTTCATGGAACCGTCCTCCATCGTCTTGATCTTTGCCCCGATCCTTTTTCCGGTGGCAATGAAGTTGGGGGTCAACCCGGTTCATTTCGGGATCATGATGGTGGTCAATATGGAAGTCGGCATGTGCCATCCGCCGGTGGGGCTCAACCTTTATGTTGCCTCGGGGATTACCAAGATGGGGATCACCGAATTGACGGTGGCCGTGTGGCCCTGGCTTCTGACCATGGTTGTTTTTCTGGTTATGGTGACCTACTGGCCGACCTTGTCGATCTGGCTGCCTAAGGTGCTCGGCATGATGTGACGATCTTTTGCTTGGAGATATTTTCCCGATCGGCCAATAGAAATCACGACAAACGTACCGCCCACCACAGCTTGCCTTTTATAGGCTTGCGGTGCGTGGGCGGTTGTGTTGCAGATACACGAACTATAACGTTCGGGGTTTCCTCAACATAAGTATACCCCTTCACAGACTGATTTTAGGCAAACAAACAGAGCAGAGAAGAATTCTTGACCCTGCTCACCCGACAGTACCGGCAAAAATAATGGTAATCCACCACCCCCATTACCCGACGCAGCTCCCTGGGCATGAGCCTTGCGAATTTTTTCGATGAGAACACCCCGGTCAATCGGCTGATGCATGCAATCAAAAGCACCTCGCTCAATTCCCTTCATGCCGGCAATGGCCGTCCCTTTGCACGTCAAAAGAATAACTTCGATAGTAACGTCTAAATTCTTGATCATGCTCAAGGTTTCAAGGCCATGCCCGTGACCGGCCCGCAGACTGAGCACCACCACATCGGGACGGGACTGGGTTATCGCTGACAAGACTTCGTTATCGCTACCTGCCGAGGTGGAAGCAAACCCCCAGGATCGCAAACGATCGGTGAGGATATCGGTAAACTCTGGTTCCTCGGAGATAATCAGGACCTTAATTTCTCGCATAGGCCGCTCCTGATTACAGACTGCAGGTCAGACAAACAACTTTGATCTTCCAAGAAAACCTTACTTTTCCCTCTGACCGTTGACGCAAACCGACAACCACAATCATTGTTCTTCCTTGGCTGAGGGCAGAATCATTCCTGACTGCAGGTGGCCTAGTTCGTAGCCCTGGCCCCGTCAATTGGTGGACTGAATTTGAGGGACCGATTTGGGTAAAGAATTTATCTGTTTGAAATCAACACTATATATACATAAGCGGTTGGGTGGTGGTTGGGTGACAGGGACAGCGGTGTCGAAAAATCGGTGCAATTAATTGAAAAACACGCAACTTTCAAGTCGAATTTCCGCTAACTGGTAGTTGGGGTGCATCTTGACTCCCTTGAACCCGGCGTCATGGATGAGCTGCAGACGTTCCAGCAATTAGCGGTCGGCGGGGGGCAGCGAGTGAAAGGGGATGATGCGCTCCGAGCGGATGGCCTTGGACCACTACAGAATAGAGGTGAAATGTTCCGGGCGGGTGGCGATCGAGCAGAGGACCGATTGGAAGATGCCGCCACGATCCATGGAGGCCAGGTATGCCTTGATATTCCACTGTTTTTCCAACGAGGCGATGGCCGCCGGCGCCATACGGTCGGGAAAGGCATGGGGGTGGAAGTCGATGAAACCGGCCATGGTGGTTCTCCTCGTTTTTTTGACGATGGGAGTTCTATATCCCGTAGAGCCGGAGGCCGAGCTGCAGCAGCAGCCAGGTGTACAGTCCGGCAACGACATCGTCGAGGACAATGCCCAGGCCGCCGTGGAGATGGCGGTCAATCCAGTTCGCCGGGAATGGTTTGAGTATATCAAAGAAACGAAACAAGAGAAATCCTAATACCACGGCCCCCGGGTGGAGCGGCACGGCGGTGAGGGCAATCAGCTGGCCGATGATCTCGTCGATGACCACTGGCCGGGGATCGTTGCGGTCGAGGATTTTTTCCGCTGCCCCGGCGCAGCCGACACCGACGAGCAAGAGCAGGCCGACCACGCTGAGATAGGGGAGCAGCTCCATCCGGCCAATTACCAGCCAGAGGACCACCCCCACCGCCGAGCCCCAGGTTCCGGGGGCCTTGGGAAGATAGCCGCTATAGGCGCCGGTGGCGATGAACATCAGCAGACGATCCATGGCCGCAATCAGGACCGGGACAAAGGCAGGCTTTGGCGGATTGCGGCGTAGACCGCTTGCAGCGGTACCCGGTGGGTCTCGGCCACGATCCGGCAGGCCTCGTATTCGGGAGTGATCACCGTTCCCTCCGGGGTCAGGATCCGCTTGGCCGCGACCACACCCCAGGGGGTGGCCACCGTGACCTGCTCCCGGGGCAGGGTGAGTCGCTGCTCCCGGCGCAGCCGCAGGCCGATGGCGCTGGTTTCGGTGAACAGCAGGGTGGTCAGGGCCGGGTGGTCAACCGGTTCGGCCAACACCCGCA
>Ga0209016_1002295_pt1 | contig 13052 bp, 14 predicted proteins | sample EPASupsiteSAE305_FD_187265 | JGI IMG/M metagenome (GOLD analysis project Ga0209016, IMG submission 187265) | Bioremediated contaminated groundwater microbial communities from EPA Superfund site, New Mexico - SAE3-05 (SPAdes) (version 2) | ecosystem: Environmental > Aquatic > Deep subsurface >...
GTTTGTCTTACCTCTTCAATGGTAGTAGTTGTTTCCGATACTGCTGTAGATGTCTCTGCAGCACCGGCGGATATTTCTGTAACTGTGCTTAAAATGTCGGTAGATGAGCTAGCCAGAACATCAACTCCTGTTCTAATCTCATCAGAAATTTTTCTGAGTATATATACAGCCCATACAGAGAGAAAAACAATGAGAAAAATAAGAATGGAACCAATTACAATAATTAGAACACTCGCACCTCGATGGAGTCTTTCATTATTGTTGTAAGCTGCAGTTCTGTAATTAATCAGTTCGGTTTCCACCGCAATACTGGTTGTGCGAATGTTTTCATATAAAGAATACTGATTGCCTTCAACAAGTTCCAGTGCCTCTTTCTTTTTTCCGCTGTCCAGCAGATTAATCATTATAGCGCGGTTGCGCACATATGTATTAATATCGGAAACGGTTTGAGAAAAGAGAGCTCTCTGGTCGGGATAGCCGGCCAGCATACTGTCAATGCCATGTGCTTTTTTAAGAAAATCGGTCTCTTTTTCCTTTATGGCTGATTTAATATTAAGAATTCTATCGTTGTTCGATACAAATACAAGTTCAAGCGAAAGAGCGCGAAGCCTGTTTTCATCTGCGCGTAATCCTGTGAGTTCGTATGTGAGACTGTCAATGTTGCGGATTTTCGATGATGTGTTGTCAAACCTTCTAAATCCGCTAAAGGTCATAGCAGTAAAGAGAATTGTAAATATTACCACTGCCGAAAATCCAATAATCAGCTTTTGTCGGGTCTTAAATTCCAATAGAGTGCTCATATGTTATTTTATTATAATTTTTGAAGTTTTTAAAAGAATCTCTCCATTCAGGAGCACAACTCCGTCCGGCATTACACCCATTATAAATTCATCTGAAGATGGATCAAGATTTAATGGTTTAATGCCAATTGAATCAATATCAATATCTCTTAGCCCGGCTATGTTGTCTGCAACAATGCCGTATTCCATTTTGCCGTCCGAGATAACAATCAGTTTATTCATTTCTCCCAGTCCTTTCTCCCTTTTATTAAGGAATATCTGAATGTTGACGACAGATAGTATTCTTCCTCTGTAATTTATAACTCCCTGTACAAATGAGGGTGTACCGGGAATAGTTGTCAGGTTCCGAAGAAAAAGAACCTCTGTAACAAATTTCTCCTCAATGGCATAGTGTTCAGGGACTATCCGAAACTCTAGAAAGGTTGCAATATTAGTGGCAACATTGTTTTTCGCACTGTCTTTTAAAGCATTTAGTCTTGCTCTTTCGTCAAGTATTTCCTTTTCACTTTTCATTTTCGGACAACAGATTTTCTACAATATCATTTAATCTTGCTTTTCTCAGGCCTCCGGAACCGGGAATAATATCATCATTATTCCATTTCCCGAGTATCTCCAGAACATTGAAATAATGTTTATTTGCAATTGTTCTTTTTCCCTCACGATTCATTATGTTCCCCATCATAAGATGTGACAGAAGGTGATCAGGATTAAGGTAAAGCCCTTTTTTAAAAGCCTCTTTTGCTTTATTTATCTCATTCTGTTCGTGCAGTACTGTTCCATAAAGGTAGAAAATATCTTCATCAGATAATCCCGTTGAGACTATTTTGTCAAGAACTATTACTGCTTGTTTATAATTTCCTGTGTTAGCATAACACTTAGCCAGCAAAGAAAGAAGATTATGGTCGTCCTTGCCCTTTTCAATTATTTTAAGACAAGCGGTTATACATTCCTTATATTTACCTGCGAGATAAAGCTTTTCGAGGTCGTTCTCAGTTTCGGCGCTAAGCGGACTTATATTTTGGCGGGCAATGAATTTACCCTTTGTTTCACGGTTAATCTCCTTTGTTATCTTTCTTTCCGGTTTAATCCCTATTGAAAGAGTCTTTAAATTGATTTCATCTATATAATTTTTGTATGGTGCCTTTTTGCCTTTTTTACCCGTAACAATCTTTTTGTAAAAAACTCCACTCTCAAAATATACCTTATCGAACAGGGAAAAATATTCATCATTGAGTTCTACCTGGCTGGTAATAAACCAGCCTCCGTCATTAAGGCAGTTAAAAAAATTCTCCGCAGCAGTTTTTATTATGCCGGGAGATAAATACATAAGAACATTGCGGCAAAAAATTATATCGACATTTGCTGCTCCTGCAAGCTGAGAAGTATATGAATCCTTCGCCAGATTGAGATAAGTAAAGTTTACAAGTCTTTTTATATCCGGAGAAATGCTCCATGTTCCGTTATTATTCAGAAAATATTTTTTTCTGATATTGTCGGGCGTTTCCCGGAATGACCACTCTGTATATATTCCGGATATTGCCTTGTTTATGGCTTTAGGGCTGATATCCGTAGCCATAATTGAAAAGTCAGACGGATTTAATCCGGGAAAATTCTCTTTAATGATTATTGCCAGAGAGTATGGCTCTTCTCCGGAGCTGCATCCGGCACTCCAGATTTTTATTGTTCTCTTTTCCTTCTCTGCTTTACGTATAACCTCAGGCATTATCATCTTAATAAAAAGGCTCATTGCGGGCTTTTCACGGAAAAAATAGGTTTCTCCAATTGTAAGATGCGAAGAAAGGACTTTTAGAAACAAAGGTTCTATTGACGAGGCCGCAGCTAAATTGCTGATGAATTTTTCTGTGTCTCCAATGTTGATTTCACGAAGAGCAGCAAGAATTCCCCTTTCGACATCTTCAATCCTGTTAGATTCGAAATGGAGGCCAAGCTCTTGTTCTACGAGAGCGGCGATTTTTATCAATTCACCCTTTTTTTTCATAGAATTATCTATGCTTATTGAATTGACTTAATCATCTGTTCTATTTCTGAATTCTCAATATTTGAAAGTATCGTCGAAGTATCGAAGATGTAGAAAATGCCATTGTCGTTGCTGAAAAAGTCTATTTGAGACATACCTTCAAATATTGGTTTCATTGCATTAATGCTCTCCTCTGATATTTTAAGAATATCGCCGGTTTCGTCTGCAATCACTCCCATTTTTCCTGAGGGAGAGTTAATTATCAATATTAAATCTGATACAGATAGCGGTTTGTCTCCAAGAGAGAAACGCTTTCTCAAAGAGATGACCCCAATTATTTCCCCTTTTATATCTATTACTCCCTCAATAAATTCCGGTGCTTTTTCAATACGAGTGATAGTTTGGGTCTGAATGACCCTTTCCACCATTGGAAGAGGAAAGGCAAAGTTTTGCCCCTCGATTTTAAATGTCAGTAGTTCGAGGTTTTTACTTTTCATATCTCTGCAATAAAGTTTATGTAAAGATACAAAATATTACCCGATTTGTCAGATTACCCTTTCCAGGATTTGTCTTGTTACAGCTGCATTTACTGAGCGGTTTTCTCCGAAATGGACATCCCTTTGCTCAAAACGACGCACTATTTCATTTATTGTTTCTTCACCGGCTCCGTTTTCCGAAAGGCGTGTCTTTAACCCCAATGAACGGAAAAATTCCTCAGTTTTTTCTATAATCTTACTTATTGTAAGCTCTATGTCTGTTCCAGATATTCCCCAAACCCTTTGCCCGTACTGCAGAATTTTATCTCCCTTTTCTCCTCTCATGACCCACATAGTACCCGGCAGCAGGATGGTAAGCGTGTGCCCGTGTGTGAGCCCGTGAAGAGCTGTAAGCTCATGACCTATCATATGAGTGGCCCAGTCCTGACTCACGCCCATTGATACAAAACCATTTAATGCCATTGTTGCCGAGAGCATAAAAGTTGCCATTGAATCATAATCCTCCGGATTTGACAATACTTTTGGAGAAATTTCCACAATTGTCTGAAGGATACCTTCCGACCATCTGTCCATTAGCGGGGATTGTCCCGGAGTTGTAAGGTATTGTTCCATTACATGGATAAAAGTATCTGCAAGACCGCATGCAATCTGGAATTTTGGAAGAGTGAAAGTAGTAAGCGGGTCAAGAATTGAAAATTGAGGATATCTTGAATAAAAAGCGAATTTTTCTTTCGCAATTCTGTTGGAAATAACCGCACCGGCATTCATTTCCGAACCGGTTGCAGGCAATGTGAGCACTGTGCCCAGCGGAAGTACTTTACCTTTTGTGAAATCCCGTTTCTTTACTATTTCCCATGCATCGCCTTCGTAAGGTATGCCGGCAGCAATAAGTTTGGATCCGTCAATTACCGAACCTCCTCCAACGGCAAGAACAAAATCGCAATTTTTTTCTTTACCAAGAATTATTGCTTTTCGAAGTGTTTCTATATCCGGATTCGCCTCAATTCCCCAGAATTCAAAGAACGTATATCCTTTAAGTGAATTGATAACTTGTTCGTAAACACCATTGTTTTTAACGCTTCCTCCTCCAAAAGTTATAAGGATTCTATTTTCTTTAGATATTTCTCCTGACAGCGATGAAATTGAGCTTTTTCCGAAAATTAACTTTGTAGGGTTTTGAAAAACGAAATTGGTCATATGATTATATGTTTTAAATTTTACAATTACTTATTATTAATTCAACAATCTTCAGGGAATATTGTTGCCATTAAAATAAATAAAAGAGCCCGGCGTTAAGCCAGGCTCGTATTTGGGCGCATTAGCCCGGTTTGTGGTCCCGGTGGGTCTCGAACCCACGACCCCAACATTAAGAGTGTCGTGCTCTACCAACTGAGCTACAGAACCATTGTTGAGGGTGCAAAAGTATTAAAAAAAATACAGACTGATGCGTTTTTTTTAAAGGAAATACTATTTTTCCTTTTTAAGCAAGTCGCGAATTTCGGTTAACAGCTGAATATCAGCAGGTGGGGGAGGAGGGGTTGGGGGTACAGAAGGGGCTTCAACTTTTTTGCGGTTAAGATTATTCATCATCTTTATCATCAGGAAAATCGCAAACGCAATAATTATAAAATCAAACGTAACCTGTATGAAGTTACCGTAATTCAGTGTTACCGCAGGATTTAAAACAGCACCAGCAGCATCTGTTATCTGGTCTTTAAGAGTGATTTTAAGGTCTGTGAAATTTACACCTCCTACAAGCAGGCCAATAGGCGGCATGACAATATCCGATACGGCAGATGACACTATTTTTCCGAATGCCCCGCCAATAATGATACCGACAGCCATGTCAATGACATTTCCGCGCATTGCAAACTGTTTAAACTCATCAATCATTTTCATAACAATATAGGTTAGAATTATTTACTCAAATATAATATTTATTGACTAATTTTGGGGAAATTATTTTCTTGATGGAATGGATTTACAACCTTTTGTTTACTGAGAGCATAGCTCAGTCTGTCATCGTTTTAGCTTTGGTTATCACTTTCGGCATCCTGTTGGCGAAATTAAAAATTGCAAACATTTCATTTGGAATAACATGGATCTTATTTGCCGGAATTGCTTTCAGTCATTTTGGAATTAAGGTAAATCCTGAGATTCTGCATTTTGTAAAGGAGTTTGGTCTTATTTTGTTTGTTTACTCTATTGGCCTTCAGGTTGGTCCGGGCTTTTTCTCGTCATTTAAAAAAGGAGGAATCAAACTTAATATGCTGGCTATGTTAATAGTCATTCTTGGAGTGACGACAACCCTCATAATAAAAGCTATAACCGGGTTGCCGGTATCGACAATGGTCGGCATTATGTCCGGTGCAATTACTAATACTCCTGGTTTGGGGGCGGCACAGCAGACATTCATCGATCTTAACGGAGCAAATGATCCTACAATCGCTACAGGATATGCTGTAGCATACCCGCTAGGTGTTTTGGGCATTATTATGTCCATTGTATTGATAAAGGCAATTTTCAGGGTCGACTATAACAAGGAAATCAATAAGTTAAGCGAACTAGATAAAGAAAATCCGGAAGAAACTGTTAAACTGGCCATAACAGTTAACAATCCATCTCTTTTTGGTTCAAGAATACGAGAGATTAAAAAATTGCTCAGCAAAACATTTGTGATATCGAGGGTCTGGAGATCTGCAGGGAATGTAGTTATTGCAAATGCCGAAACAATTTTGGAGAAGGATAACAGAGTTCTTATCATAATGCAAAAAAAGGACATGGAATCCATCAGGGCGTTTATTGGTGAGAAGATTGAAATGACCGATGAAGACTGGGCAATTAACGACATAAATGTAGTTCCGCGCCGTGTGCTGGTAACAAAGGAAGAGGTTAACGGCAAGAGCCTCTCAAATCTCAGGCTTGGAAAGGCCTTTGGTATAACCGTAACGAGAATAAACAGGGCGGGAGTTGATCTGGTCGCCAAACCGGATTTGAAACTTCAGATAGGGGACAGGCTGACAATTGTGGGGACACAGGCAAGTATAGATGCTGCAGCAACAGTTCTTGGCAATTCCATGCACCGTTTGAGAGAACCAAATCTTGCCTCGATTTTTTTAGGGATAGCTCTGGGTATACTTCTCGGGAGCATCCCGATATTTATCCCGGGAATACCGCAGCCTGTTAAGCTGGGGCTTGCCGGAGGTCCACTCATTATAGCGATTCTTCTGAGCCGTTTTGGACCCAAATTCAGGCTCATCACTTATACAACTATGAGTGCAAACTTAATGCTCCGCGAGGTCGGAATTTCGCTGTTTCTTGCGTGCGTTGGGCTTGATGCCGGGGGCGGGTTTGTCGAAACGATAGTAAACGGCGGGGGAGCAATGTGGATTATGTACGGCGTAATAATAACTGTGGTTCCGCTGCTCATTGTAGGAATAATCGGCAGGTGGTATTATAAACTTAACTATTTTACCTTAATAGGGCTCCTTTCAGGAAGCACAACCGACCCGCCTGCTCTGGCATATTCGAATGCTTCATCAGGCAATGATTTGCCATCGGTAAGTTATGCTACGGTTTATCCTCTTACAATGTTTCTTCGTGTTCTAATGGCACAGCTTTTAATTATGTTCGGGTGATAGATTTGCTGGTGTTTCTATTGAAGTTTGTTTGCACTCTGCAATTGCAAGAAAGTTATTAAAAAACGAAAATATATTTGGTTATAAACAAATGTTCAATAACTTTGTTATGAACATATGCTTGATATAATTTGTTAGGCATATAAAATTACTTAACAAAGATTTATGAAAATTCATACCAAATTGAGATCAATAATAATATTTGTAGTAATTTTATTCGTGGTGCTTTATGTGTCAATTGCACAAATCGCTTCCAGTAATATTTTAGTTTTTAATTTTACATGTCTTATTATAGTTCTGATTTCCTCTTTTATTCTCTATTTATTCTATAAATAATACAAATTCTTCCTTAAACTTATATTTCCAAATAATTCAATTCCAAAACAACATTATTGAATTTTGCAAGCCAGTCAAGGTATTCTATCTCTATTGTTATTGCATTCTCTATACTTTGAACATACTGAAAAAGATCAATTTCCTGTGATTCATAAGCCTCTTTCGCACTTTGGACAATTTCGTCACTTAATTTCTTCCCGGTTGTCACAAAATAGTCAAGAGACTCTCTTAGTTTCCGCATCTCACTCATCAGTTCTTCTCTTCTCATTTTCAAGTTCAGCAAATAATTTTCTTCTTCAATCTTAGAGACTGAAAAAGCAATTTTTCCTGCGTCTATTTTTGATTTCTGCCCCCAATAAAATATAGGAACAGATATTCCAATTTGATATCCCGGATAATTCCTTGATTCTTCAAATCGGTTAGTCCCGTTATAATACGTCAACGTAATATCCGGTAAGAGTTTGTTTTTTTCAACTTTAAGCAAGTCGGCCTGCATTTTGGTTTCCAATTTTTTGTATTGAACACCCGGACTTGTTTTCAACGGCTGGTTTGACAATATTAATTGTGCAGGTTCTATCCGGGGTATAGAAATAGGTGTATTATCATTCATAAGCACCATTAATTTTCTATAGGCGATAGAAATGTCATGACTTAGATGGTTTATTGTAAGTGTGATTTGCTGATGCTTGGCCATAACGTTAAGGAGTTCCAGATTTGTTGCGCTTTTTTCGTTGTGTTTACTTACTACTTCCTTCGTAAGACTTTGATAAAGTGTGTCCAGATACTTGTAATAATATTCTTTGTTCACCAGGTATCCAATCTCATAGTACACTTTCGAAACATTTTTTAGAAGCAATAGCCTACGGTTCTCCAAATCTTTTTCTGATAGAGAAACAGCTGTTTTATTGACTTTATACTGAGAAGTGTAAACTGTGGGAAAATTAAAGCTCTGTTCAATGCCAATGATGTTTAGCGGATGTCCGTTTTCAGCAACATTATTTTTATCCTGTCCGTAAAAAATCTGCATATTTTCAATTGTTAAAGCAGATGGCTTAAGTGCCTTGTGTTGTTCAACTTTAAGTTGATATGTTTTGTATTCGAGGTTGTTTTGTAAAGCTGCTTCTAAAGCCCTTGCCAGGGTAAGATCTTGTGATTGAGCATTTAATGGAGTCATTGACGTTGTGAAGAGGAATAATAATCCTGTCTTTATTATGTTTTTTTTGAGTTCTTTCATATGAAATTAAAGTGAATGATATTGGCTTTTTGTATTAAACAAAATTAAAGATTATTTGATTACGAACAAATGTTTATTACATTTGTAATGAACAAATGCTCTAAATTATGCCAAGACCAAAACGAAGAAGAAGAATGAATAATCCCCCTCATTTTAAGGGGTACAGGCCTATAGGTCTGAAAGAAGAGAACAATCCGATTGTAATTAATTTTGATGAGTATGAGACCATCCGGCTAAGTGACTTCGAATTATACGGCCAGCTTGAGGCTTCTGTAATTATGGGCGTTTCTAGACCTACATATACAAGGGTATATGAAAGTGCAAGAAGAAAAATAGCACAGGCATTTGTCTTGGGTAAGGCAATCGTATTCGAAGGTGGAAAAGTTTATTTTGACAGCGAATGGTATTCATGTAACGGCTGTGGATGTTGGTTTAATCACCCGGCGAAAGAGATGGAAGTAAAAAAGTGCTCGCTATGCGGATCTGATGATATTGAGCAGTTTAATGAAGATACACGGGATGGATTTTCAGAGGATATTTGTATCTGTCCACAATGCGGTACAGAAAAAATCCATTCATCAGGCACACCGTGCAGAGAGGAAATATGTCCCGATTGCAAATGTCATATGATAAGAAAAGGTGCGCCACACCGGCATAAAATGAGAAATAATAATTAAGAATATGAAAGTAGCAATTACATCAACAGGTAACACACTTGATGCAAAATTAGACAGCCGGTTTGGCCGCTGTTCTTATTTTGTGATTTATGACACAGAGTCTAAAGCAACGGAATTTGTGCCTAATTCTAACAAAGAAAATATTGAAGGAGCCGGCCCTGCATCTGTTCAGACGGTAGCAGAAAGAGGAGTAAAAAAAGTCGTGTCTGGTGAATTTGGTGCAAAAGTCAAATCCATTTTTGATAGTTTACAAATTCAATTAATAGTTATAAATAATCAGGAAAAGACAATTAATGAGATAATAAAATTATTGAATCAGGATAATAATAAACAATAATAATATAATTATGAAATTCAAGTTTGCAATTCCGTTGGAAAACGGTGTTTTATGTTCCCATTTTGGTCATTGCCAGCAATTTGCCATAATAGATGTAGAGAATAACGCCATTGTTGGAGAGAATCTAATTACTCCCCCTCCTCACGAACCTGGGCTGCTTCCCGGTTGGTTGGCTGAGCGCGGTGTTACCGACGTAATTGCTGGTGGAATGGGACAAAGAGCTCTTGATTTGTTCTCCGCTCAAAATATTAAAGTGAATGTTGGCGCACAGCCAAAAAGTTCGAGGGAACTTGTCTCGGACTGGCTTAAAAATTCGCTTGAAACAGGAACAAACGCTTGTGATCACTAAATATCTTTTATATGAAAAAGGTTAAAATCGGTATCATTATTTGCGACAGGTATAAAACCTGTGCCGGGGGTAAATGTTTTCGTTCCGTCCAAAAACGAGAAGGTGCATTTGCGCAATACAAAGATATGGATCTGGAAGTTGCGGCTTATACAACTTGTGGCGGTTGCCCGGGAGGAAACATTGAGTACACTCCTGAAGAGATGATAAAAAACGGCGTTCAAAAAATCCACTTTGCCACCTGTTTTCTTGTTGGATATCCACCTTGTCCCTATATGGAACATTTTAAAAAGTTTATTTCTGAAAAATATGGCCTCGAAGTCGTGTTTGGGTCACACCCAATTCCTCAAAAGTACTTTATAACTCACGACAACCTCAAGACCTGGAACACTGATTTTTTAAAAAAGGCAATAGAACCAACTCTTACAGATGAGGTCATCCGCTTGTCCTATGATTGAGCCTAAGAAGATTAGAATTGCCATTGCAAGTGGAAAAGGAGGAACCGGAAAGACTCTTATATCTACAAATTTATTTTACATTCTTCAGCAGCTTAATTATAAAGTTACTCTTATTGACTGCGATGCCGAAGAACCAAATGTAATGGTCTTTTTTAAAGACGAAGGAGAGTATGAGCACGATGTGGTCCAAAAGATTCCTGTTATCGATGAGCATAAATGCACATATTGTGTAAAGTGTCAGGAGTACTGCAGTTATAATGCAATTTTTCTATTAAAAGATATAAAAGCAATCCGGATTCTTGAAGATCTTTGTCATGGTTGTGGCGCCTGTTCTGTTGCATGCGTTTATGGAGCTATCAGTGAAAAAGAGATTTCTTTGGGTAAGATTAGCGGGTTTCACTCAGATTTACACTCATTAATAATTGAGGGAAGGGTAAGAGTGGGAGTCTATTCTCCTGTCTCTGTTATTAAAGCAGCAATTAAAGAGGCAGGAAATAATGAAATTATATTGATGGACTCTCCTCCGGGAACTTCATGCCCATTTATCCAGACTGTGGCTGTGGCAGATTTTGTGATTCTAGTTACTGAACCTACTCCGTTTGGCCTAAGTGATCTCATACAGTCTGTAGAGACTCTTAAAACTATGAATAAGCCTTGTGGTGTTATTATAAATCGTGCCGGACTTGGCGACAATAAAGTATATGAATATCTTATACAGGAAGACATCCCACTCTTGATGGAGATACCTTTTGATAGAGCAATTGCTTCTCACTACTCAAAAGGAGAAATAGTGGCCAAGTATAACATCGACTGGATGGCTCTTTTTGCAGATATGTTCGACGCAATTTATGAAAAGTATGGAAACAGCGATTATTAGTGGTAAGGGAGGGACAGGTAAAAGTAGTATAAGCGCTGCTTTTAGCACTCTTGGAGAGAGAGTTGTGCTTGCCGATTGTGATGTGGATGCAGCAAATCTCCACATTCTTTTTAATCCTTCTCAAGAAGAAGAGGAGATTTACATTGCGGGACAAAAAGCAGTTATTGACTATTCGCTATGCAATAATTGCGGGCTTTGCATGGATTATTGCCGGTTCGATGCCATTTCCCTCTTCGGGGGAAAGATTGCAATTAACGAAGTTTTATGTGACGGCTGCAAGCTCTGTTACCGGACCTGTCCTATGAAAGCTATCAGTATGATAGAAAACAATAAAAGCAGAATGTACTCAGGTACATTTCGAAATGGTAAAATGGTATATGGACGTTTAGCTCCTGGTGAAGAAAACTCTGGAAAGCTGGTAAATATTGTGAGGGAAAAGGCTAGACAGATATCAAAAGCTTATAACATTGAAAACATAATCATAGACGGTCCTCCGGGAATAGGATGCCCGGTAATATCTTCAATTACTGGAGCAAATAATGTTGTAATTATTACAGAACCAACTATCTCAGGCTTGCATGATTTAATGAGGACAATAGAAATTACATCCATGTTTAATCTTAAAACATGGGTAATAATAAACAAATATGATCTTAATCAGGAACTGTCTAATGATATTGAGAAATATTGTTCAGACAGGTATTTAAATTTTGCCGGGAAATTAAGTTTCGACCCGAAAGTGGTTGAGGCAATGGTAAAATGCAAAAGTATAGTTGAATACGATCCTGCTTCTGAAATCAGCATACAAATATTAAATATATGGAAAAAAATTAATTCAAATTAAAAAATATGGATAATAATACAATTCAAAAAACGGCTCTTCCTAATATTAAAAATATTATTATTGTTGCCTCTGGTAAAGGTGGAGTTGGTAAATCTACTGTTGCTGCCGGGCTTGCAGTCTCTTTGGCATTGGAAGGATATTCTACCGGTTTTCTTGATGCTGATATTTACGGCCCTTCTGCTCCGGCACTATTTAATTTAATGTGTGAAATGCCGGATGTAGAACTTATTGATGGAAAAAATTATGTAACACCATTTACAAATTATGGCGTTAAAGTAATGTCTATAGGTTTTTTTATTGATCCGAATGAGGCGGTGATATGGAGAGGTCCACGAGCGTCGAGTGGACTTACTCAGCTTCTAAAGGATACAAATTGGGGAGAGCTTGATTATTTGATTATTGACACACCTCCCGGAACAGGTGATGTTCATATAACCCTGCTGCAGAATTTCTCGCCTACAGGAGTTATAGTTGTTACGACACCTCAGGAGATGGCTCTTTCGGATGTTAAAAAAGCGATAAACATGTATAGCGACAAGCAGATAGGTATCCCAATAATAGGTGTTGTCGAAAATATGTCATGGTTTACTCCTGTTAATCATCCTGATGAGAAATACTATATTTTTGGAAACGGAGGGGGCGAAAGGCTGGCCAAAGAATTTAGGGTACCACTCCTTACCCGGATTCCAATGAACGAAAAAATGTGTAAAAGTTGTGATACCGGTAAAATGGATGAGCTTTTTTCGGATCCTGCCATAAAATCGGCATTTGCTGAGCTTACCGACAGTATACTATAATACAATAAATGGTCGGTTTTTTTTCTATAATATAACAGGAGAAATAGGCTATGAAATTATTAGAAGAGTTACAGAAAGATATCCGCTTCAATGAAGGGCTCAATGCCTGCATAAATTGTGGGGTTTGTACTGCAATTTGTCCTGCAGCACAATTCAGCAATTATGATCCTCGAATGATTGTCAACTCAGTTCAGGATGGAGATGAATCAGAAATTGAAAATCTTTTAAAAAGC
>Ga0209016_1002301_pt1 | contig 13030 bp, 10 predicted proteins | sample EPASupsiteSAE305_FD_187265 | JGI IMG/M metagenome (GOLD analysis project Ga0209016, IMG submission 187265) | Bioremediated contaminated groundwater microbial communities from EPA Superfund site, New Mexico - SAE3-05 (SPAdes) (version 2) | ecosystem: Environmental > Aquatic > Deep subsurface >...
CTTGCCCGTATTTTCGAGAAACCGGTGATTTTCCTGTTCGGCCTGCCGCCAGAATCGGTTTCCGTCATGGTGCTGGGATTCCTGCGCAAGGATATATCCATCTCCCTGCTGATTCCCTTCCACCTGCCGCCGTGGCAGATAGTGACGGCCTCGGTATTCCTGTCCCTTTATATGCCATGCATGGCGGCGGGGCTTGTGATGCTGAAGGAACTGGGATGGCGCGACTGGCTGAAGGTGGCCGCGCTCAACCTTCTGGCGGCCTGCGCGGCGGGCTTTGCCCTAAATCTGGCGGGGCGCATGTTCGGACTGTGATTTTAAGCGGCAAAATGCTTATAATTAAATAGCAGTATAAGAACAGGAGGCAATGACAATGGCTGATATAAGCGAAGTTTACCAGACCGGAGACTGGGCCAAGGAAAAGCACGTCCCCTCGATAGATGCGCCCGCTTCCGCGAAGAAAGGCGAACAGATTACGGTTACGGTCTCCATAGGGAAGGGCATAGCCCACCCCAACACCACGGAGCACCACATCAGCTGGATAGAGCTTTACTTCCTCCCGAAGGGCGAGAAATTCGCCGTCCGGCTGGCGAAGGCCGAGTTCTCCGCTCACGGCGAGTCCGCCGCGGGCCCCAACATGAGCACGGTCTATACGACCCCTTCAGCCGTATTCTCGTTCAAGACCGACAAGCCCGGCACCCTGATGGCCTCGTCCTACTGCAACATACACGGCCTCTGGAAGAATTCGGCGGAGCTGGAAATCGCCTGAACCAATAATCCCTAAAAAAACGCCCCGGACTTCCCTGAAGTCCGGGGTGCGCCGTACCAAAGCCCATGAAAAACAAACAGACAACAATCATTTTATCCGCGGCGCTGGCCCTGTGCGGCGCGTTCGCCCGCGCGCAGGAATCTGCCGTCTCAACTGCGGCAGCATCAGTCAAACCGGCCATGCGCATAGTCCAGCACGACGGCATGGACGTGATAGTAAATTTCTGGTCCGAAACGCTTCAAAACTCCCGCAACGTGCGGATACTCCTCCCGGAAGGTTACGGCCAGACAAACACCAAGTACCCGGCAATCTACATGATGGACGGACAGAATCTTTTTTCGCGCGACACATCGTTCCTCGGCGTGCAGTGGGGCGCGGCGGATACCGCGCGGAAGCTGATGTCCTCCCAAAAGACTAAGCCCTTCATCATAGTGGCCGTGGACAACTCGCCGGAAAGAACGGCGGAATACACTTTCGACAAGAACCAGGCGGGAGAGGGGGGCAAGGCCGCCCGCTTCGCCGACTTCCTCTGCAAGGAACTGGTTCCGTACATAGACACGAACTACAAGGCCTCAAACAATCCGGCGGACCGCTTCATAGGCGGCGCGGGACTGGGCGGGAACCTTGCGCTCTACCTGCTCGCCACCAGACCGGCGTCGTTCTCCGGCGCGGCTGTCATGTCGCCGGACATGCAGTGGAACGGGGATTCCCTCAAGGGACTGGCGGCCTCCTCAAAATTCGACCGAAACGCCCGCCTCTGGCTGGACATAGGCATGCTGGAAGGGGCCGACACGGAGGGGACGATGGTCCTTTCCGGCCCCACGCGGACCATAGAGCTGTATTTCGCGCTGATGGGCAACGGTTTCCGATTCGGGGACAACTTCCTTTTCCGGCTGGACCCGAAAGGCGCGGCGAATGAGGCCTCATGGGGGGCCCGCTTCCGCAACCCGCTGCTATTTTTCTTCGGCGCGACACCGGAGGACAGGCCCGCGGACACGCCAAAAGTCTCATCGGCTAAAATCGGGCTTAACGGCGTGCCCAAGGGAGTGCTGCTGTGGGACTCCCTCCTCTACGCTAACGGGCTTGAGGCGGATTTCGTTCCCGAAAGCGCGAAGGCCTCGCCGCCCTATCTCTACTTTGAAAACGGCTTTTTCAGCTTCATTCAGGGCGCGGCGAAGGGGAAAGTCCTGCTGTACGGAAAGAGGGGGAAGCACACCTTCTCGCGCGCAGTGGAACTGGTGAAGGAACAGAAAAAGGACGCCCGCCTGCGCATCAACCTCACCGTGCCGAAGGACACGCCGAAGAACGCCAAAGTATACATATCCGGCGCGGGGAACGCCTTCGGCAACTGGGAGGCGGGAAAACTCCAGCTTGCGCAGGACGCCAAGAACAAAAACCTGTGGCACTTCTCGGCGATGGTCAGGCGCGGGACGCCGGCGGTGTTCAAATTCACCCTTGGAACATGGGCGACAGTGGAGAGGGACGAAGCGGGATTGGACGTGCCGGACCGCTCATACAAACTGGACACGGAAAACAACGCGCTGGACCTGGCGGTAAAACGCTGGACGCCCCCGCAGCCGATGGGGAAATAGCGGCATGAACTCCTTCAAATACACCTTCGAGCTGGAAAGCGGCGCGAAAAAATCCTTTCAGGTGAACCTGGACCCGGAGACGCTGTCGCTTGTGCTTGCACCGGCGGAAAAACCGGCCTGGACGAAACTGTCGTTCTGCCAGTGCTCCTGCTGCCCCCTTCCCAGAGGGGGGGAGGGGCACTGCCCCGTGGCGGTGAACATCTCCTCGCTGGTGAGAGAATTCGGGGACATAATCTCGGTTACGAACGCCGTCGTGACGGTGGAAACCGATGAGAGGGTGGTAAGCAAAAAAACGTCGATTGCCGAGGGGCTTTACTCCCTGTTGGGCCTCTATATGGCCACCAGCGGCTGCCCGATTCTGAACAAGCTCAAGCCGATGGCGGCGAACCATCTGCCGTTCGCGGCGATAGAGGAAACGGTGTACAGAGTGGTGACGATGTACTGTGCCGCGCAGTATTTCCGCATGAAGAACGGCAAGGCGCCGGACTGGGAACTTGCCCGCCTGACCGCCATGTACGAGGCTATCCGCTGCGTGAACACGGACTTTTCCGCCCGCCTGCGGGAGGCGGCTAAAGAGGATTCCCTGCTCAATTCGCTGGTCAATCTGGACGTGTTCGCCATGGTAATGACTGAAGCGGACGCGAGCGCCCACAGCATAGAACACATGTTCCGCCCCTTCATGGCGGACTGACAACGGAGGACATCATGAGAGCACTTACCCTGACACTCGCGCTGGCCGTTGCGGCCTCGCTGGCCGCCTCGTGCGGCGGACGCAAGACTTTCGTGGAGGTGGAGCAGTCGCGCAGGACGGATTTGGCCTCGCAGAGTTCGCGCGAAATGGCGCAGTCCAGAAGACTTCCGCCCATAGCGTTCGAGGATGATTCCGACGTCATCGTGGACGAGCAGAAGCCGGCGCTGGACAAGATAGCCGAACTGCTGAGGAACGCGCCCAAGATGCGCCTCATAATAGAGGGACACACGGACGACAAGGGCTCCGACGAGAGCAACTACGCGCTCTCCCGCCGCCGCGCCGCCGCCGTGAAGACCTACATAGTTTCGAAGGGCATAAGGCCCGACGTTATGCGCACCTACGGCTACGGAAAGCGCAGGCCCATAACCGAGGACAGCTCGGAGAGAGGGCGCGCCCTGAACCGCCGCGTGGAGTTCATACTCACCCCGCGCGACTGGGACTCGATGTTCTAGCACAGCAACGGTACAAAGCATGATAAGCCGCCCGAGATACCACGCGGGCGGCTTCGTTTCGAGCAGGCGGCAAACAGCCGAAAGCGGCCCGTTTCCGGCAAAATCAGGTATAAAAAACTTTACATGCCGCATGACGGAATACGGGCAAAAAGCAACGGGGTGCGCGTTATCTTTTCCGACGGAGGACCGCACGGCGGGCAGGACGGCGGGAGAATCCGTTGATATTGCCACTTGCACTGGACGGGACTTTATTGCTGTTAAATATATATGCGCCGGAAAACAAGCGTCCGCGCGGATGGAAAGCAGGCAAACTTAAAGGAGCGCCAGAGAGATGATAGACCTTATCAAGAACCTAGCAACCGTAAACAGAAGAACCAAAGCCTCCGTCATACGCGAGCTGCTCAAGCTCACCAACAAACCGGAAATAATTTCCTTCGCCGGGGGTTTGCCCGATCCGCAAACGTTCCCCATCGACACCATCAACCAGATAACCGTCGACCTGATGAAGAACAACTCGCGCGTCGCCCTCCAGTACGGCCCCACCGAAGGGCTTCCCGAACTGAAGAACGAGATAATCCGCATGCTGCGCGAGGAAGAGGCCCTTCTGGTCGGCCCGGAGAACATCCTTATAACCACGGCCAGCCAGCAGGCGCTGGACCTCGTGGGCAAGACTTTCATAGACCCGACTGACCCCGTCCTCGTGGAACTGCCCACCTACATTGGCGGCCTGCAGGTCTTCAACTCCTACGGGGCCAAGCTACTGGGCATCAAGGCCGACGACGAAGGCCTCTGCACCGACGATTTCGAGCGCACGCTAAAGCAGCTGCGGCAGGAAGAAGAGCACTACAAGTTCGCGTACCTGGTGCCAGACTTCCAGAACCCCAGCGGCGTGACCCTCTCGCAGAAACGGCGCGAGGAGCTCATCAGCCTCTCCAACGAGTACGACATCATCATAGTGGAAGACTCGCCCTACCGCCAGATACGCTTCGAGGGCAAGGCGCCGGAAATGCTCTACAAGATGGACATGACCGGCAACGTCATAAGCCTGTTCACCTTCTCCAAGACGCTGGCCCCCGGCCTGCGGCTGGGCTTCATCGTCGGGCACGAGGCCGTCATCCGCAAGATGACCATCCTCAAGCAGACGCTGGACCTGTGCAGCAGCTCGCTCAACCAGATGGTGGCGGCGGAATTCCTGCGCGGCGGGCACATGAAGGCCCACCTGCAGAAGACCGTCAAGATTTACAAGAAGAAACGCGACGCCATGCTGGAAGCGCTCAAGAACCACATGCCCGACGGCGTGACCTGGACGCACCCCGAAGGCGGACTCTTCCTGTGGGTGAAGCTGCCCGAGCACATGAACGCGGACGAGATGTTCTACGAGGCCGTGCAGGAAAACGTGGCCTACGTCATCGGCTCCGCCTTCCACTGCGACGGACACGGAAAGAACACCATGCGCCTGAACTTCTCCTACCCCACGCCGGACGAGATAGAGGAAGGCATCAAGCGGCTGGCCAAGGTCATCAAGAAAAACATGGCCCGCAAATAAGCGAAAAACCTGATATCAACAGCAAAACCGGGGCGCCGTCCGCCCCGGTTTTTTATTTATCCCCCTTATGTTAGAATGAGCTTGAAGGGGATAGGTTTCTTTCCAAAATTTTCAAGACAAAACCCGCCGATACCGGCGGAGGAAAATCGCGCATGAAAATCGTATATCTGCTTTGCGGACTGTTACTACTCTCGTCAGGCCGGGCATATTCCGAGCCGACGATGCTTGAATCCCTGATAAAGCAGTCGGAGAACTGTTCCAAGCCGACCGACACGGCGCAAATACTCAATTGCAGAATCATTTGCGTGGACATGGCCGTACTAGGTCGCAAAGCGCCGGAAAAACTGGCCGAAGGACTGAAAACCGACAAACGGGACCGAATCGCGCTGATTCTCATGGCCTTCCAGTATATCGGCGTTCCGGATACAGTTAAACTCCTGAAGGATGTGGGCACATACTGCAGGAAATCCAAGGACGCGGAGTTACTGTCGCTATACTATACGGTACTGTCCGGAATATACTCCTCCGACAGCGTGGCTTACTTGGGGGAGCCGGTCAGTCCGAAGATGGAGAACGCGAAGATGCTTGATATGGCCCGCAAAATAGGCATGGCCGAGCAGGGAATCATACAGAATGCGGACCTTGCCGCTGCGGCGAAAGCAAAGACACCGGAAGCATATGTTTATGAAGCCTACGCATATGCGAACATGGGCAATGAGCAAGCCCTGGGCGAAGTATTCACAGTCGCGCCAGACCACACTTTTTCAGACAGGGACAGAACAAATATCAGGCATGGCCTGGAGTTTGCCCTCTGGCTAAAGGAGAAAGAATCCCGGGAAAAACGCGCGGGCGATTCAGCCATTACCAATGGAACCGATAAGCCGTCCGCCAATGCGCGCAAAACACCCGAGGAAATCGGCAAACTGAAACTTCAATATGTGTACGAACTGGCGGAGAAGACACGCGACAGCGAGGAATGGTACTGGGCATTCGGATATTTATCGAGTCATCCGCTCAACCCGGAATACTCGAAACTGATTCACCAATTATCCGAAGATGCCGCCACAGGGGACCACAGGCAACAAGCGGACAACTTCATGCAGTTTTTTGATGAGAGGACAAAGGCACTTGATGAGGAGCCGAACTGACACTCAGGGAAGACAATACATGAACAAGTTTTTAGTATTTTGTGGATTGCTGGTGTTTTGCGCCGGTTCAGGCTATTGTGAGCGTACGCAGCTTGGCTCCCTTATAGAACAGGCCGGCGTGCAGTGCTCTACGGTAACACTGATTGACGCTGAGCCCTGCCGCAGTATCGGCATAGACATGGCCATACTTGGCCGCAATAATCAGGAAAAACTGGCCGAAGGTTTCAAGGGCGGGCATCGCGGCAAAATTGCGATGACGCTTATGGCATTCAAGTATATAGGTGACCCTGACAGCGCAAAATACCTTGAGTTTATAGGACGCTATCGCTGGAGAGCTCATGACGATGAATTATTGCTCCTCTACCACAAGGTCATGGCCACTATATATTCCGCCAAAAGCCTGAAATATATAGATGAGACGCCTAGCGGTGGCAAGAATTGGCAGTTGCTTGATATGGCCCGCTATGCCGCCATGGCGGAACAGGGAGCAATGCAGGCTGCATATCCGATGCTGGTGCGGATGTCCACGGATACCGCAGTGCATCTCTACATAACGTATGCCTACGCTTTCATGGGTGATGAGGAATACACCAAGACCATGCTGGATGCCGCAGCGGAAAAGGGAGCCTTTTCACCCCGGGATGTTGCCAATATCAAACAGGAGCTGCGTTTTGCGCTTACGCTGAACGCAAAATACCCCGATGAAACTGTTACTTTGTGGCAGACCGGGGGCAGCCCAATTAGAATCCATAGTGATAGTGTTGACAGGCCAGTGCGCAGCACCCCCAAGACCATAGAGAAGCTCAAGCTGGAATACGCCTATGAACTTGCGGTAAAGACGCAAGACCGCGAAGAGTGGGACTGGGCCTTCGGTTTTTTGTCGCGGCATCCGCTGAATCCGAAATACGTGAAGCGTTTGCGCGATTTGGCGGCCAAGGCCGTCAGCGAGGAACACCGGCGGCAGGCGGGCGAGTTTGTGGCCTTTTTCGACAAGCGGACCAAAGAGCTTGATGAGCAGGAGGCGGCAGCGAAGGCGGAACGGAAGAAACGCACGCCTGAAATGATACTTGAAGTACGGCTGAATGACCTTATTGAAGAGATGGTAACGTGTTCCAGTCCAATTTACACAGTGGCGTGCGTGCCTGCCATTAACGATATGGTAGTGCTAGGTAAAAATGCCTTGCCACTTATCATAAACAAAGGCTTGCACCATCCCAGGGAAGAGGTGCGCAGGGTAATAGTCACTGCTTTGGGAATGATAGGGGATCCATCTACAATAGAGTTGATGAAAGAACTGGCTATGAATGGTTCCAGTGACAATATACGTGCTCTGGCAGTATCTGATATAGCCAATATCCCTCATGAAAAGACCGTGGGAATTTTGCGACAGTTTCTTTATGATAAATCGGATTCGGTAAGATTTAGCGCGGCTCTTGGTTTGGCAAAATACGGGGATATGCGGGCCAGGGACGTGCTTGTTGCGTTTGCCAAATCAAACAGTAACTACACCGATGACAGCGTGTCTTTTCTTGCTGAGCTTGGAGACAAAACCAGCCTTGAAGTGGTGGAGAGCCTGCGTAACCGCCAGGACGTATCAAAGGATACCCTTGAGTTCCATCTAAGAATCGGGAAAGCGCTCAACAAGGCCGACCCGGACCACCGGATGACGCCGGAGCAGGTTTTCTCATTTAAGTTGCATGAGTACTATAAGATTGCGTCGGAGGGTAAGATTGAAGACGGATTACCTGCAATAAGGATGTTAAGTATTTATGCGCTGTCCAATTCGGAAGCCGAGAATTCGCTGAAGCAGATTGCCTACAACAGCTTGGACCGGCAGGTATCACTTGTGGCGACGGGAGAGCTGGAAAGAATACGTGATTTGCGAAAACGGGCGAAGGAAAAGCTCAAAGAACTTGGGAACTAGCAAATCGTCACAACAAACAATTGAGTCAAAGCTGCAAACTGCGAAGGAATTTGTTTTAATTGAGATATGCACGACAGCGAAATGGAAGGCGAACTGGAAAAGGCCACGGCCGAACTGACCGGCACCCTGGACGACAAGATAAGTCCGCTGCACCGCAGGCGGGTTAACGAACCCCTGCCCTCGCGCGCGCAGATCGTGGAGATGACGGCCCTTCTCCGCTCCGCCCTGTTCCCCGGCTACTTCGGGGGGGAGGAATGCTCCCCCGACAGCATAAAATTCCACGTGGGTTCCGCGATTTCGGACGCCGCCGCCATACTTGAGGAACAGACCCGCAGGGCCTACTGCTTCTTCTGCAATCAGGAGAATGAATGCCCCGCCTGCCGGGAAAAGGCGAGAGGCGTGGCCCTTAAGTTCGTCTCCGCCCTGCCGCGCGTGCAGCAGCTGCTTGAAAGCGACGTGCAGGCCGCCTACGAGGGCGACCCCGCCGCCACCTGCCCGGCGGAAACGGTTTTCTGCTATCCCGCCATATACGCCATCACCAACCAGCGCATAGCGCACGAACTGTACAAGCTAAAGGTTCCGCTGATACCGCGCATAATAACGGAGAACGCGCACTCCCTCACCGGCATAGACATACACCCCGGCGCGGCCATAGGCCCGCACTTCTTCATAGACCACGGAACCGGCGTGGTAATAGGGGAAACCGCCGTAATCGGGGAAAGCGTGCGCCTCTACCAGGGCGTCACGCTGGGGGCGAAAAGCTTCCCTCTGGACGATAACGGCAACCCCGTCAAGGGCATAAAGCGCCACCCCACGGTGGAGGACGGCGTCATCATCTACGCCGGCGCCACCATACTGGGCACTTCCGTCATAGGGGCGGGTTCCGTCATCGGCGGCAATGTGTGGCTTACGCACAGCGTTCCTCCCGGCTCGAAAATAACCCACTCGGACGACAGCATTTAGCAGGGAAAACCTGACGTAAAATTACTAGAATGTACAGGGGCGGCTTCCGCTGGAAGTCCGCCATATACCATTTAAAATTTATGCTGATAGCGCACACCGCAGATTTGCACCTTAAAGACCCCGCCACTCCGCACGGAGCGGCCCGTTTCGCCGCGTTCGAACAGGCCTGCAAGGCCGCCGCCCGCTGCGACGTCCTCATCATCGCCGGAGACGTTTTCGATTCCGCCAGAGAGGCCGCCCCCTGCCGGGAACGCCTGCGCGCCGCGCTGTCTTCGCTGGGACAGGTTCCCGCGCTCATAATACCCGGCAACCACGACAGGCTGGGCGGCCCCTGCCCGTTCGACGACCCTTCTTTCGACATAGGCCAGATGCGGAACGTGCGAGTGGCCCCCAGAACGCCTTCGGTAGCGCTTGAAATGCGCGGTGTCCACTTCATAACCCTGCCGTTCGAGGCGGGCCAGACCTCGGCCCCGCTGGTGCAGCTCTGCGCCGCCCTGCCGCCCTCCGCCCCGAAAGTGGCCGTGATGCACGGCTCCTGCGACGCGGAAGCGGCCAACACGCCTTTCGCCTTCTCCCCCGAAAACATCGAGGAGGGAGGGGATTTTTTCATCTATTCGTCCGACCTCGCCAAGGCCGGCATAACCTACGCCGCGCTGGGGCACATACACAAGGCCTCCCTGTGGAGGCAGCAGCAGACGGTGGCGTCTTACCCCGGCTCGCCCTGCGCGGTGCGCATAACCGAGCATGAACAGCGGGGATTCAACCTGGTCTCGCTGGACGAAAAGACCGGGGCCGTCACGATAAAGCACGAGCCGCTTTCCGCCGGACTGCGGGCCGAACGCAAAAGCTTTTTCTGCCTGCCGGGAGCCGAGGAAAAGCTCGGCGCGGACATAGAGGCCTTCTTCCGCAAGGCGGGGCCCGCGTCCTACACCGGGGTGCTTATAGAGGGAGCGGGCAACGCCGCCCTCGCGAAAACCGCGGTGCAGAACGCCGCCGCGAGAGCCGCCGCGTCGCTCAAGGTGCCGCCAGACGTGAAGTTGATGGTGACCTCCTACCCGGAAGAGGTGGAGGACGCCATGCGGATTTTCCTTGAAAAACTTTCCTCACAGGCACAGGAGCATCCCGACAAGGCCGACCTGCTGGCCAAGGCCGCCGCGATAGGCATAAAAGCCATAGCGGAGCCCGGAAGGCAGCTTTCCCCGGACGACCTTCCGGAAGGGTTTTAAGCGATGAACATAACCAGACTTTCCACTGAGAATTTCGGGGCGCTTGGAACGCGCACCATAGAATTTTCCGGCAAGCCCGTAGTTTTCGTCGGCCCTAACGAGAAGGGCAAGACCTCGCTTGTGGACGCGATAGTGACGGCCCTCTACGGCATTCCGCGCGGCAGGGGCACCGGCGCGCACAAGAGGGTTTTCGAAGCCAGATACGGCGGCAAGGTGAAGGCCGGCATAACCATTTCCCAGAACGGCAATGTGATACTCAAATCGGATTCCGCCAGCCCTTGCGGCGACGGCATGCTGCTGTACCGCGTGCTGCGGGATATGCTGATAATACGCGGCGGGGAATGCGCCTTCGACGACCCGACCGCGGTCTCCCGCCACATAGCGGCCAAGGCCTTCGGCCGCCCGGCGGCCATACTGAAGAGCGCGGCGCAGTCGCTCAACAAGGCGACGGGAAGGGACGGACGCTCGTCATTCTCAAGAGCGATGAAAACCGCGGCGGACAGGCTGGCCGCCAACCAGAGGCTGGCCGCCCGGGCCGAAGAGCTGGGCATGACGGAAATACGCCTGGCGGAACTGGAGCGGGAGCTGGCCGAAAGGGAGAAGGAATACCAGCAGGCCGACGCCAGGCACTACGAACTTAAAATACGGCTTCAGAGCCTGCGCCTCTCCAGCCTGAAGGAGGCGGAGAACCGCCTTCGCACCGCCAGGCAGGACTATGACCTCCTCGCAAGCTTTGACCCCTCTCCACTTCAGTCCACCAAGAACCGGCTTGAGGAAATAGAAAAATCCATAGCCGGGTTAAACGCGGAGATGAAGCAGATTGAAACGGAAAACACAGCCGATTCGGCCCATCTCATGCGTCTTGAGGGCGAGGCTTCCGGCCTTATGTCCCAGCCGAAACGCGCCGCCATATTGGAAGCCTACGCCAAATGGCACCAGAAAAACGCCATGATGGAGGAACTTGCCGAACAGTCTATGGCTATGCCGCTGGTGCAGCGCATAATACTCTTCATCATAGCCGCGACGGGCATGGCGGCGCTGGCATGGGGCTTCTTCGGCCCCAGCCCGGCCATGATAATAGCCGCGGGCATACTGGGCCTTATGCTGGCTTTCGCGGGCATCAAGGTAATCTCCCTTTCCAATCCCGCTTTCGAGAGGGCCCACAGCGCCGCGGAAGAGGCTGAAAAGGAATATCGGGACACATGCAGCGCGATGGGAGTCTCGCACGGAGACGCGTTCTCGCAGGCCAGCGAGGCCGCCGAGCGCACCATGCGGCTGGAGCAGGAAGCGGCCCTCATCCGCACGCGGCTTGAGATGCGCCGCTCCCAGCACGCGAACTGCAAGGACAAGCTGGCGGAGGCCGAGCGGGAAAAGCTCTCCATAGCCTCGGCGATGGCCGAAGCGCTCAGAAAATTCGGGGCGCAGGACCTTCCATCCCTTTCGGCCAAAGCCCAGGCCGCGCGGGAACGCTTCGAGGAAGTCATGGCGGAAACGCGTTCCGCCGTATCCCGGCAGCAGGCATCTTACGAGGAACTGAGGCAGGGCCTTTCCGCCGCCATATCCCAGCTTGAACGAGCCATCCCGTATGTGCAGGGCCCGGCCGCGCCGGAAGGATACGAGGACGTTTCGGCCCGGCATGAAGCGGCGGAGACCGCCGCCAAGAGCGCGCGCGAAGCCGTCCGCGTTGCGCGGGAAAGGATTGAGGGTCAGAAAATAGCTTTCGCAAGGCTTAAAGGGGAACTGGGCGCGCCAGCGGGCGAGATAATGGGCCGGCTTGAAAAGGAAAAGGCCGCGCTGGCCGGCATGGCGCGCTGGCAGGAGGCGGGACAGCTTGCCGCGGCGGTGATAGAGAAGATAACCGCCTCGGAAGTGGAACTGTCGCTCAAGATAGCGGATTCGGCGGGGCCGGTGCTTTCCTCACTGAGCGGCGGACGCTACACCGGCATGCGCATAGGCGGAGGGGGCTCCCTAAGCCTCGACAACATTTATGTCCGGCACGGCTCGCTGGGAGAAAAACCGGCGGCGTGGCTCTCGTCCGGGGCGCTGGACCTGGCGTGGCTGTCCCTGAGGACCGCCATAGCTGGCGTGCAGTTCCCTCAGCCCGGCTTCATGATTCTTGACGAGCCGTTCATCGCGCTGGACGCGGAACGGCAGATGCAGGCGGCGAAGGGTCTCTTCTCCGGCCCGCTGGAGCGCTGGCAGATAATCGCGCTCACTAAGGATGAAACCTCCGCGCGCGCCTTCACCGCGGCAGGGTTCGAGAGAAAGGAGCTTTGACGCAGATGACAGCGGAACTGGACAGCAGGCGTCTGATATGGCCGATGGTGGCGGTCTCGCTTTCGGCGGGCTTTCTGGTGGGCGGGTACGAGTTCATACGCAGTTCGGCGGCCTCGATATTCATGGACGCCTACGGCGCGCAAAAAATGCCCTACGCCATGACCGCCGCCCCCTTCGCCCTGGCGCTGATGATATACCTTTACGGCAAGGCGCTCAGCGCGCTGGGACCACTGAAGACGCTGCTGTCAAACATGCTGCTGTCCGCGCTCGTGTTCGCCGGAGCTTACATGGCCCTGAAGGCGGGGGCGTCCCATTACACCGCCGGAGCGCTGTATGTCTTCGCGGAAGCGTACATCGTGATACTGGTGGAGCAGTACTGGTCCTT
>Ga0209016_1002309_pt1 | contig 12983 bp, 12 predicted proteins | sample EPASupsiteSAE305_FD_187265 | JGI IMG/M metagenome (GOLD analysis project Ga0209016, IMG submission 187265) | Bioremediated contaminated groundwater microbial communities from EPA Superfund site, New Mexico - SAE3-05 (SPAdes) (version 2) | ecosystem: Environmental > Aquatic > Deep subsurface >...
TTGCTGCGATCTGGCGATCCGTCATCTTGTCGGCGGGTTCCACCGCAACAATGGTTTCGCCGAGCTTGGCGTTTTCAAGATGCCGTTTCAGCTCTCCCTTGGCCTCGCCGGGACCAAAAATCAGGAGAGATTCGGCGTTGCGAAAGGCCGCCGTCACCTCCGCATAATATTGGTCGAGCTGGCCCGCAAACTTGCGTTCCCGGCTATCGTCGGCCTTGACCAGCTGCGCTTCATAGGGCGCGGTTGGCCTGCCGCCCTCACTCCGCCCCGGGTGTTTTTCGATACGGGATGCAATCTCCAGCGTCTCTTCGTCTTGGGAGGAGAGCAACACGATGACTGCCCTGCGATGATCAATCCATACCCCTGCCTTGATGTTCATAGACCAAACCTCCTGTCTTGTATTTGTGAGTGCGTGCCTTGCAATGTTCGTTTGCCCAAGGAATAAAACGGCTTGCAAAAACGTTGCCGTAGCCGCAGACTGCCCGCACAGGCGCGACTTGCCCCGGCAACCGTCCAGCAGCGTGCCGGCCAACAGGCGGGAGGGTTGGCAACCTCAAACCCACCTGGGTCTCTTTTCATGGACCCAGGCGAGAACGGGGCACTGCAAACACGGCCTGATGGGCCATGCGGCTGGACTTCAGCTCCAACTGCGGTTCAGCAATGGAATGGCCGCTCGGATCTGCTCGCCCTGCCAGATCGGCGACCAGTCCTCCCCATTGCACGGGCCTTATCTTCGCTCATCCGGCCTCTCGTTTCTGTGCCGGTCATATCTGTCGTCTCGGTCATGGCGATCATCACCCCGGTCATGGCCGGGAGGGTAGCCCCAGAAACAACCGCCAAGGGATGCCAGCGTTGCCATCAAGACGATCAATAGCATGATTTTTTTCATTTTTATCTCCTCTATCGTTCTTTGTTCTCTCTGCCCAAAACGGTTCAACAGCCGCTCTGGGATACAGGGCTGCCCCGTTGGACGTTGGCTCGCACTTAGATTGGGTTCTCGCCGCCGCATAGACCGCCGTTGCCTCTGGCGAGCGGCAGGGTTAAGCGGGTTGATCAGGTCAAACAAGCTCCACGCCCGTCGAGCTGCCTACGGGCGTGTTCGCATGACCAAACCATTGGACGTAAAAAAAGCATGACCACCTTCCTTGCAAGGCCATGCTTTCAGCGTACTCGTTCAGCTGCAAAGCCTGTCGGGTTCGTTGTTTATCTGGCGCCGCTTGGCCAGCCTACGCCTTATTTGTGATGTTCACCGATAATGTAGCCGGTGAAGGCTCCTGCAGCTCCACCGACCACGGCGCCGACGGCTGGGCTTCCTCCGACTGCGGCGCCGAGCACGGCGCCGCCGCCAGCGCCAATGGCGCCGCCGCTCAGAGTGGTTTGCTGCGTGCGGCTCATTCCGGAACAACCGGACGTAACGACTAAGGCAAGAAAAACAAAAAAAAGTGCTATGTGTTTCATAACCATTCTCCTACGACGTGTAGCTCCTCTATAGCGCCAAAGTTATTTTTGGAGCGGTCGACCTGCAATCCCAGTTTTAATGTTCGGTTTTATCATGGTGTCCCAGATAATCTTGGTTACAGGATCTTCAATTTTTTGCGGATTTTCTTTGTAGAAAGCATCTATTTTCTCAACCACTTCCTTCATCGGCATGCCGACCATGCCTTCAGCGGTTTTGGCAACGAAGCTGTCTCTTTTCAGTTCCGGGTATTTTTCCATGAGCGTGTTTTCGATGGTGACCACATGGCCAAATCCCCAGATAAAGGCCACCTTGGAATCAGGCGTCATCTCTTTCCAGAGTTTGCCGTCAAGCATCGGCATCCCTAAGGAAGCATCCAATTTTTTTTCAATCGCAACCTGATCGTTTTTCTTTAACGTCCCAGATTCATCAGCAAAAACATTGCTGTTTCCACATGTTAAAACACCAATGCAGGCAAACGCCAAACAAGCGCCTAACAACTTACCCATTTTCATAACCACTCTCCTTTTTGTTTATTATCAACGAGTCACATCATCGATGCGCATTGAGATCATCCCTCATCGCAGAGGGGTGCAATCAGTTGTTCATTGGCAAGCGCTGCTTCATCCTGATAAGGAAAATGCAATTCCCGGTCCTTGCCCTCAATTCAATCCAAACTTTGCGACATACTCTATATTTTCAGGTTGTTGGGTGACACAAAAACGCTCTTTATGGAAATCTCGACCTAAAGATACCGTTGCTCGCAACGCAATAGTTGCGCCATCTTCAATCGGCGCCGCTACACAATGCGCCATTCCTCTGCTGCTTTTACGCCCCCCTGGCACACACCACGCTTTCAAGGCGCATCTTGACAATCCCTGCCTGAACGAATCCGGACAACACCATCGCTGAACCGCCACTCTCAACCTGGTCCACGAGATTGGTCGATCAAACGGTTGCGCAGAAAGGGTGCAGCTGAAGCCGTCATCAGGCAATCCGGGAAGAATAACAGCGCATCCCACGGAAGAGCGATGAATAATGCGATCTGCAACAAATGACGGCCAGCATCCCGCCCGCTCGACACGTTGGAACCACCATTCCATGTCCATTCCAGGCGCCGCTCACAAGCTTCATCCTCACCGCCCGATTGCGACACCAAGGAAAACAACGCAACGATTGCGTTGACCGCAACGCATCCGGGTCACCCAAAACCCCTCCCCAATCGACAGATAAAAAAATAAATGACTGTAATAGCATCACAATTGAATCTTTAGCGGTTCGCTGCATTTCGGGCATTGGACTTGCGTTACTAAAACCAGTGAACATGCGGCTTCAACAAAGTCGAACTTCAGTGAAACACAAACGAGTTGTCCAACCCAGGAGGCATCCATGAACGTCAATCTCGCCAACATTGCCTTGGAACCGATATTTTCGATCCTCATAGGCATATTGATTCTGCTTGTGCCGAGGTTCTTAAACTATTTCGTGGCCGTGTATTTGATTGTCATTGGTATTTTGGGGTTGATGCATTCGGTGCATGTCTAACCTCCTCGAGATGATCGAGGCGAACAACCCCTGCAGATAAAAATCTACGAAAAGGAGCACAACAATGATGAATGCAACGATGAAAAAGGCCGGTTGGATGGGGAGTTTTTTTATGATGCTGCTTCTGGTCGCCTTTATGACAGGCTGCACCTCAACATCCACTCGAGAAAGCACCGGGGAGTACATTGACGACAGCGGCATCACCGCCTCGGTGAAAGCAGAGCTCTACAACGACCCGGATTACAAGGCCAACCAGATCAGCGTTGAAACCTACAAGGGCGTCGTCCAGTTGAGCGGTTTTGTCAATTCCTCTCAAGCCGCCGCAAAGGCTGTGGGATTAGCCAAAAAAATCAAAGGCGTCAGATCTGTAAAAAATGACTTGATCGTCAAGTGACAGGCAGGGCGAGCATTGGAACATGGACAATGAATGTGCAGTATAACCATTTGTCAACGAGGGTCTTAACATGTCGCTGGGCACAATATTACTCATCGTTCTGATACTGATTCTGGTCGGAGTCATTCCGACATGGCCCCATAGCCGATCATGGGGCTACGCGCCTGGCGGCACGGTCGGGCTTATCCTGATTATTTTATTCGTCCTGATTTTACTGGGAAAAATTTAACTGGAGAGAGAAATTGAAAATTAAAGCGTCCTACAAAGGTTTTCTGGCTGTCGTGGTCATGGCGTCCGTTCTTGGATTGACTGCGTGCAAGCAAGACGGACCGGCTGAAAAGGCCGGACAAAAGGTTGATCAGGCGGTTGAGCAAACCAGCAAAAAGGTGGAGCAAGCGACTGACCAGACAGGGAAAAAAATTGAAAAAGCCGTGGAATCCATGGATGACGCGGCCATCACCGCCAGGGTGAAGGCTGAAATATTGGCAGACCCGTTACTTAAAACTTCCCAGATTTCGGTGACGACCAAAGGGGGCGTTGTGCGGTTGAGCGGCGTTGTTGATTCCAATCAAAGCATCGACAGGGCGCTGGAAATTACTCGTAGCGTCAAGAATGTACAAACCACCGAAAATGGCCTTACGGTAAAGAGCGCCAATTAAGGTCTGACCTTTTTTGCCCATGCAGCAGTTGCACTGCTGCCGCTGCGGGATCAGGCCGCCCTTGCAAGGGGCGACCTGGTCCTGCAAAGGATTAATTCTATTTCGAAATCAAGCGAATAATGATGCGCAGCGCAAAACATTGCCGAAAAGATTTGTCATTTCGAACGAAGTGAGAAATCTCTCGCCATAGCGAGATTTTTCCTCGCTGTGCTCGTCGGTGACAAACAAACATGGTTCACTTTTGAAATGGAAATAAAATAAGGCGTGTTCGCACCACAGGCGATAAACGGATCGCCTTGGAGAGCGACGAGCGCGCCCACCATTTTTCCCCAAGAGGACTGAAGGATGAATCGAAAAAAGCGCATCCTGCATTGCATGATTGGCTTTTTGTCCTTGTCGGCCGTGGTCGCGGCGGCGGCTGATCCGTCGCCGGTGCAAAAAATTACCGCGACGCAGGGCCAGGAGCAGGTCTACGGCAGCCAGCTTATGACCCTTGAGGAGCGCGCCGAATATCACGCCGCAATCCGCGCCGCGAAAACGCCCGAGGAACGAGAACTCCTCCGCAAGGAACATCACCAGCGGATGGAAGCGCGCGCCAAGACCCGCGGCGTGACCTTGGCCAACGAACCCCTCGTCAGAGGCGAGGGCCACGGCGACGAAAAACGTGAACCGTGACGGCCATCGCTAAGCTTTGTGCAGCACCCCTTTGATCAGGTTTTCGCCCCCGACCTTAAGCTGACCATTGCACTGATGACGGCCTGGATCGAGCAGGCCGCGTTGTCAGCGCCACCCCCTCTTCCCAGCAAATCTTCTGCGTTCTTGGCTACCGGTGAAAAATCCTGCCAATCTGGTCAAGGATTGTTCACCGGCGACGGGAACGCGGTTGTTCACTGCGCCTTTCGGCGGCGCGGAGCCTATTTTTCCAGGCGTGAAAAACGCGCGGTCTGTTGCAATTTTCTTCGGAAAGAAGCGCGCCTTGCCGACCAGCTCCCTCTTGCCGCCCCCGTTGAACACCTTGCAACAGACTGACTTTACAAGGCAAACTGGACGAACATTCTCGACCTTTGCGAGCATGGCAAGCCAGAGTGCACCAAGAAATGTATCACGGCCGCCTCCGCATGGATTGTCGCGCTCAAAGGAGAAGAAGAACATGGCGAATCGAGTTTTAATTATTACCGGCGACGCCGATGACGCCAAATCGCTGGAAAAGGTGCTCGGCAACGCACCGGAGGGCCTTTTTACCGTCGAGCGGGCGACGCAGTTGTCCACAGGGCTTGCGCGCCTCCGCGCCGGCGGCGTCGATGCCGTCATTGCCGATCTTTCGCTGGCCGACAGTCAAGGCATCGACACCTTTGATCAACTGTTCGCCGCAGCGCCCCATACGCCGATCGTGACGATCAGCGCGGCGGACGACGAGGCCTTGACCACCACGTCGGTGCAGCACGGCGCCCAGGGGTATCTGTCGAAAAGCAATCTGGACAGCTATCTGACGCCGCAATCGCTCCATAACCTTATCCAGCGCAAGGCCGTCGAAGAAACCTATTTCCTGGAAAAAGCGCGCGCCGAAATCACCCTCAACTCGATCAGCGACGCGGTGATCGGCACGGACATGACGGGCAACGTCGATTATCTCAACATTGCCGCTGAAGGCATGACCGGCTGGTCGCGGGAAGAAGCGCGCGGCCATCCCATCGGCGAGGTGATGCGCATCATTGACGACGCCAACCGCAAACCCAAGCCCAATCCGGTTGAATTAGTGTTGCAGCACAACAAATCCATGGCCCTGACCGCAGGCACGATTCTGATCCGCCGCGACGGCCAAGAAGCGGCCATCGAAGATTCCGTTGCGCCTATCCATGATTGGGACGGCAAACTGACCGGCGCGGTGATCGTGTTTCACGATATTTCGGCCGCACAGTCGATGGCCATGAAAATGGCGCATCTGGCGCAACACGATTTTCTCACCAATTTGCCTAATCGCGTCCTGTTGAATGATCGGGTGGCGCAGGCCATTGCGCTGGCCAAACGACGCGGCACCCATCTGGCCCTCTTGTTTTTGGATCTGGATCATTTTAAGCACATCAACGATTCGCTTGGCCATGCGGTTGGCGACCGATTGCTGCAATCAGTGGCTGATCGATTGTGCGCCTGTGTGCGCGGCTCCGACACGGTGAGCCGGCAGGGCGGCGATGAATTTGTGATCCTGGTGACCGAGGACAAATTTGCGGAAAAGGCGGCCCTGGTTGCCGATAAAATCATCTCGGCTCTAACGGCCCCGCACCTCATTGGCGAACACGAACTGCATGTAACCACCAGCATCGGCATCAGCATCTACCCGGAAGACGGCAAGGATGCGGAAACGCTGCTCAAGAATGCGGACACCGCCATGTACAGCGCCAAGGAGAAAGGGCGCAACAATGCGCAATATTTCAAGCACGACATGAACGTCCGCGTGGTCGAGCGCCAAACCATTGAAAACAGCCTGCGACATGCGCTGCAACGGCAAGAATTTGTTTTGCACTACCAACCCAAAATCAATCTGGAAACCGGCGCCATTGCCGGTGTTGAGGCCCTGCTGCGCTGGAATCATCCGGAGTGGGGCATGGTTTTGCCCGGTCGATTCGTGGAAATCGCCGACAGTTGCGGCCTGATGGCGCCCATTGGCCGCTGGGTGCTGCGGGAAGCATGCACCCAAGCCAAGCGCTGGCAAGACGCCGGACTGGCCCTGGATTCCATCTCAGTCAACATCTCTGCACAGGAATTCTGCGGCAAGGGCTTTGCGGACGGCGTGCGCGCCATTGTAACCGAAAGCGGACTGGCTCCGTCCTGCCTGCAACTGGAAGTAACCGAACGCGTCCTGATGCGGGACGCCGAATCCAGCATCGCAATACTGGAGCAACTCAGGGATATGGGGGCACAGGTGGCGGTTGACGATTTTGGCGCCGGGTTCTCCAGCCTGAGCTACCTCACCAAATTTCCGATCAATATTCTCAAGATCGACCCTTCCTTTGTGCGTGACATTGGTTCCGCCAAGGGTCACGGCATTATCGCCGGCGCGATCATTGCCATGGCCATCAGCCTCAAGCAACGGGTGGTGGCCGAGGGCGTTGAGGACGAGGAGCAACGGACTTTCCTCAAAGCGATGCATTGCGACGAAGGACAAGGCTATCTGTTCAGCAGGCCGCTTGCCGCCGAACAATGCGCCTTGCTGCTGCGGCAATCCTGAGTTGCAACAGTTGCCCGGAAGAAGCGTATCCCGGCCGTCGTCATCGTCGTCGTTATCATCCAATGGCGAGAGCCCCTGGCGCACCGCCAAAAGGTTACACCAAAGGCCCAACCATGAGACGCCGCAACAACTAAAAAAAGTGGAGCCCGATGAAAATCGGGCCCAACCAAATCAAACCAAGAGGCCGCCCAATGAAAAAAATATGCTTTGCACTCATGCTGCTGACTTCAGTCGTCATCCTGCCGCATTCGATCAGGGCGGAGGTCAATGTCAACATCGGATTTGCCCTGCCGGCGCCGGTGGTGTTTGACGCGCCGCCAGAGATGATCGTCCTGCCTGACACCGACAATGTGTACGTTGCGCCCGACAGCGACATCGACCTGTTTTTCTGGAACGGCTGGTGGTGGCGTCCTTGGGAAGGCCGCTGGTATCGATCCCATTCGTACAATCGGGGCTGGACCTATTATCGCAAGGTTCCCAGCTTTTATTACGATGTCGACCCCGGCTGGAGAGGATACTACCGCGACCGCAATTGGTCTGGAAACCGGTGGGAGTATGAGCGAATTCCCAACAAACGGCTCCACAACAACTGGAAAAAATGGCAGACCAATCACTATTGGCAAAAGAATAAAACGTGGGGGGTGAAGAACCATCAACCCAGGCCGCAGCAGCAGACCCAAGAAATAAGGCGTCAAAGACAAGAACATTATCAACAACTCCCTGAGGTGCAGCGACATCAGCAGCAGATTCAGGAACAGCAGCGGCAACCACAGCGCGTGCAGCAGGCGCCTAAACGGCGTCCCCAGGCTCAGCAACAACACGAGCAGGAGCAAAACAAACGGCAGCCGCAGCCGCAGGTGCAAAGACAACAGGATCAACAACCACCCCAACCCAATGAAGCGCACAGTCGGGGCCGGCAGGATCAGAAAAAATTACCGCCCCAACAACTGTCTCAAGAAGAACAGGACAAGCAAGCAAGAATGACAGGCAGAGGACAATAATAGCTGGCAAGTAGCCGGCCCCCTGCCCTTTCACAAAATATTTGGCCGGATTTGGCAGCAACAGAGTCACGGCAAGCAAGGTAGAGTATGAACGACAACACCCAGGCGCTTCTGTCGCCTGAAGAATGCAAACAGCAATTTATTGACCTCAGCGGAGTGGAGTTTGAACCGGACATTGCCGCCAACCTTTGGCCCATGGTGTTGAAACACAAATGGCTGCTCTCGGAAAAACTGTATCGCGACGTGGGATTACGAACGGCCTGCATCGACTTCCTGGATAATATGGAACACGCCCCCGATGAGGACGAAGCCCACAAGCGGCGAAGCATCTTAAACGAGATGGGCGCCCAGACGATGAGCAGGGAGATGTGGGACACCATTTCCGATTCCCAACCCCCCAAACAGTTGGTGCAACGCAAAATTATTCTCCCCCTGATCGAGGCCGGCCTTTCCCAAAAGCACGGGGTGGTCCCCCCGAAGACAATCCTGTTTTTTGGCCCTCCAGGCACCGGAAAAACCCATTTTGCCAAGGCCATTGCCGGGGCCTTGTCCTGGAAATACATTGAGATCGTGCCCAGCATGCTGATGGTGGACGGCGTTGAAAAAATCGGCGCCAATCTGCGCGAGCTGATGGAAAAGGGGCGAGATCTTGACGAGGTGGTCCTCTTTATCGATGAATTTGAAGAGATTGCCGGGAGTCGTGACGTGGGCGACCGGATTGACAAGTCGATCACCAACGAGTTTCTCAAGCAAATTTCTTTGCTCAAAAATCAAAAAAACAAAATCCTCCTGGTCTGCGCCACCAACTACATTCGCCAATTGGATGCGGCCATGCTTCGACCGGGAAGATTTGATTGCGTCATTCCGGTGGGTGGCTTAGATAAGGAAGGCAGGACTACAATTCTCGAATATTATCTTGCAAAACTGAACACCGGCGACGTCAATGTAGAGCAGATTGTTGAACTGACGTCCGGATTCACTCCCGCAGACATCCAGTATCTGTTCCAACAGGCCGCCCATTTTGCTTTTGAACAGGAACTTGCCAGCAAAAAGGACTATCTGGTCACAGCAGAGACGTTCGTTCATATTTTGCCGAAAGTTCCGCCTTCTTTAAGCGACGAAGTGATTGACGAGTTTAAAAAAGACAGCGTCAGCTTTTCTCGAGTTTGAGAGAAAGCCCTTAAAGTGTTGAAGTGCGCCCGGAGCGGTTGCCCCGCCCTCCCTTCCATCTTTGACGGCCTCTGACCAGCAGCAGCACGACGGTTTATCAGGTGAGGAGGCCACTATGGCAAGACGCAAACAGGATTCAACCGCCGTTGCGGACGCATCAGGCGACGCCAAGACCATCGAGGCGCCAAGCAGCGGCGAACAAACCGCCGCGGTGCACGAGACGATCAAGGACAGGGCCGTCAACTTTCCCATTGTCGGCATCGGCGCCTCGGCCGGAGGCTTGGCGGCTTTCGAGTCGTTTTTCTCAGGCATGCCGGTCGACGCCGATCCCGGCATGGCCTTTGTCCTGGTGCAGCACCTGGCGCCGGACCACAAGAGCATCCTCACCGATCTGATCCAACGCTATACCCGGATGCAGGTCTTCGAGGTTGAGGACGGCATGGTGGTGCGTCCCAACTGCACCTACATTATACCGCCCAATCGCGACATGGCCTTTCTCGGCGGCGCCCTGCAACTGCTCGAGCCGACTTCCCCCCGTGGGCAGCGCCTGCCCATCGATTTTTTCTTTCGCTCGCTCGCCCAGGATCAGCACGAACGAGCGATCTGCGTTGTGCTGTCCGGCACCGGCAGCGACGGCGCCCAGGGTGTGCGGGCGATCAAGGGCGAAGGCGGCATGGCCATGGCCCAGAATCCGGCCTCCACCGAGTACGACGGCATGCCGCGCAGCGCCATCGCCACCGGGCTGATTGACTTTGAGCTGCCGCCGGCCGAGATGCCCGCGCAGTTGATCGCCTATGCGGCCCACGCCTTCGGCAAAACGCCGAAGTTGGCCGCCGCGCCGTCGCCCAAAAGCGAAAATGCGCTGAAAAAAATATTTATCCTGCTGCGCGCCCAGACCGGTCACGACTTCTCGCAGTATAAGCCAAGCACCATCAACCGCCGGATCGAGCGACGCATGGCGCTCCAGCAGATCGACACCATGGAGAGTTACGTTAAACATGTGCAGCAGACGCCAACCGAGGTGGAATCCCTTTTTCGCGACCTGCTCATCGGAGTCACCAATTTTTTCCGCGATCCGCCGGTTTTCAAGGCGCTTGAGGAAAAAATTGCGCCGCAACTCTTTGCCGGCAAACCAATCGGCGCTTCGATACGGGTCTGGTCGCCGGGTTGCGCCACCGGCGAAGAGGCCTATTCCCTGGCCATCCTCCTTGCCGAGCATCAGGACTCGCTCAAACAGAGCTGCAAAATCCAGGTGTTTGCCACCGACATTGACAACCAGGCGATTGCCACGGCCCGTGCTGGACTCTATCCGGCCAGCATTGCCGCCGACGTCGCGCCGGAACGGTTGGCGCGTTATTTTTCGGCTGAAGGCGACGGCAGCGCCTATCGCATCCACAAAACCATCCGCGACATGCTGATTTTTTCCGAACAGGATGTAATCAAAGATCCGCCGTTTTCCCGGCTCGACCTGATCAGCTGCCGCAATCTCCTGATCTATATGGGTTCGGATTTGCAAAAAAAGCTGATCCCGCTTTTTTACTACGCCCTTAATCCAGGCGGTTTTCTCGTGCTGGGCACCTCCGAGACGGTGGGCGATTTCGGCAATCTTTTCACCGTGCAAGACCGCAAGATGAAGATCTATCAGCGCAAGGACACGCTGCAAGGCACATCGCGCATCGGTCTGGGCAGCTTTCTACCCCCGCAAACGGCCATGGATGCGGCATTGCCGCAGGTTGTTGCCGGAACAATGCCCAATCAAAAAAAGCTAACGCTGCGCGAATTGACCGAACAGGCGCTTTTGCAGCAACTCGTCCCGTCCGGAGCCCTGGTCAACCTCCACGGCGACATTCTCTACCTGCACGGCCGCACCGGAATGTACTTGGAACCGGCGGTGGGCGAGGTGGGCGTCTACAATATTTTGAAGATGGCGCGGGAGGGTTTGCGGCACGAATTAACCTCAGCCCTGCATAAGGTGGCTGCAGGCATGGAGATCGTCCGTAGTCCAGGACTTCGGGTCAAAACCAACGGCAGCTTCACCCCGGTGAACCTGATCGTTCGACCGGCGCAGCCAAATGCAGAGGCAGCCTCCGAACCGCCGTTATTCCTGGTCATCCTGGAAGAGGCCCAGACCGACACTGGCGTGCCGCCGACTCCGCTCAGTCCAGACTCAGGAGCCGACACGCAGGTTGCAGCGCTTAAGCAAGAATTGCGGGCCAAAGAGGAGTACCTCCAGACAACCAACGAGGAGCTCAAATCCTCCAACGAAGAGATGCAGTCGATCAACGAAGAATTGCAGTCCACCAACGAGGAGCTGGAGACGTCAAAAGAGGAGCTGCAGTCGGTCAACGAGGAACTGGCCACTGTCAATGCCGAACTGCAGAACAAGGTGGCTGACCTGACCCGCGCCAACAACGACATGAACAACCTGTTGGCCGGCACCGGCATCGGCACGGTCTTTGTCGATCACGGGCTGCGCATCCTGCGCTTCACTCCTCCCGCCACCAAAATTATCAACCTGATCCAGAGCGACATTGGGCGGCCGGTAGGCCACATCGTCTCCAACTTGGCTGGCTATGACTCACTGTTGGAGGATACCCGAGCCGTCCTGGACACTTTGGTTCCCAAAGAGGTGGAAGTTCACTCCCTGGCTGGAAGGTGGTACGCCATGCGCATCCTGCCTTACCGCACCCTGGAGAACGTCATCGAAGGAGCGGTCATCACCTTTACCGACATCACCGAGAGCAAACAAATAAAGGCGGCCCTCAGCGAGGCGCATGCGCATCTGGCCGAGGCTGTTGTCGCCACGGTGCGCGAACCGTTGCTGGTGCTGAACGCAGACTTGCGGGTGATCTCGGCAAATCCTGCTTTTTACGGCGCCTTTCAGATGACGCCTGAAACCACTCTCGGACAATTGCTCTATGACTTGGACGACCGTCAATGGGACATTCCTGCGTTGCATGCACTGCTGGGAGAAATTCTGTCCCATAATGTCGTGTTCAACGATTTTGAGATGACCCACGAATTTGAAACGATTGGCAAGCTCACGCTTCGGCTCAACGCACGACGCATCTTCACAGAACCGGGTCAGTCCGAGCTGATTTTACTGGCGATTGAGAATAGCCCCACCCCAGAACCAGGCAAGCAATCGGGATGACGCGAGTTCGGAAAAACCCTGGTACAATCGAAGGTTTTCCCATCATCGAGCTCTTTGCGCAGCCTTGGATAAGATGCTCGTAAAGGACGTGAGGTGCCATTCCTCAGCACAAAAAAAAGCCCTTAGCGCAGCTGTGCTGCACTAAGGGCTTTGGTAAAAAATCGGCGGCGACCTACTCTCCCACATAGTCTCCCATGCAGTACCATCGGCGCTGAAGAGCTTAACTTCCGTGTTCGGGATGGGAACGGGTGGGGACCTCTTCGCTATGGCCACCGAAAAAATAACAGTGACAATTGATAGCAGGGCAAAAACTTTGTTTAAAAAAGGATATGGTTAAGCCGCACGGCTCATTAGTATCGGTTAGCTCCATACATTGCT
>Ga0209016_1002314_pt1 | contig 12960 bp, 12 predicted proteins | sample EPASupsiteSAE305_FD_187265 | JGI IMG/M metagenome (GOLD analysis project Ga0209016, IMG submission 187265) | Bioremediated contaminated groundwater microbial communities from EPA Superfund site, New Mexico - SAE3-05 (SPAdes) (version 2) | ecosystem: Environmental > Aquatic > Deep subsurface >...
CCGGCATGGCGGCCGGCTTCGCCCATGTCGTGGGTTATGAATATCACGGTGGTCCCATCGGCGCGGGCTATGCCGTCCAGCAGGGTGAAAAAGGCTATTCTGCTTTCGTGGTCCAGCGCCGTGGAGGGTTCGTCAAGCAGTATGAGTTCCGGGGAGGAGACTATTGCCCGGGCCAGCAGCGCCTTCTGCTGCTGTCCGCCGGAGAGTTCCCCTATCAGTTTTTTCGCCAGCGCGGTTATTCCGCACAGTTCCAGAGCGCGGGCGGTCTTCTCCCTGTCTTCCTTTGACTGGAGGCGTGGAAACCGCTTTCCGGCCAACAGGCCCATGCTCACTATTTCCTCCACCGTGGCCGGGAAAAGGGGGTTTGTGACGCCGGTCTTTTGCGGCAGGTAGCCTACCTTTCCCCACTGGTCGAAGGAGTCCCTTTTTTGTCCCAGCAGCGTTATGGAGCCCGACTGCGGCTTCTCCAGGCCAAGCAGGGTTTTCAGAAGCGTGGATTTGCCGGAACCGTTGGGGCCGAGGATGGCCACGTAGTCCCCGCGTTCCACTGAAAAGGAAACGTTTTCCAGCGCTTTCACGCCGGAATACGCGACGCTCAGGTTTTCCACCCTTAACGCTTCCCGCATTCCAGTCCCCGCTCCAGCATGGAAAGATTCCGTTCCATTATCGAAATGAAAGTCGCGCCGGAGGCGAAATCGTTTTTCTTTATCTCATGTATCGGGTTCAGGCGCAGCACTTGCGCCCCAGTTTCGCCAGCCACGGCCTTTGCGAAGCGCCCGGACACTTCATCGTCCGTGAAGACGTATTTCGCGCCGGAGGCTTTAAGCTGTCTGGCCAGCGCCACCAGCTTTGCCGGCGTGGGCTCTGATTCCGGTATGACGCCCTGCGCCGCGGTGAACTTGAGGCCGTAACGCCTTGCCATGTACGCGAAGGCCATGTGCCCGACAAAAATGATTTCCCTGCGCCCGCAGGACGATAGCGCCGTCTTGTACCTGGCGTCCAGTTTTTTGAGTTCAGACGAAAATTTCACGGCGTTGGCCGCGTAATATGTCTTGTTTGCCGAGTCCTTTTCGCCGAGGCCTGCGGCTATCGTTTCGGCCATTCGCGCCGCATTGTCCAAATCCATCCAGACATGGGGGTCTCCGTCGGCATGTCCATGCGCTCGTGGGGCATGGGCGTGGTGCGCGTGTTCATCCGGCGTTTCAGCCGGGAGCAGAGGTATGTCCTTTCCGGCTTCTATCACCAGCGTATTCTTCCCCGCCGCGGTGGAGGCGAAACGTTTTGCCCAGGGTTCCATCGCGTCGTTGGTGTATATGAAGGCAACGGCCTTTTTGGCGGCGATGATGTCTGAGGGTTTCGGCTCGAAGGAATGGGCCTCGGCTCCCGGCGGGGTCAAAAGCTTCACTTCCATCCTGTCCCCGGCGATGTTTTTTGCAATGTCATAGACCGGGAATATGGTGGCGAGAACTGTGTTCGGTTTGTCGGCGGCAGCTGCACACTGGGACAGGCAGAGCGCAAGCGCGGCTGCTTTCAGGATATTCATCATAAACAACAGTGTACAAAAAGAAGGACGGGGCGGTTTGTCCGCCCCGTCCGGTCTTGTGGCTGTCTTCAATCAGTTGATTACGGAGAGTGCCTTGCCGACCTTCTTGAATGCGGCGGCGGCTTTCTCGAGGTCCTTCATGGAATGCCCGGCGGTAACTATGGTGCGCAGGCGTTCCTTGCCTTTCGCCACGGTGGGGAAGCCGATGGAGAGGGCGAACACGCCTTCCTCGAAGAGCATCTCGCTCATCTTCTGGGCCTTCACCGTGTCGCCCACCATGACTGGGGTGATGGGGGTTTCGCTGCAGCCGGTGTTGAAACCGGCCTTTTTAAGCTCTTCCTTGAAGAACTTGGTGTTGTCCCACAGTTTTTTGAGAAGCTCCGGCTCCGAATAAAGCACGTCGAGCCCGGCCATGCAGGTGGCGACCACCGAGGGGGGGTGTGAGCTTGAAAAGAGGAACGGCCTTGCCGTGGAGACCATGTAGTCGCGGAAGGTGTTGGTCGCCGCCGCGTAGCCGCCTATCGCTCCAAAAGCTTTCGAGAGCGTGCCTATCTGTATGTCCACCCGTCCTTTCAGGTTGAAGTGGTCCACCGTGCCGCGTCCCTGCCGGCCCAGCACGCCGCTTGAGTGGGCGTCGTCAACCATGAGGACGGCGTTGTACTTCTCGCACAGCTCTACGATTTCCGGGAGCGGGGCTATGTCCCCGTCCATGCTGAACACGCCGTCGGTGACCACCAGTTTCCGGCGGGCGGCGCGCGCTTCGGGCGATTCCAGTATCTCCCGCAGGGAGTTCATGTCCTTGTGCTTGTAAATCTTGCGCGTGGCCTTGGCGAGGCGCGCCCCGTCTATGATGGAGGCGTGGTTTAGCTCGTCGGAGATGAGGAGGTCCTTCTCGCTGTTCATCAGGCTCTGGCAGACCGCCACGTTGGTGGTGAAGCCGGACTGGATGAGTATGGAGGCTTCCGTTCCCTTGAATTCGGCGAAGCGGCGCTCCAGCTCCTGGTGCATGCTCATGGTGCCGATGATGGTGCGGACTGCGGCCGTTCCGACGCCGTATTTTTTGGTCGCGTCCACGGCTGCCTTCTTGACCTTCGGATGGGTCGTGAGGCAGAGATAGTTGTTTGAGGTGAGGTTTATCACCTTTTTGCCGTCTATGACGCAGACGGCGTCCTGCGCGGACTGCAGCTCGTGCAGCTTTATGAAGCGGTTCTCCTTCTTGAGCAGAGCCACATCTTCTTCCAGAAACTTCAGCCTGTCCATTGGTGACCTCGGTATGAGTAAGTTGGGTGAAATTGAGCCTTCACCTATTATATTGCAAATTTTGCCGCGCGCTTCCAATGCCCTAAATCGCATTTTTGCTAGAATCAGCAATATGATGAACATGGCTCCAGTGGACGCGGCCCTGCGCGAGGATATCGGGCGGGGCGACGTCACCACAGAGGTTTTCGTTCCCGCCGGCAGGCCGTATCGCGCCGTCGCCCTGGCCAAAGAGGAAGGTGTCCTTTGCGGGGTGGAGGCCGCCGCCTACGCTTTCCGTCGCCTGGACGGACGCGCCGTGGTGCGCGTGCTTAAAAAGGACGGCTCCCTCCTGAAACCGGGGGACAGGATAATGGAAGTGCGCGGGGGACGCGCGCTCCTTACCGCCGAGCGGACCGCCCTCAACTTCATGCAGCGGCTTTCCGGCGCGGCTACGATGGCGCGCCGCTTCGTCCTGCTGGCAAAAGGCACTCACGCCAAAATTTTCGACACCCGCAAGACCACCCCCGGCCTCAGGGAGATGGAAAAATACGCCGTGCTCTGCGGCGGGGCCTGCAATCACCGCATAGGCCTTTACGATGCCGTTTTGATAAAGGATAACCATATCAAGGCGGCCGGCTGGGACTTCATCCGTTCCCGGGTGCCGTCGCTCCGCGCCCGGAAAGGCCTTAAGTTCGTGGAGATAGAGGCCGCCTCTTTTCAGGATGTGAAGGAAGCGACCTCTTGCGGGCCGGATATAATACTTCTGGACAACATGCCGGTGCCGCTGCTTCGGAAATCCATTGCCTATATAAAATCCCTGCCGGGCCGCCGTCCTGAAATAGAGATATCTGGCGGTGTAAATCTCAAGACCGTGCGCCGGCTGGCGCTGCTTGGGCCGGACAGGATATCGGTGGGGCAGATCACCCATTCGGCCAAAGCGCTGGACATAAGCCTGGAGGTGGAATGAAAAAGAATCCTATGACCGAGGACAGCAAGTACTCCTTTCCCGCTCCGCAGGTGGCCGTGATGCCGCGCGGCATCACTTCCCTGGCCCACGTTTCCACTCTGGAAAGCACGCAGGATGCCGCCAAGGAAGCCGCAGTCGCGGGAGCCTCGCACGGCCTCCTGGTTGTGGCCGACGAGCAGACTCGCGGGCGCGGGCAGTTTGAACGCCAGTGGGCCTCAGCTCCCGGCGGCCTGTATATGAGCGTCGTCCTTCGTCCCGGCGCGAAACCGCATTCCCTGTCGGCTCTCAGTCTTGCTACTGCAAGGGCCCTGAGCGGGACGCTCTCCAGTCTTTATTCGATAAAGTCCAGGATAAAGGAGCCCAACGACGTGCTCGCTCTTGAGCCGAAGAGCGGCAAATATCTGAAGATTGCCGGTATACTTATCGAATCCTCCTCTTCCATGACAAAGACTGACTGGGCCGTGGCCGGAATCGGTGTGAACCTGAATAACCGCCTTCCCGCGGGGCTGGAAGCCGTGTACGTTGCAAGGATAACCGGCGCTCCCGTTTCCCGCGACGAGTTTCTCGAAGCTTTTTTCCGCATCTTCTGGGACAGATACGCCGAATGGGAGTCCTCTCTCCATCCGCAGGGGAAATAACGTCCGTCGCCCTTGAGTTTTGCACCGGCGCCGGCCTTTGCCGGGCCGGCGTTCTCGCCGGACGCGAAGAGGAGCTTTCCTCGCTTTCCATCCCCTCCGGGCTTTCCTATCTCGCCGCCTCGCCGTCGGTCCGCGCGGACATAACCAAATGGTTCCCGCTCGCCCGTTCGGTGCTGGTCTGTTCTTTCCAGTACTGGGACGCGTCTCTTGAGGCGCGCCGCAGGCCGCTTTCCAAAACTGAACTGGAAATGCTGGAGCACTCCCGCGGCGGACGAAAGAACCGTCCTCCGGAGGGGGACGGCCCATTCGAAGTCGCAAGATATTATATGTTCCGTGATTATCACGAGACAGTGCGTCAGCGGCTTGAAATGATGCTGGCGGCGCTGAAGAATCGCTGGCCGGACATCGAGGGCAGGGCTTTCGTGGATTCCTCGCCTGTCAGCGAGAAACGCCTCGGGGCGCTGTGCGGGCTTGGCTGGGCGGGCCGCAACGGGCTGCTTGTGGGGAAGGGCGGGTCTTGGTTCAATCTGGGCGGACTGGCTTTGTCATGCGAAGTGGACTGCCTTCCCGCATTGCCTGCAAACGGGTGCGGGGAATGCCGCGCATGCGTTAAAGCCTGTCCCACCGGAGCCTTGTCCGGCGAAGGCATAAACCTGTCACGCTGTCTTGCCCACTGGCTGACCCGGAAGAAGGAAAATCCGCCGGAGGAGTTCGCCTCACTTCTTTCTGGAATGGCCGGGGGGTGCGACAGATGTCAGCAGGCCTGTCCCTATAATGCCAGGCTTGAGGGCAAGGCTCTGGAACCTTTGTCAGTGGAGTATTGAAGCTACTGTCTTGAGGAGTTCGGCAAGGGTGAACGGCTTGGTGGTGAAGTGGCGTACCGAGGGTATTTTCTCGAACATCGGACGGGACTGTTCCAGCGCCGTGGTGACGATTATGGGTATTGAGGAAAGCTTGTCGTTCGCCGCAAGCTGGGTGGCTATGGCAAGGCCGTCCACGCCCGGGAGCATGACGTCCATGACTATGAGGTCCGGCTTTACCGCCGCTGCCGTGGCGACCGCCTGCCTGCCGTTATCGCAAACGGCCACCTCGTACCCGGCCCGCATGAGCGAGCCTGAAACAAGGTCCAGCAGTTCGGGTTCATCCTCTATCACCAAAATTTTCTTTGCCATACCATCCTTTTATACTAAATCTTTTCGCAGTTTCACAGTGATATATCGGCAGCCGGTAAAATTTGTGATAATAACAGTGTAAACTATGTCTATCCCTAAAGGCAGTGTCCGTAAAAAGTCTTTTGCCGCCACAACGTGGCAGTCTCTTGTTTCCTTTTCGCGCGATAATCGGTTTTTCCGCAAAGGGGACGTGGTTCTCTGCGGTTTGTCCGGCGGGCCGGATTCAGTCTGCCTGCTTCATTTTCTAAAGGAACTGTCCCGCATCAAGGGTTTTTCCCTCAGGGCCGTTCATGTCAACCATCAGCTGCGCGGCGGGGATTCTACGGCTGACGAGAAATTTTCGAAAAAACTCTGCGCGGAAATTGCGGTTCCGATAGACGTATACCGCGTAAACGTGAAATCGCTGGCAGGGCGCGGCGGCTATTCGCTGGAGCACGCGGCCCGCAAGGCCCGCTACGGAGCGTTCGAGCGGGCCGCCAAAAAGCGCGGCGCGGCGGTTGTCGCTGTAGCCCATCATCTGGACGACAACGTGGAAACCATGCTGCTCGGCCTGCTGCGCGGGGCCAGCCTGAAAAGTCTGCGGGGCATAGCATCCAAAAGGCCGCTGTCCCCGGGTGTTTCCGTCGTCCGTCCGCTTCTGTGCATCACCCGGTCGGAGGTTATGGATTATATAGCCGAACACGGCCTCGCCTACCGGACCGACAAGTCCAACGAGAGCGAGGATTTCACCCGCAACTGGGTGCGCCTGACTCTGCTTCCCCTTTTGGAAAGCAAACAGCCGCGTTTTCGCCAGCATATGCTGGCGCTGTCGCGGGAACTCTTGGCTGTCGATTCAGGAAAGAAATAAACAGGAACTCTTTACGATGCGGGTTCAGGCTCCGGCTTTTCGCCGGGGCGTTTTTTTTGAAGTGGGGGGATGTCCGCTGAAAAACCTTTCTCCCGCTTCGGTCAGCCATACGGCTTCCCCTCCGCAGGTTTCGGATTTTTTCAGCAGGCCGGATACTTCAGATGGTGCCAACTGGCTGGCGTAACAGCGCAGGGCGTTCCTTTTGACCGCGCGGCAGCCGTCCGAGGGGAAGTGCAGCCGGCGCGTCACCATGCCGCCGTATTCCTCTTCGATGAAAGCGTCCGTTTTTTCCCGTCCCCAGAGGGCCGTATAAGGTATGTCCTCGTAGAATCCGGCCACCGGCGCGCGCCCGCACAGGCCTTTGCCTATTATCGCCAGAATGCGGTGGTCTATGTGTCCGCCAACGCCTGCCGGGAAAAGCATGGGTTCGCCTGCCAGGGCAAGATTGAGCGCCGCGGCAAGCGCGGCGGCGAATACGGGGTCTCCGCACGGGTCTATTTCCATGTCGCGGAGCGTTTTCAGGCTGTATCCGGGTCTGGCGAAGGGTTCCGGGAGATTGAGGAATGACGGCTTGTAACCGCAGACTGCCGCCGCGCGGCGCTCCTCGTCCGCGCGCAGGGCGGTCACTTTTCTCTCGTCGCCCGTGCCTGGTTCCCGCCGCGTGAAGCGAGAGCGGGAAAAGAACACCGCCGTTTTAACTTTGCCCAACGCACCCGAGGCCGAGGCCGCGCCAAGGGAAAGCGCCGCGTCGTCGCAGTGTGGAGAGCAGATTATCATCTGGAAAAAATCCTTTTGACGGGGTTAATGCGCTAGACCGGCAGGCCGGCTATGAGTTCCGGCGGAAAACCGATATTCAGCACATCCAGTTCCCCGGTGAAGCGGGCCGCCTCCGGCACAAGCAGTCCGGTTTTGGGGAGGCCGAGCATGAATGTCGTGGTGGCCTTGATGCAGGCTCCGGGCGGGATGCCGGTGTCCGGGTTCATTCCGGAGGGGATGTCCACGGAAACCACGGTTTTACCGCTTTCATTTATGGCGTTTATCAGCATGGACATGGAATCTTCCGGTTCGCCCCGGGTGCCGGTGCCGAGCAGCGCGTCTATGATGAGGTCGGCTTCCTGCATGGCGGCTATGGCCGGCGTAAGGCCGGAGTCCAGCGTTATCACCGGAACGCCGCAGGCCATCGCCCGCTCCAGATTCAGTTCCACCAGCCTGCCGTACCCGGGGGGGCCTTTTGGGGGGAATATGAAAACCTTGTTGACTACCCCGGCGGCCTTAAGGTAGCGGGCTATCACGAGACCGTCCCCGCCGTTGTTGCCGTGGCCGCAAAAAATCAGGGCCTTTCCGCCCGGCTCCGCCAGTCGTTTGCCAAGCATGCGGACGGTAAGCTTGCGCCCGGCGGATTCCATAAGGTTCTCCGCCTTGATGCCCCATTCCTGCGTGGCATCCTGGTCTATCTTGCGCATCTCTTCCGCTGTTACCGCCGGAAGGTCCATGAAAAGCTGTCTGTTGCCCATGTTCCCCGATAGCCGCCGTATTGGATTATGGCATTCTGTGAACTGATTATAGCCCTAAAGTGCTATCTTCCCGTAGTATATCACTTTTGCCTGTCTTTGCCGTTTTTGAAAACATCCTCCGCGCCGTTTTCAGACCAGCGCGGATATCAGGGCGGCGAAGAGCGCTACGGCAATGAAGAGAATGAATAGCGTCACCAGCATGCAGAAGAAGACGAAAGGCAGCAGCGTGGCTATGGCCGCCTTGGTCTTTCCGCAGGCGTAAATTCTGTCCACGGCGAATATGAGGAAGCCGTACTGAACGGCCAGCACGAGCAGGAATGCCGGCGTCCTGAGAGCGGGCATGGCCGCCGTCAGAATGCCGAGCGGGATGAGCATGAGCTTGCAGGACTCGCTTATGCCGGTGAGGAGGAACAGCGAGCCCGCCTGCCTGTCCTTGCCGGAGAGCGACAGGAACATGCTCGCCATCGAGGAGGAGAGGAACCCCGCCGTAATGTTGTAGGCGAACAGGAAGGCGGTCATTATCGCGAAGCCGAAGAGCGAGCCGTAAGGCGTGCCGAAGCCGAGCCACACCGCAAGCCCGGCCGAGCCGGCGAGGTAGCCGGCCAGCGAGGCGGAAACCGGCCTGCGCTCCGGTATCGAAGCGGCGGCCAGCCCCGGGTTCTTTGAGAAGGCGTTGAGCGTTTCTATCGTGGATTCAGCCATTACATTGTCCAGAGGTAGGCCAGTTTGGGCGTGGCGAACACTCCGGCCTTTTCCAGGCCCAGCATGCCGCCGCCGAAGCGGGATTCAAGCGCGGAAAGCACTTCGCCGAGGGATACCGTGTCGCGTATGATGCGGGGATTGTCGCCGAGGCCGGCCATCTCCGCCGCGGTCTTTATGGCCACCGTGGTTCCGCCCAGCTTGTCTACGAGGTTGAGCTCCTTGGCCTGCCTGCCGGTGAACACGCGTCCGTCGGCAATTTCGCGCACCTTGTCTTCCGGTATGTTGCGGCCGGTCGCCACGGCGGTAACGAACTGGGCGAAGGAGTCGTCTATCATGTCCTGCAGAAGCTTGCGCTCCTCGGGCGACATCTGGCGGTAGGGGGAGGCTATGTCCTTGAACTTGCCTGACTTTACGGGGTCCATCTTGACGCCTATCTTGGTCAGCAAACCCTCTATGTTCGCCACGGAGAGTATGACGCCTATGGAGCCGGTCAGCGTGCCGGGCTGGGCTATTATCTTGTCGCACGCGGAGCCTATGTAATAGCCGCCGCTGGCGGACACGTCGCGGAACAGGGCTATGACGGGTTTCTTTTTCTCGGCGCGCACCTGCCGTATGGTGTCGTAAATCTCCTGCACCGCGCCTACGGAACCGCCGGGGGAGTTGATGTCGAGGACTATGGCCTTTACCTCGTTGTTGGCCCCGAGAGAGCGAATCTTCCTGGCCGCCTGGCTGGCGCCGCGCTCGAAGGGGGAGGAGGAATCGGATTCCATTATTACGCCGCGTAGGGTGACCCAGCCTATGCCTTCCTTCTTGCCTATCATTCCGGCCACTTCGCTGAGGTCTTCGCTCTTTATCTTGGCGGCGCGGACGTGGTTGCTGCGCAGTATGACCGGTATGGCGGCAAGCAGCGACAGCGCGCACAGAACGGTCATCATCTTGACCCACAGGTGGACTCCCCCCGAAGGTTTAGCTGTTTTTTCTTCCGGCGCGGTCTGGGGTGCGGGTGTTTGTGGCGCGGTTTCTGGTTTGGGGGCCTCTTCGCCGCCCTGCTGGAAATCTGGTTGCATCAAGTTCTCCTTGAGTCTTATGGCCCTTTGGGGCGTTGTATATATTGATGTATTATACCCAAAAACGAGGCGTTGAAAAGCGCGGAGCCCCTCCGTTTTCACGGAAGGGCCCCGCTTTGCGTCATATGGTGGAGGCGCCGGGATTTGCACCCGGGTCCGAAGACAGCTTATCCGCACCACTACAGGCTTAGCCCCGGCTTTGGTAGCGCGCCCGAGGCGCCGGGACGGCCGAAAGCGCGCTTGCTCCGTTAGTCTTTCACTCCGGGGGACGGTGCCCGCCGTCCGGAATGGCATCCCGCATTATGAAGTCTTTCCCCCCGACACGGGAGATCAGAGGGAGGACTCGCTCACTTAAGCGTGAGCCCAGGCCAGTTCGTTAGTGTTGGCTTGTTTTGTTTTTGACCCTGTTTTACATGGCCTGGTCAACCATGGCCTGCGGCAACGTCATCACGTGTCCCCGTCGAACCTTGTCGCCCCCTGAGGAGCCGGCCCTTCCGGGACCGCCACCGGTGCGCGCACTAACGCTGCGCGCCACAGATATATTATAGCCCGTATTCGCTCCGCCTTGCAACCGTCATCGCGCCCCGCGGGGCTCATATACGGCATGGGTCCATTGTACCTTGTCCGCCTATGCGCCAATTCCATATACTATTATCTATAGAGTACCAATTGCGCTTCACGGGGTGAGTTGATTATGAAAAAATCCATTTTGGTTGCGGGTATTGTCTGCGGCGCGGCGCTGTTTGCCGCCGCGGGAGCTTCGGCCGCGCAGGACAAGCGCTGGGCGGGCTGGAAGGAAGCCCGTTCCGATTACGGCTATCTGCCCGGAACACAGTTCACCGAGACCGGCACCAGCGGTTTCAAGGTTTATTACCGCTGCGGCAATTTCAAGGCCAGGCGTGACGGCGGCCGCTGGAAAGTCGGCATGGACATGGTGTTCGGCAACGACAAGGGCGGCGACCTTGGCATCGTGACCTGGACGAACGGCCCTTCCAGGGAAAATGTTGTTCTTCATTTCCTTGGCTATGCGCAGCAATACGGCCTGCCGGAAGGCGCGGAACTCGAGGACGTGCAGTTCGACCTCGAAACTGTCTGTGACAACGCCTACCAGACCGTGGACAGCCAGCGCAAGGTCATTGCGATGCACCTGCTGAAGAAGGATTTCAAGGCCCTCGCGCATTTCTATTCCGCCGCCAAGTTCATCCCCGGCCCGATAGGGACATACGCCTCTTTCCAGGAACTGGCCATAACCGTGGCTGAGAAAAAGACGCAGTCCGCGTCGGTTTCCACACTGTGCATGGTCAGCGGCGTGGTGCTTGAAAAGGGGCTTCACAAGCTTGGCGCGGGACGCCTGCTCAATTACGCCATAGAGAAAAGCTGCGACGCAGGAGCCACCGCCGTGGATGTCGCGCATGAGATGAAGGAAGCCGCGGAGGAACTGAAGCATCCCCTAACCTTCACCGGCGCGGTCAAGGCCCGCATGAGCGGTAGATATTACGGTTCGGTGAAGGAAATGAAGGAGAAGCTTGCCGCAGCCATGCGCGCCCAGAGCCTTTACGGCGGCGGAATGCAAAGCCGGCTTCAGCTTCGCGCGGCGGCGCCTTCGGGACAGTCTTTCATAGGCGCCCCGAACGCAGGCGGCAGCGCTTCCGTCTCCCGTCCCGCCGGGGGGACGAACGTCGACGCCATGCTCCGCATGGCTTACGTCGCGCCGGAAGACGAACTGAAAAACATATTCTTCGACCGCTGGCGTTAGGCCGGCCGGTCATCGTTCCATAAAAAACGGAGCCCGCGTGAAGCGGGCTCCGTTTTCATTTGCCAAACTTTTCGCGCGGGGGCGTCACTGGTATGGTTTCAGCAGGAAGGAATAGCTGAGCTCTATCCCGAACAGGAAGTTAGAGGCCGCGCCTTCCAGCAGTTTCCCGGTTACGCGGTAGTAGTCCACGTAAGGTCCCATCTTCAGGTTATCCACCAGTGTTACGTCCAGATTGGCCTTCAGTTCAAGCTCGTTCTTCAGGTCGTACACCGTGTCGGAGCGGGTACGTATGAGGTTCCTGAAGTAGCCTTCCGTCTTGAATTCCATAAGGCCGCCGTGTATCGGGAAGGTCAGCTTGTAGCCGGTTTCCCAACCGTACTGCGTATGCACGGAGTTGCTGTAGGTGAAATCCTCCTCCGTGACGGCGGCGGCGTAGAAATCCTTGACGGTGGAGCCTTCATAGAGTTTGTAGCCGGCCTTGCCGCGCAGTATCTTGCGCTTGGGCACGCCGTCCTGCGGGGTGAACTCGGTATCGTACTGCGCCGTGACGAAGGGGCCCATGATGCCGCCGCCAAGCATGCTGAAGCGGGTGTTCCTGTATCTCAGTTCGTTGTCCAGCAGTATCTGGTCCACGCTTTCGTTTGTGACCGTGTCGCCGCTTGTCGGCCGGATGGTCACTTTGCCGTATGCCGCAGATATGCCGTTGTCCAGTTGAAGCCGGCTGGTCCGGTATTCCGAATAAAGCTTGCCCGAACCCTGAACGAGTATCTGGCTGTTGGAACGCAGCTTGGCGTTGGATATGTTGCTGAACTCCGCGGCGTTGTTGACCTGTATGTTGGAGAACTGGAAGGCTATCTCCCTCAGGTTCAACCGCCAGACCGAAGCGTCCGGCACATTATTGCCCATCAGCTCCCGCAGGTTCAGGATGAAAGTGTCATCCTTCCGGGCTTGCGGCTGGATTGCGGCTGGCGCGGCAGCGGCGGATGATATCTGAGGGGGGGCGGCCGTGACCGCCATTGCCGGGCTTGAAGCCGAGCGCTGCTCCAGCCAGTCCAGCACCGCGCCGGGATATGGTATGTCGAGCGTTTCCTTCTTCACAAGTTTTTTGAGGGCGGGGAATCTGTCCGCCTCCATCAGCAGGCTTTGCGGGAAAGCCACCGTATACTTTTCACTGTCGGTTATGGAAAGCCCGTTCACTTCCTTGTTTTTGTTGGCTCCGCTGACGGCAAGGACGTATTCTCCCTCGAATGTGCGTTCACACTGCGTCGGCGCGGCGGTGAAGTCGGCCTGCTGAAGCAGGCTCTTTAGGTCGGAACCTTTCAGCACGCCTTTCATGATGCCGGTCTTCGGGCCCAGCCAAAGGTCAAGATTGTTCCGGGACATCCTGCCCAGGATGAAGGCTCTCGCAGGAAGTATCTGGGTGAAGGCAACTTCCGTCCCGGCTGTTTCCCTTATTATCCCGGCGGCCATGTTGAATATCTCCTGCGGGCTGTATGAGAGCTTCTGGCATGAGCC
>Ga0209016_1002318_pt1 | contig 12949 bp, 6 predicted proteins | sample EPASupsiteSAE305_FD_187265 | JGI IMG/M metagenome (GOLD analysis project Ga0209016, IMG submission 187265) | Bioremediated contaminated groundwater microbial communities from EPA Superfund site, New Mexico - SAE3-05 (SPAdes) (version 2) | ecosystem: Environmental > Aquatic > Deep subsurface >...
ACGCATATTCGCACCTCAAAGTTTGAATGGAAAACAACGTTGACTGCTTCTCATAACATCAATAAATTATTAAGCCTCTCAAATGATTTGTATGAAACTGCCAATAAGCACGATGAAGGAGGTTTAGGCGAACCAATCAGCATATCCACTCACCGTCTTGAAGTAGGAAAAGCGGTAGGACAATATTTCGGTCTAAAATCGGTTGGCGTATCTGAAAAAGGTCTTTGGTTAATAGAAAATCCAGCAACAGGTGAGGCGGAAGAATTCACCGACAACATGCTGAATAATGATCAGTACCGCCAATACTTGGGAACAGGTCTTCCTAAGGTCTATCTGGGTTGGAATAATACATTCCGTTACAAAAACTTCGATTTAAGCTTCCAGATGACTAGTCAGTTGGGCTTTAAGATATTAAATGAACCCAGAGCTTTCTATGAAAATAATTCAATTGCATACAACCGTTTGAAATCAGTTAAAAAAGCGCCTTATGGGGGGCAATACACTCTATCATCTGCTCAAAAGCAAACCATAGTAAGCTACTACCTAGAAAGAGGTGATTTCTTAAAAATGACAAACATGACGATAGGCTATACAGTTCCCTTGAGCGAAAATAAATACATAAAAGGAATACGGGCCTACGTTTCAGGAGACAACCTTTTCTGTATCACAGGATACGACGGATTAGATCCTGAATTGTCGAACAGCGAAGCAACTTATGCAGGTATCGACCGCCGCGATAAATATCCCGTAATACGCTCATTTACATTCGGTGTTAACGTAACATTCTAAATAATCAAATAGTATGAAAACAATATTATATAAATCTATTTTAGCTTCTGTAATTGGCTTCACGGCATTCAGCTTCAATAGCTGTACCGATCTGGATGAAACCATTTATAGCAACATTGCTGCCGAAAAATATGAATTTTCGGAGAAAGACGCAGCCAGTATGTTTGCTCCTGTGTATAGTAATTTGCGTAATCTTTATTGGGGATGGAATGGTTATTGCGACATTCAAGACGAATCTTCTGATTTGTGGTGTACCCCTTATCGTATTGGAATTGGATGGGGCGACCTCTACGTATCCATGCATAAACATGAATTTCATTCTCAGATAGGACACATCTGGACAGAATGGAACTATGCTTATTCAGGAATAAACGCCTGCAACAAATTACTAGCAGATGAGGCTGTTCAAACATCAGAATCGGCCGTTGCCCAATTAAGAGCTTATCGTGCATTGTACTATTATGTACTGTTTGATTTGTTTCGCAACATACCACTTGATACCACCTACGATCACCCTGCGGGCTGGTTGCCTGAGCAATCGGCGCCTCAAGAAACTTGGGATTTTATCATTAGCGAACTTAATGATATAAAAGGGAAATGTGGAGTAGATAATGGTATGGGGCAAATTAACAATGCAACAGTTAACATGCTTCTTGCCAAAATGTATCTCAATCACAATGCTTGGTTTAATACCTTCTCGGATAATTCATGGTACGGCAAAGCGATAGATGAAATCAATGAAATAATACAAACAGGCAAATATTCATTGGCCGCCAATTATTCCGATTGTTTTAAAGAAGACATATCAAAATGTTCTGAAGTAATCTTCGGTATTCCATTTGAAGAAAAATATGCCAGCGGCAATTATTATGCAAACAAATGGATACACACTGCAGGTAGAGCTGTATGGAACTTCAACGGTTGGGCAACAGGAGGAAGTACTGTATTACCACAGTTCCTTAGCACATACGATAGTGAAGACACGCGCTACACATCTTGTTGGGCATTGGGGCAACAATATGATCAAAGTGGAGCTGCCATTATGGTTGATGGCGAACCACTTGTGTATACTAAAGAGGTACACAGCATTGATAATCCGGGATGCTATCCGTTTGAGGGTGGACGTTTAATTAAATACGAAATCCTGTCGGGAGACTTTGGAACAGCATACGATGACATTCCTTTCTTCCGTTTGGCTGATGCCTATATGATTAAAGCCGAATGTTTGCTTCGGTTAGGAGGATACAAAGGCGAAACCGAACAAACGGCTGCTGATTTGGTAACACAAGTTCGTCAACGTGCATTTAAGAACAATCCATCCAAAGCTACACGCACAGTTGAGCAACTTAAAGGAGGAAGTGTTTATGCATACGGATATCGCGAAAATCAAGGAAAAATGGGTGAATCTGATAAGTGGGTAACGACTGAAGAAGGCGGTAATGACATTGAGCTAGGTGGTTTATTAGATGACTTGGCATGGGAATTTGTGGCTGAACACCACAGACGCCAAGACCTTATTCGATTCCGTATAAAAGGTAAAAATCAAAATGTATACAACGGAAAATCATGGTTCTGTAAGAAAGCAAAGACTGATGCTTCAGACAATCATTGCGACATCTTCCCTATTCCAAAAGATTTCATGGATGGAAACATCAAGTTAAAACAAAATCCGGGTTACGGAGATAGCGCAAATTAAAATTAACCCTATAAAATAAATAGATATGAAACACCATCTGATATATGCTCTGATAAGCTGCTTCATGCTCACATTTGCAGCTTGCGACGATAACATTGAAGACGCAACGAGCAAACATGTATACGGAGAAGATGAAAGTCCGTACTTGAAAGTAAACACCAATGCCGTTGTTACGAACAATATGGAGTTTGCCGTAGGGCATTTTGAGCCTCAAACCATTCAATTATCTGATTATGCCGACAAATTCGAGAAAAATATGAATATGACCGTTGATCAGGTGATCAACGGTCTCAAGGACGGAAGTGTTGTATTTTACAATATCAACACAGCACGTAATAATTGGAATAAAGCCGAAATGACAAAAGGAACGACCGGTTGGTATTACAATTCTGCCGGTGGTATTTGTTCTGTCGATGATCCGACTCAAACCGTAAGCATGGAGATCGACACTCAAGCCAAAACATTTATCGTCGATGTCAATGAGAAGGCCACTGTTGGAACTGTCCTCACATTCAATGCCGGCTTTGCAGTAAATGGACCCGATTATGATAAGTATGTCCGCTTCACATTCAATGTTTCCATTACAGATCCTTCAATCATTCTGACAAGTATCAGTATTCCCACAGGAGATTATGCTTCATACGGCATTGACTTTAATAAATACGCAGCAACGATACAAACCTGTATGGGCATGAGTGTGGCCGATTTTCTAGCCAATCTTGATTATAATGGAGACAGCGGAGAAGCAACAGGTAAAAATATCCGGATGCATGTCATTAATCCCTCAACCGGGGTATGGGACGAAACAAGCACCTACACTGCTGAGTCTCCCGGATATTGGATTAACAACCTAGGAGCCGCATGCAACTGGGGCGCTACTGGATATTCATTTTACGCCAATACCAAGAACAAAGATCATGCATTATATGTAGGTAGGGCACCCGGATTGACAGCAGGTAGCAAGTACACCATCAGTGTAGGGTATAAAGATTCAAAGAATACAAATAATTTCTTCCGTTTCATTATAACAGCTACGTTAGAATAAATAAAACCACCCTGTGAAGGATAGTTGAACCAATACAGGTTTCAACTATCCTTCAACATAGAAAGCATGATATCCCAAAATAAATACCAACCCCATTATCAGATGAAAAAAATGATTTCAACTATTTTGTTATGCCTATCCATCCTATTCAGTGGATGTAGTAGTGATGATTCTTCAAAAGAAATCAAGAAAACGAATGAACCCGAAGGCAAAGAAGTATACATACCTCAAGACCTACGTACAAACGATTTTGCCAAATCAACAAGCAAATGGTGTTGGTCACGATCTAAAGCCTCTACCAACTGGATTGTTTTTTGGGAAGCAGGATTTGGTAACGATCCCAAGTCATCACCGGCACCATACACCGTAGATATTGATGACTTACTGATTAAGGCAGAACAAATTTATAGCTATTATGCAAATACCTTGAAGTTTATAGATTCATCCAATTCTAAAGTCAATCAATACCGCATGATGATATTTCTGAGCTATAGTACCGAATGGAATGCAACCGGAGCAGGTTACGACGACGTTATTGGTTCGTTGTGGATCAATCCTTCTTCAGCCCAACCCGTGGGTTCAGTAGTGGCACATGAAATAGGCCATTGCTTCCAGTATCAGGTATTTTGCGATAATCAGTCGGGCAACTCGGGCTATCGTTATGGGTTTGGACCTAATGGAGAAGGCGGCAATGGCTTCTGGGAACAATGTGCACAATGGCAAAGTTTCAAAGTATATCCACAAGAACAGTTTACTAACTACAATTACAACGAATACTTAAGCTCATTTCACAAACATATTTTGCACGAAACGCCCCGCTATGCCAATTATTTTATTCAAGATTATTGGTGCATGAAACACGGAATGGATTTCGTGGGGAAATTATGGAGGCTGTCACAACGACCGGAGGACCCGATTGACACGTATAAACGTATTACGAATATCAGTCAGGAGACCTTCAATGATGAAATATTTGATGCTGCCCGACGTTTTGTGAATTGGGACATTGACGGTATTAGAGAATATGGAAAAGGCTATGTAGGCAGAGCACAAGCAAATCTTGAGAAACTGCAAGATAATTATCACATGATTCATCCCAGTCAATGTATAGAAAACTACGGATACAATGTGATCACTCTTAATACGCCAACATCTGCAACCACAGTTAGCGCAACTTTTGAGGGACTAGCAGGAGCTACAGGATACAGAAGTCTCAACATAGAAAAAGCCGGATGGAGATATGGATTTGCCGCTTATCTCAATAACGGAAACTGCATCTATAGCGAAATCTTTTCCGGAACAAGCGGAACTGCCACTTTCAATTGTCCCGATAACTGCAAGAAACTCTATTTTATTGTTAGTGGAGCGCCAACAGAGCATTGGCATCATCCATGGGATGACAATGATGCGAATGATGAACAATGGCCCTACAAAGTAAAATTCACAGGAACAAGTGTAACCGGACTATAGTTTACGTACCATGAAAACAACAAAAAATATATTAATAATATTATCCGTTTTTTCTTTTGGCCTCACTAATCTCGCATTCTCATGTGAGTCGACTGATATAGAAGAAACAATTCAGAGTCGTTACACACCCGATTATGACAATGGCGACACGATCTTTATCAATGTAAAAATAGCGATTGATGAAAAAGGTTGGAACACAAAAACACCAACCTATTTCAAGAACGAATTAATCAGGCAATGGCAACAAATTAACGATCGTTTCAATGGTTCCGATAAGAAAAAAGAGCTAAAACGAGTGTATGTATTTAAACCCGATGTGGACGACATTATTGTTTATAAAGGATGCTCTTATTGGGGAGAAGATGGTGCCGACACTAAAGTAATTAGTCAGATGGACACAACCCTATTTAAACTAGTGGTCATATATGACTTCTTCTATGAAGGAGAAGAAAAAGGTGAATATGGGGGTGGATGTGGAAATAATAACGGCATCGGTACTATTTTGGTAATCAATGGCTCAGAAGGAATGAAGAATCAGTATAATGATCACTTCAATGTATATACATATCGTGCTATCACTCATGAATTAGGTCATTTTAGAGGAATGACGGATTTATACGCAAACATCATTGAGGCAGAAAATAACCCCATAACCCATGAGAAATTAATGCCCCCTCATTGTCTTATGAATGATTTCTGTTATACACCCGATGACGAATCTTATTGGAGTGATTATGCCATCCGAGTAATCAACAAAGCCGGCAACCAAAAAATAACGGATATGATTCACACTATGATGTACAATGATTTCGCCCAAGAACTATCATTCGTTATCACTCAAAACGGTAATCCTGTTTCGGCCGAAATAAAACTATATCCGGCAACCTATTCGCCCAAAAAATGGTCCAATGTACTCTCCGACGTTCCACTCCATTCTTATAGTGCCCCTGTAGGGAAATATAAAATTGAAGATTTAAGAAAACTGTTTTTTGATCCTCAGGGAGGTGGCTTCGGACGCTATCAGGTATTTTTGGCCGAAATAGTTGTTGGTAATGAAAAGAAATATGAATGGCTTACTGATTACATGATGCATGATTGCGGATTAACAGGGAAGAAAACATATGAAATTAAAATTGATTTTTGAATAATATGAAACGAAGAACAGTTATTTATATCATTAGTTTGTTACTTTTAACCGGTACCACCGGAAATTGCCAAACAATCAATAAAGAGCTTGCATTATTATCACCCAATGGCAAAATAAAAGTCACTATTTACATAGATAACGATACACTGAACTATTCTGTCTGTTACAATAACAGCAAAGAATTACTTCATAAGAATAAGATTGGATTAATTTTAGATGATGGTTCTACCTTAGGTAATGCTCCTTACATGATTAAGAAAAAAGAAAGAATTATAAAGGAACAAGTTAAATCGCCGTTCTATCGGTTCAGCGAGTTCTCAACAAACTGTAACGAGCTAAATCTGGCATTCAAAGGTAAATACGGCGTTATATTCCGTACTTATAACGAAGGTGTAGCATATAGATTCTATACAAATAGAAATGAAGAAATAAAAGTTAGAAATGAAATAGCGGAATTTAACTTCATTGAAGACCATATAGCCTATCTTTCGTACTCAACTAATGAGAAAGATCCTTTTTCAATGGCATTTCAAAACACTTACGCCACTACTTTACTAAATAAAGCGGAAACAAAACCTGTTTTCTTACCCGTAACCATTGATTATGGACAACAATTAAAAATGACCATTCTAGAATCCGATATCGAATCATATCCGGGAATGTTTTTACAAGCCAACAAACAGTCATTCAAAGGTTTATTTGCACCACTCCCTAAAAAAACAGATTTGTATCCATGGCGAAAGCAAGAATATGTAAGTGAGAGAGGTGAAATAATAGCACAATGCAACGGACAACGGGTTTATCCTTGGCGCATCATGGCTATCACCGAGAAAGACATCGATATGCCTGTTAATAATTTAGTATATGCATTGGCATCTCCAAACAGAATTGGCGATACATCGTGGATTGAAACCGGACAGGCAGTCTGGGAATGGTGGAATGACTGGGGATTAAGGGGTGTTGATTATAAAGCAGGTATAAACAATGAAACGTACAAACACTATATTGATTTCGCATCGCAAAATGGAATCCCGTTCGTTGTAATGGATGAAGGATGGTACGATCCCAAAAGTGGTGATATGCTAACAATAGTCAGTGATATTGACTTACCATTCCTAATTTCTTATGCGAAAGAAAGAAAAGTAGGAATTATACTTTGGACCGTCTTTAATGTGCTCGATAGGCAACTAAATGAGGCCTGCCAAAAATATGCTTCCATGGGTATTAAAGGATTCAAAGTCGATTTTCTCGATAGAGATGATCAAAAGGCCGTAGAAATGGTTTACCGTATAGCAGAGTCAACTGCAAAGTATCGATTAACACTCGACTTACATGGCATTTATAAACCAACCGGTTTAAACAGAACGTATCCTAATATCATTAATACAGAAGCTGTATTTGGAATGGAAGAGGCTAAATGGAGTGATGTGGAAAAGAACATGCCCTTATATGATGTCACCTTTCCTTATATTAGAATGATGTCTGGCTTTGTTGACTATACTCCCGGTGCCATGCATAATGCGAGTCGCAAAGACTTCAAGCCTATTTATTCCAATCCCATGAGTATGGGCACTCGTTGCCATCAATTAGCCGCGTATATTGTCTATGATTCACCGCTCACTATGTTATGTGACGCTCCATGGAAATATAATTCCGAAAAAGAAAGTCTTCATTTTATTACTTCCATACCCACGGAGATAGATGAAACCCGTATCCTTTCAGGCGAAGTGGGTCAATACATTGTTTCTGCTCGACGAAAAGATGCTAATTGGTTTATTGGTGGAATGACAAATTGGGACGAAAGAGACATTACAATAGACTTCTCATTTCTCAAAGAAGGAAACACATATAGTGCCACTATATTCAAAGACGGTATAAATGCTAACAAACAAGCCTCGGATTATGTAAAAGAGACATTAAATGTCAATGCTAAAAGTAAAATAAGTGTTCATTTAGCTTCGGGTGGAGGTTTTGCGATGGAACTAAAGAAAATAGCTCATGTGGCCTCTTCTATTGAAGAGGTTCGCGACTCTCTTCAATTGCCTGCTTTTTATAAAAAATATGTAGATGCAGACGGAATAGCTGTTACCTCATCGGAAAAGGTACAAGATGAAGCATTGTATACAGCTCGTCAGCTCATCATCGGGATGCTTTCCAAACGGCAGGATATCAAGCAATATATGGTTCAAAAACGATGCCGGTTCATGGTTATCGGCCAAAAAGAAGAAGTTTGTGACTTACCTGAATATGCTCACATCTGTAACTCCCCCGAAAACATTGCCTTCTGGAATAAGCGTGCACGCGGATTTGGTGGCGCACCCGAAGACGATTTAAGTTCCAGCTGCGGAGAAGAAAATCTGATTTGTCTGCCGGGCGATAAATACGAAGGAGAGAATATTCTGGTTCACGAGTTTGCGCATCTTATACATACTGTGGGCATTGTTGGAGTAGAACCCGGCTTTAACGAGAAACTGGAACAGTTACTGGCCCGGGCCAAAGAAAAAGGCCTATGGGAAAACACCTACGCAGTAAGCAATAAAGAAGAATACTTTGCAGAAGCTGTTCAGTCATTCTTTAATTGCAACCGGCACTCGGAAAAGCCAAACGGCGTACACAACAGCATCAGTACGCGCGAGAAACTTAAATCTTATGACCCGGAAATGTACGATTTGCTTCTGCAGTACTTTGACGAAACAGATTTGCCTATACATCATGTAACTCATCTTTAAAATGCATACTATGAAAAAGTTGTCTATTCTAACAGTTATCATACAAATTTGGTTGTTCATTCCGACAGAAGTGGGGGCACAGAATGACAAGTGGAATGCTCCGGGTAACGGCAATCCTATAATTGCCGGTTATTTTGCCGATCCAACCATCAAGAAGTTCGGAGATACCTATTACATTTATGCCACAACCGACGGAAATGGCGGTGGGTTAGGTCCATCGGTTGCCTGGACGTCCAAAGATTTAGAAAACTGGACCATGGTGCCCATGAACTGGCCTACCACTTATCACATCTGGGCACCCGATGTAATGCAAGGAAAAGACGGAAAATACTATATGTATTATTGTGAGCCATGCAAGATTTATTGCGGTGTTTCCGATACCCCCTTGGGACCTTGGCATAATATTTTAGGAAACGACACAACCGTATTGGTACCCGATCGTTTTGTGAAGAATGCCATCACTTTAGACGGGCAATCATTCATTGATGATGACGGCTCTGTCTATCTCTATTGGGGAACCTGGGGCATTTACAAAGGGTTTGGTTGCGGAGTTGGCCGACTGTCCGAAGACATGAAGAGTTTTACCAAAACCCGATTGATACCTAACACCGAAGCTACAGACTTCTTCGAAGCTCCCTTTGTGTTGAAGAAAAACGGCATTTACTATTTCATGTACTCGTCCGGTTCGTGCCATGACCACACCTATAGGGTGCAATATGCAACCAGCACAACCGGACCGATGGGTCCCTTTACTTACGGCAAAAACAATCCCATCTTGGAAACGAGTGCCGACAGCACCATTCACGGTCCGGGACATCACAGCATTCTGCAAGAAGGAGACGATTATTACATTGTATATCACCGGCACAACATACCACAATCAACACGTGGCATGCACCGACAAATAGCGATTGATAAATTGGTATTTCTTGAAGATGGCAGCATAAAGCGTGTTGCCGCCAGTCACAAAGGCATTAAGAAGTCTGCTGATGCCCCTTTGAATCTGGCTTTTGGAAAAACCGTCAAAGCCTCATCATTTTACAACGATTACTTCAAACCACAATATGCGGTAGACGATAACAATGCTACACTTTGGAGACCTAAAACCTGCGGAAAAGAATGGTTGGAGATTGATCTCGGAAAAGTAGAAAACATCCGACGCATTTGTACGCAATTCGAATATCCTACCTCCTATTATCAATACACCCTAGAAACATCTTTAGACGGTGCCAACTGGGTTCTGTTTGCCGATAAACAAGAGAATCGCTTGGCCGGAAGTCCTATGATTGACTGGGGGTATGCTCAAGGAAGGTTTGTGCGACTCACGGTGACAGGCGGACAAAAAGGGGGACAGTTTGGTGCTGTATGGAACATCAAAGTCTTTGCTGATGATAAGAAATCAACCAACCTCGTGACCAATAATACTTGCAAACAGCTGGAGTTACTACTCGATATTCAGGCTAGCGACTATAAAGCGGGATGTTCCCTGACCGAGATACGTGAGCGAACCGGTAAAGGGAGTTTTCAATCGTTGGGTAAACCATTGCCGGTGGTAAAGAAGGCAGGATTCAATGCTTTTGCTTTCGACAGCACACAGTGGTTTCGCTCGGATTTTATACTTCCTACTTCTATCAAAGACAGTGCGCCTTATACCTTGGAAGCCTGGGTTCTGAACCCCGATGCAAAAGTAAATGAATGCATAGCCGACCTGACATCTTCAGAAGGAGAATTACAAAAAATCATGCTGTGCAATGGTAAAGAACCTCGCTGCGGTGTGGTTTGTCACTTCGGTTGGTATGAAGATATGGGATTTCCTGAGTTAGCGGGAACGAATCAATGGCAACATTGGACCTTCACATACGATGGTTTTGTAGAGAAAATCTATCTGAACGGTAAAAAGATTAAAGAAAAGGATATTGTATTGCTTTTACCTGAAAGTAAGTACGTAACTTTGGGCAGAACAGCCATTGGCGACTGGCCGTATAGGGGTTTTCTTCATTCATTGAAAGTGTATGCAGGCGTTATACAAGAAGAAGAGGTGTTGCAACACTACCAAATGAGCAAACCAGGCAAAAAACAACAATTAAAAAGTAACTAATAATAAAGAATACCATGAAAAAGAGTCTATTTACCATCATTCTAGCCTCGGCTACTGTGTTAGCAAATGCTCAGAAGAAGCATGAACAGACAGGATATCCGGTCAATCCGGTGCCTTTTACCGCTATGAAAGTGACCGATTCGTTTTGGGGGCAACGCCTTAATGCCAGTCGTGAGGTAACCATACCGCTGGCCTTCAGAAAATGTGAAGAGACAGGGCGCTACCTGAACTTTGTCAGGGCAGCACATCCTAGTGACACCATTACCGTAGGTGGATTGGCTTTTGATGATACCGACGTGTATAAAACCATTGAAGGAGCCAGTTACTCAATGCAAACGTATCCCAATAAGAAGCTGGATAAATACATTGACAGCGTTTTGGTTATTGTAGCAGCCGCGCAAGAGCCGGATGGTTATCTTTACACCGCACGTACGCAAAATCCCAAACACCCACACGAATGGGCAGGAAGCAAACGATGGGAAAAGGTTGAAGACTTAAGCCATGAATTTTATAATTTGGGGCACATGGTTGAGGGTGCCATTGCACATTATCAGGCTACAGGAAAACGCAATTTCCTTGACATTGCGATTAAGTATGCCGACTGCGTATGTCGGGAAATTGGAGACAAGCCGGGACAAACCGTAGCAGTTCCCGGTCACCAGATTGCCGAAATGGCATTGGCTAAACTATACTTGGTAACCGGTGACAAGAAGTACTTGAATCAAGCCAAGTTCTTCCTTGATAAAAGAGGATATACCACCCGCACCGACGAATACAGTCAGGCTCACAAACCGGTTGTTCAGCAAGACGAGGCCGTGGGGCATGCCGTGCGTGCCGCCTATATGTATTCGGGCATGGCAGATGTAGCCGCGCTTACCGGAGACACAGCCTACATTCATGCCATAGATAAGATATGGGATAATATAGTTACCAAAAAGCTCTATATTACGGGCGGAATTGGCGCCACCAGTCACGGCGAAGCATTCGGAAAGAATTACGAGCTGCCCAACATGTCGGCCTATTGCGAAACCTGTGCCGCTATTGGTAACGTATACCTTAACCACAGATTGTTCTTGTTACACGGTGAATCAAAGTATTACGATGTGCTGGAGCGCACACTCTACAACGGACTAATCTCCGGCGTATCTCTTGATGGAGGCGGCTTCTTCTACCCTAACCCGCTGGAGTCTATTGGTCAGCACCAACGTCAGCCCTGGTTTGGTTGCGCCTGCTGTCCGTCCAACATCTGTCGCTTTATCCCCTCCGTTCCGGGATACGTATACGCCGTTCACAACAACGATGTTTACGTAAACCTCTTCATGGGCAACAGCGCCGATGTAAAAGTGAATGGTAAAACAGTACACTTACAACAAGAAACAAACTACCCCTGGTCGGGCAACATTCAATTGAACGTATCACCTAAAGGCAAACAAACGTTCAATCTGAAAATCCGCATCCCCGGATGGGTTAAGAACAGTGCAGTACCGGGCAACTTATACAGCTATACAGATAAGAAAAACCTTCATTACAGCATCAAAGTCAACGGAAAAGCCGTTGAGGCAACTGAAGAAAAAGGATACTTTACCATTCAGCGAAGCTGGAAAAAGGGCGACTCAGTAGAGATACATTTTGATATGGAAGCCCGTACCGTTAAAGCTCACCCGCTGGTGGAAGCCGACAGAGGTAAAATTGCCATTGAAAGAGGTCCGCTGGTTTACTGTGCTGAGTGGCCCGATAACGACTTTAGCGTGCTAAGCATTCTGTTGAACAAGAAACCACAGTTCGAAGTCCTCTCCAAACCCGAACTATTATACGGCATAAACATGTTGCAAACAGATGCACAAACACTGAGCTACGACGCCAACGGCCGCTTAGTGGCCAAAGATGTGAAGCTCAACCTGATTCCCTACTATGCATGGTCGCACCGTGGTAGTGGTGAAATGGCGGTATGGTTACCCGTTGACCTCAATGCCAC
>Ga0209016_1002323_pt1 | contig 12929 bp, 8 predicted proteins | sample EPASupsiteSAE305_FD_187265 | JGI IMG/M metagenome (GOLD analysis project Ga0209016, IMG submission 187265) | Bioremediated contaminated groundwater microbial communities from EPA Superfund site, New Mexico - SAE3-05 (SPAdes) (version 2) | ecosystem: Environmental > Aquatic > Deep subsurface >...
CCCAGCAGATAGCTGATCACCGTCCGCCTGTCCGTGGTGATATAGCAGGTCACCGGCATGCCCGGCGACAGGTAGGCGTTCTTGGCCGCCAGGTCCTTGTCGTCGGCCTGGATATGCGCCTCATAGTACGACGAGACCCCATGCGCGGTTTCTTGATGGATTAAATCCGGGGATACATAGAGCACGCGGCCGTTGACCGGGGGGGTGGATTTCCGGTGAAAGGCGGCGAGCTGGACCTTGGTTTCCTGTCCCGGCTTGACACTGGTGATATCCTGCGGCCGGACCTGGGCCTTGATGATCATCTTGGAGTCCTCCGGCACGATTTCCAGCACCGGTTTTGCGGGCTGGACCACACCGCTGGCCTCGGAATGCACCTGCATGTTGATGACCACCCCGCTTACCGGCGCCCTGATTTTTAGCCGTTCCTGCGCATCCAATTGCGGTTTGACCTGTTCCCGGACTTGATAGATTTCGTCACTCACCGCCTTGAGCTTGGAAAGTGCCTGGTCCTTGTACTGGGTATCCAAATCCATGATCCTGAGCTTCAATTCCTGGATCATCTGATGAAATTGAGCGATATCCTGGGTCAGCTTCCCCTTGCGGCCCTTATATTCGGCCAGACTCCGCTGCAGTTCCAGGATGCTGGTTTTGCCCAGGTATTTTTCCTTGACCAGGGGCAGCTTGCTGTTCAGATCCTCGTCCAGGTTGCGGATGATCTCTGTCAGGCTGTTCAGTTCCTGCCGTGATCCATCGATCCGGTTGCCCAGTTGCATGATCTGGGAATTGTACAATTCCTTCTTGCCCTGAAGGTCGGTGCGCTTGGAGGTGAAAATATCCTTTTCCGCCGCAATAATTTTGCTAATCTCCTTGTTGTCCGTCAGGGGCTCGAATTCTTCGGGCCAAGTAATCTCCGGTTTCATGGCCGCCTCGGCCGTGAGCCTGGCGGCCTCGCCCTGTTTGGCCCAAAGCCGGCCCATGAGGAGATCGACATTGGAATTGACAGAGCTGCTTTTGAGGGCAATGAGCACATCGCCTTCGGCAACCTTATCTCCATCCTTGACCAGAATTTTGTCGATCATCCCGCCTTCAAGGTGCTGCACCGTTTTCCTCTCCCCCGAGACCGCCACCACCCCGGAAGCGATTACTGCCCCCTGGAAAGGGAAAAAGACGGACCACACGGTCAAGCCTCCAAAAAAGAGAACAATAACCAGCACCCCTCCGGCAATATAGCGAAAGGGGTCTGCTTCCAGTATCTTGCGTTGTTCTTCCACGGCTATACTCCTGCTGCCTGCTGGGATTGTTGTTGGTTGGCGAGCTGATCCAATACAGCCTGGCGCGGCCCATACAGGGCCGCCTGGCCGGCCCGCATCACTAACAGTTTATTCATGGTGACTATCAGGTTGGTCCGGTCGGTGACCACAATGGTTGTAATCTGCTCTTGTTTCAGATTATTGAGGGCATGGAGCACCATCCTGAATCCGGTGTCATCCAGATGCGTGTGCGGCTCGTCAAGAATTACCAGCTTGGGATCATCGTACAACGCTCGTGCCAAGGAAATCAGTTGCCGCTGCCCGGCGGAAAGGTTTTTCCCGGTCTGATCGATTTTGGTGTCATATCCTTGAGCAAGCTGCAAGATTATCTCATGGACCCCTGCTTTTTGAGCGGCTTTCACGACTTTTTCCGGGTCGGCCTTCATGAGCCTGGCAATATTTTCCGCCACGGTCGCCGGAAAGAGTTCCGGCTCCTGGGGCATGTAGCCCACATATTTTCGCAACTCCTCCTCGGGCCAGTGGCCGATCTCCGCCCCATCCAGCCGTACCTTGCCGGCTGTGGTTGGCCAGATGCCCAGCAGCAGTTTGCACAGGGTCGTCTTTCCCGCGGACGAAGGGCCGAGAATGCCGAGCGTTTCCCCAGGTTCCAGCGTAAGAGTGATATTGTGGACCAACGTCTTTCCCTGAAGCATGAGGGACACGGCTTCGGCTGCGAATCTTCCCACGGGAGGAGGCAGGGAAATTTTTTTGTGCACAGGCGGCTGGGCAAGAAAATGGTGCAATCGCTTAAAGGCGGCCGCTACCTCGATGGCGGCTCTCATGTCCCTGAAATTTCGTTCAAGAGGGGCCAGGATGCGGGCGGTCAGCATGACCACGGCAAAAATCACGCCAGTGGTGATTTTTCCGGAGAAGAAGACGAAGGCGCCCGTTCCGAAAACAGCGGCCAGGGCGGTAAGATGAAGAAAGCGAAGGACAGCCCCAATGCTTGCGTAAAAGGTTTCCGTTTCGGAGCGCAGCGCCAGAATTTTTGTATATCCGGTTTGATAGCTATCGTTGATCGCGGGCAGCATCCCCATGGCGGAAACAAGTTCGGCATGATACAGAAGATTTTTTTGGGCGTCGTCGGCCTGGTGATGAAAAACTACATCCGCCATCGTGGAGCGATTGTTCTCCAGAGTCTTCAGCAGAAACTGAGAGATGACGATCAAAAACAGCATGCCAGTGGCCACCCCGCCAATCAAGGGATGGATAAAAAAGAGGAAGCCGAGATAGAGGAACACCCAGGGAAGGTCAAGAAAAGGCAGCATCCGCCCTTGAACAATAGCCTCCCTGATGCATTCAATATCACGCAGTCCCCGGTTGTACCCCTGCCGGTTCAGTCCTGTCGCATCCCGGAGCATGCCATGCAGCACCAGGGGGGTCAGTTGTTGCGCCAGAGTGTTGCCAAGGTGTCCTAGCATCCTGGACCGGCAATAGTCAATGAGCCCAATTGCACACAGGCTCAGCAATACGCCGACAATCATGGTGGCCAGGGTTGCCAGGCTGAAACTGAACAAGACGTGGTCGTAGACAATCATCATGTACAGAGGCAGGGCCAAGTAGATGATGTTAATGGCCACGCCAAAAAAAACCAATATAATACAATATCTAACCAGGGGTTTCATTATTGTTTGCATGCACTGACTCCCGTCATCTGGCCAAGGATCTCGTTTCTGCCACCGAATCGGGCCTGCTCTCCGTTCTGCACGATCAGAATTTTATCCGCCACGGATAAAAGACTTGGCTTATGGGTGATCATAATGGTTGTCGCCCCCATGGTCTTCAGGCCTTGCAAGGCCTGCATGAGGGCGTGTTCGCCGGCCTCGTCAAGGTTGGAATTCGGTTCATCCAGAACAACTAGTTTCGGATTGCCGTAGAGCGCTCGGGCCAACCCCACCCTTTGCCGCTGCCCACCGGAAAGACTATGTCCAGCCTCGCCGATATCCGTGTCGTATCCCTGCGGAAATCGGAGAATGGTCTCATGGGCCCCGGCGTTCCTTGCCGCCTCCAGCACTTTATCCGCATCCACGGATCCCATGCGGGCGATATTTTCCCTGACGCTTCCGGCAAACAACTCGACATTTTGAGGCAGATAACCGATGAATTGTCCCAGGCTTTCCTTGTCAAGCAGGGACACATCCTGGCCATCCAGCCTGACTCTTCCTGACGTTGGGGCCCAGATGCCAAGAATCAGGCGGCACAAAGAGGTCTTGCCCGCGCCGTTGGGACCCATGAGGCCCATGATTTCACCGGGTTCCAACTGAAAGTCAATGGCGCGTAAAACGGTGGCCTCGCCGATGACAAGGCCGGCTTGTTCAACGTGCAGGCCACCATTCACCTTTTCCACGAGCACATCCTTTTTTCCCTCGGAAAGGTTCAGCAACCGGTTGAGATTATCGTAGGCGCTTTTTGCATCGGCGGTCTGTTTCCAGGCGCCGATGCCCAGTTTTATCGGGGCCAGGGCCTGGCCCATGATGATGGAGGCCGCGATAATCACCCCTGGATTGGCCTCGCTGACCAACACCAGGGCGGCACCGACTCCGAAAATAATGACCTGCATCAAGACTCCAAAACTCTGGCTAATGGATCCAAGAACATGATTCATCGTCCCGGCCTTGTTCAACAGGCGTAACTCCTGGTCGTTGGGCCGGCAAAACCCCTGGGCCGCGGCACCGATCATGCCCATGCTTTGCAGTTCTCTGGCTGATCGCAAACTGGTCAGAAGCCATCGTTTACCCTGGGTATTGAAGGCGCGGGCTTGTCGCAGATCCTCTTGCGTCAACTTGCCCTGCAAGAGCCCAAGCAGCAGGACCACCCCCGCGCCGCCGGTGGCTGTCAGCCCCAGGATGGGATGGACCAGATAGATGATCCCGAGATAAATAAAAATCCACGGAACATCGAAAAAGGCAAAAATAGAGCTGCCGCCGAGATAGTTACGTAATGTGTTGATATCCTTCAAGCCTTCGTTGTAGCGGAGGCTATCGACCCGGCAGAGGTCACGGAGCATCTCCTTCAACACCGTGCGGCTCAACAGACTGTCGAGTTTGATTCCAGCCTGGATCAGGAGCCGGGAGCGGCAGTATTCGAGACATCCCCAGACCGCCAGCGCCGCTAGGGCCAGGAAGGTGACAATCTGGAGCGTCGGCAGGCTGGAACTGGCCAGAACCCCGTCATAGACCGCGAGCATGTAGAGAGAAAAGGTGAGATGGAGGGTGTTGATGAACAAGGAAAAAAAACCGGCACAAAAAAAATAGTGCGCGCAACTGCGCAGAAAGCCGGTCATGGGTTTGTCCTGTCCTTGCCCGTTTGACCGGCCAAGGCCGCGAAAACGGCATCCTTCGCGCCAAACAGGGCCACGCGGCCCTCGCGGAGCACCAGCACCTTGTCCATGCTCTGGAGCAGCGAAGGCGTATGCGTCACCATGACGCAGGTGCAGGTCTGGGCCTTCTTGAGATGCAGCAATGCGGTCAAGAATTGCTGTTCTCCCTGGGTGTCGAGGTTTGAGGTGGGTTCGTCCAGGATGAGAAACGAGGGGTTGCCGTAAACCGCCCTCGCCAGACCGATTTTTTGTTTCTGCCCTCCGGAAAGCTTGAGCCCGCTATCCCCCTCCAGCGGCGTCGCCAGTCCTTGGGGCAGCCGCTCCACCATTTCCGTGATGCCGCAGAGTTCAAGACAGCGGAGGATCTCCTCGGTATTCTCGTGATGGAGCCGCGCAATGTTTTCAGCCACAGTCCCCGGAAACAGTTCGATTTCCTGCGGCAGGTAGCCGATGGCGGGTCCGATTTGCTCCTTGTCCCAGGCGAAAATATCCTTCCCGTCGAGGGTGACCCTGCCCCCGAGTGCGGGCCAAATACCCAGCAGCAAGCGGCAGAGAGTGGTTTTGCCTGCACCGCTCGGCCCGATGACACCCAAAAATTCTCCAGGTTGCAACGCAAAGGTAATACCGTTCAACAGCACCCGGTCATGGACCCTGTAGGTCGCCCCCTCGACAACGAGCCGGCCCTTAGGCAGCGGCAGGGGCATGGTGGGGGCCTGCATCTGCTCCCAATGGGCCGAAATTCCTTCCAGGCGCCGGTAGGAATCCCTTGCCCGGTTGATGAACTGCCAGGTGGACATGAACTGCATCAAGGGGCCGAGTCCCCGCCCCATGATAATCGAAGCGGCTACCATGAGACCGATATTGAACCCTTCTTTTATGCCGTAATAGGCACCTGAACAATAAATCAAGACCTGAATCACGTTTTGCAACGGCTTGATGATCGCCTGAATAACACAAGCCCGGTTGCTTGATCGAGTTTGATTGATCATTACCCGATTGTTTCCGCGGATGAAGCGCTCACTGATGGCGCCAATCATCCCCATACCGTTGATCACCTCGGTGTTACGCAGGAACGAGTCGACAAAGCGCTGGTTGAAGCTGTTGATTCTATTGGCATCATGCAGGTTTTTCCGGACAAGGACTTCCTGAAGGCCACTCAATGCGATCACGGCCAACGCCCCTGAAGTGGCAATCAGGCCCAGGGTCGGATGCATCAGATAGATGAGCGCAAGGTAGAATGGTGACCACGGCACATCAAACAAGGCATAAACGGTTGGAGAGGAAAAAAAGCTGCGAAGTGTTTCAATGTCATTCATTCCCCCCTGATATGCTTTCTTGCTGTCGATCACCCATCCCTTGACCGTTACGGAAAAGACTTTTTCCCTCATGGTCAGGCTGAGGTCATTGCCCGCGGATGCCAGAAGCCGGGACCGAAGATAGCTGAATGCGCCGAGGGCTGTCACCGCCAGGAAAGCTCCGGTGGTGATGTTGGCGAGGGAGTAAGTGCTGTAGGAGAGGACAACATTACTGTAGATGGTGAACATGTAAAAGGGGAAGGTCAACTGCAGGATATTAACGAAACAGCTGAGCAGGGCGGCAGCAGTGAGGTATTTTATCCATTTTCGCAAGAAAGCCGCCATGGGTTAATCCCGGTTCATAAAGGCGTCGACATCCCCTTCTGACCATAAAGCCGGGTCTTTAATCCCGACAGCAGAATCCCTGCGTCCCTCGGGGCGTCGTTTGGCGAGGGTGTCGAACAGAACATAAAGAGCAAGTAAAACCAGGGGTCCCAGAATGGTATAGAGCAGGACAACGTTGACGGCGATGAGGTGCCCCGCATCCATATTTCTTGCCTCTTTGATAAAATTTCCTATCGTGAATCGGGCCTGGCGGTTGCCAAACGGATTTAACAAATAAATTCAACAATCCGTCTAATGGTAACCAGTATTGGCTTCCTGTCAACAGAATGGTCCGGAGATCAAACAGCGGGGCTTTATATCACCCGTGTTTGTCGAGGGCAATGGAGAAGGGAAAAAAGAAGGCGGGCTTGCCTCCCCGACCCTTGTTGGACAGTCTCGCTTCAGCGGTTCGGCTTTGAGCCGAAAGAAGTCGTCGGTGGGAGGCCTTGTTCCAGGGATGTCTGGGATGGTTTCAGGCGTCGTTGCAGAGTGCCCGGATCGCTGTCAGTCGTCCAGCGACTTCCCTGACAATCTTATCAGTTTTTCTGATGGCTGTTGAGTCTTTTGCAAAAAGACTGTTGTGGCATTCCCGAGGTCGTCAGCGGGAAACCAGTCCTTGGGAAATCAGAGCGTCCTGGATTCCCGCCTCCACGGGAATGACGACAAAACTCGCTACTGGTTCATTTTGCAAGAGGCTCTGTTTAGTTGTCTTTCCCTCCGGTCATGAATTTGAGCTCCGAGTGGGCCAAGTTGTAGTCGAGGGAAGCGCTCGATTTGTTCACCTGCGCACGGACGAGACGGCTTTGCGCATCGAGCAAAGCTGTCATAGTCGAAACTCCCGCCTTGAGTCGATTGTCCTCCGAGGTATAGTTCTCCTTGGCCGCGGCCAGAGCGCCTGTTGAGCTCGCCAAACGTTGTTCCGCCTCCTGCAGCGAGTAGAGGGCCTTGCGGATGCCGGTGGCAATGGTGTTGTGCGCTTCTTGCCGGAGGGCACCAAGCCTTTGGGAGTCTAGGCTGAATTTTTCACTCTCATACCAGGAGCGGCCACCGTCGAAGAGATCCCAGGTAACAGATACACCGGCAAGCCAGTAGCGGTTGGTTTGATCGAGGTCATAGGAACCGAGAATGTTCCTGCCTAATTTCTCGTAATCATTATTTACGTCATAATAACCCGCTTCAAAGCGAATGACCGGCATGTATTTGCCAAGGGACACTTCCGATTGTTTGTCAGCAGCTTGACGTTGATATTCAAGGCTTTTGATATCCGGTCGATGTTCAACGGCATAGCTAAAGCAAGACTCAAAAGAGGGGCGCTCTCGAACGGTGGCTTTGGTCTCGTCGGAAAATTCCAGATCGGGATCCATGGGGAGATTCATCAACGAAAATAAGGTGACCCGTTGCCGGTTCTCATTGTTCTTAGCTACGCCTAATTGATTGTCGGCATCGGCCAGGTCGACCTTTGCCTTGAGCACGTCTACATACGGAATCAGTTCCTTGCGAAAAAAGGCCTCTGCTGCCTTGGCGCTTTCTGTGAGCCGGTCAACGGCTTCGGTGGCCGCGATGACATCTTGCTTGGCCTTCATCACCCGGTAGAAGGTTGTTTCGATGTTGTAGATAAGTTCAAGTTTGACCAGGTCCCTTTCCGCTTGAGACGCCTGCTCCAAAAACTTCGCCCTTTCATAATTGTTGCTGATCCTGGAGCCCGCGTAGAGGACCTGCGTGAGTTTAATGGTGGCCGAATGGATGTCCTGATTGATGTAGTCGCTATTCGTGGGGCCTTTTGTAGCGTTGCTGTTGATCCGGTTTGCGGCATAGGAAGAAGTCAGTGACGGCAGAAAATCAGCCCGCGCTACTTTGACATCTCTGCCAACGGCATCCGACTTGAATTCCGATGCTTGAAGCGTGGGGTTGTTTTTCATTCCTGCTTCCAGGCATTGCGCCAAACTCATAGTCTGGGAGGCAAAGGCGTAGTCAGCGAGAAAACACAATGTCAAGATGAAAAAAATATGGAACATGCGCAAAGGTATTCCGTCTGGATGATGGGTTGTTGAATACAATAAAAAATTTATAGAGTGAGCCTCTTGCAATGAGGTCGGATTATTTGTGCGTCCTAGTTGTCAATAAAAGCGGGGAGCCTTTTCCTCGTCATTTCAAGCGATAGCAAGAAATCCCGTCCTTTGCGACAGCGATTTACCCCTTCGACCGAAATGACACGGCATGCAAACATTCAATGTACAACACAATTAAATTATACAACATTCTTTTTCGCTGCAAGTCCTTCCTTTGGGGGTATTTGGCTCTATTTATTGCTGAAATTCTGTTGACAATCACCAAGGCAAATGTTTAAAAACGCCGTGTCCTCAATAGGGTGGGACAATTTTAACCAGGGTGCCCTTGATGGGCATCCTGGTTTTTTGTCTGGGCTGGCAAGAACAGAATTTCATGTCTCGCCAACGCCATTCGATTTGTCGAAAGCAACTAATGCCCGATAAGCGGAGCGACAGCATAGAGAATTCATTGCCTGGGCAATTCGCTCAGATCGATTGACGTATATTGTCTCCGGTCTCCCTTACATCCGCTTTCTATCGGCACCAACGCACACGGTAGCCTCTTCTCCGGCGTACTTGGTATGATCGGTATCAGTTGAAGAAACGGACAAAGCCCCTTTTCTTCCAAGAGGATATGCATGATCCCATTGTCATCCGGGCGGCATCGGTACCCGTCTACGGCCCGCGTTTCGCGGGACCACTGAGCAAAGCCGCAGCAAAACTACCACTGGTGGTTGGAAATTGCCTCAACAATCTCAATAGAGGCAGCATCGGTTGTCTCGAAGAATATCAACCCGCTAGGGCGACGGAGAGGGCGGCGGAAGGGACTTCGGAAATGAACCTGCTCAAGGCACTGTGGCTCTATCGTGGATTTATATCCGGGAGCGTGAAGCGCGAATTCCAATCAAAATACCGCAATTCATTGCTGGGGGCTACCTGGACGATACTGAACCCCCTGGCCATGATCATTGTGTATACGGTCATTTTTTCCCAGGTCATGCGGTCCAGGCTCCCTGGGGTGGACACCACCTTCGCTTACAGTATTTATCTGTGCGCCGGTGTCTTGACGTGGGGGCTTTTTGCGGAGATCGTCGGCCGGGGGCAGAATGTTTTTCTTGAACATGCCAATCTGATCAAGAAAATCAGCTTCCCCCGTATTTGCCTGCCGGTGATAGTCATTGTGAGTGCCGGGCTCAATTTTCTGATAATATTCTGCTTGTTTACCCTCTTCCTCGTCGTTAGCGGCAATTTTCCCGGATGGCCTTATCTGACGCTCTTTCCGGTGCTTGCGGTGCAGATCCTTTTTTCCATCGGCCTAGCTATCATCCTTGGTGTGCTCAATGTTTTTTTTCGTGATGTCGGCCAACTGTTCGGTATCGTCCTCCAGTTCTGGTTCTGGCTGACGCCCATTGTCTACCCGTCAACGATCCTGCCGGAAAAAGTCAAATCGCTGATGGTCTTCAATCCCATGGCCACCTTTGTTGCTGCGTATCAGGAGGTGTTGGTCAACGGGATCATGCCCAATTGGCGTCACTTTATCTGGATTGCTGGGGTAAGCCTCGGCCTCTGCATTTTTGCCCTGCGCCTGTTCCGCAAACGGGCCGGCGAAATGGTCGATGAGCTGTAACGTAGTAAACGGCGGGAGAAAAAGGGGAAATGGGAACCATCCGCGTCGACAATCTGGGCAAGGCCTACCGGGTCTATGGAGGCCGCTGGTCACGTTTGGCCGAGTGGACGTTGCCTTTTCATGGTCCGCGTCATCAATTAACATGGGTGCTGAAGGGTATTGACTTTACCGTTGATACCGGTGAAGCCGTCGGCATCATCGGTATCAACGGCGCCGGTAAAAGTACCCTGCTCAAGATTATCGCCGGGACTGTCTTGGCTACCTGTGGCAGTGTCACCGTCAGCGGACGCGTGGCGGCCCTGCTGGAATTGGGCATGGGGTTTCATCCCGATTTCACCGGCCGCCAGAATGTGTTCATGGCCGCCCAGTTGCTGGGTTTGCAGAGTGAGGCCATCGGTCATCTCATGCCCGAAATTGAAGCTTTTGCCGAAATTGGCGAATATATCGACCAGCCTGTGCGTGTTTATTCCAGCGGTATGCAGATGCGCCTGGCCTTCAGCGTAGCCACCGCCGTGCGGCCCGATATCCTCATTGTTGATGAGGCGCTTTCCGTCGGCGACAGTTATTTTCAGCACAAAAGCTTCGATCGCATCCGCCAGTTCCGCGAACAAGGCACGACGCTGCTCCTTGTGTCCCACGATAAAGGGGCCATTCAATCCATCTGTGACCGAGCCCTCCTGCTCAACGGTGGCCAACTGGCCATGGAAGGTGAGCCCGAGGTTGTTATGGATTACTACAACGCCCTATTGGCCGACCGGGGCGATTATCGCGTGCAGCAGAAAAAACAGGAGGATGGCAAGACCCAAACGGTTTCCGGCACCGGCGAAGCCCGGTTCGTCGATATCGCCTTGCTCGATGAACATGGCCAGCGCCTCGAAGTTGTCGCCGTCGGTCAGCCCATCATGTTGCGTATCCGTTTTCAGACCGAGGCGGCCTTGCCGGAAGTGGTCCTGGGCTATCAGATTAAAGACCGCCTCGGGCAGGTCATTTTTGGCACTAACACCGCCTATCTCGACCAGCCCTTGCACGACCTTGAAGCCGGCGAAACCGTTGAATATCGCTTCAGCTTCCGCGCCGCTTTGGGCGAAGGGACCTACGCCATTTCCGTTGCCCTCCACACTAGCGATACGCATGTCCTGCACAACTACGAATGGCAGGATCTGGCTTTGGTGTTCACTGTCATCAATCAGAGGCAGGGCCGCTTCGTCGGTTCAGCCTGGTTGCCCCCGGCAATGGAGTGTTCGCGATGAGGTCAGATTTCTACAGGGCCTTTGAGGAGCGGCATCGTGGCTCCCGCGACCAGATCAAAAACCGCCTGCGGTTTTATCTGCCCTTTGTCGATGCTCTCAGGTGCCAGCGGCAGGATCTTCTGGTGGCCGATCTTGGCTGCGGCCGGGGCGAATGGCTGGAACTGCTGCTGGAACAAGGGGTAACCGCCCTGGGGATTGATCTCGACGACCAGATGCTCACCGCCTGCCGCGAACGCGACCTGAGGGTTGAAACGGCCGACGCCCTTGCCTGGCTGGCTGACCAGCCGGACGAAAGCTGCGATATCGTGTCCGCCTTCCACTTGGTGGAGCATCTGCCCTTTGCCAGCCTGGAGCAGCTGGTGCGCCATGGCCTGCGGGTGCTGCGCCCCGCTGGGCTCCTGATTCTCGAAACGCCCAATCCGGAGAACATCGTCGTTGGCACGGCGAACTTCTATCTTGATCCGACCCATCTACGCCCCCTGCCACCGCCGTTGCTGGCCTTTCTCCCTGAATATCACGGTTTCGAGAGGACAAAAATTGTGCGCCTGCAGGAATCGATCGAGCTGGCCTCGGGCCGTGAACCAACGCTGTTTGATGTCCTCGGCGGCGCCAGCCCAGATTATGCCGTCATCGCCCAAAAGCAAGGGGAGGTGGAAAACCTGGCCACTTTTGCTGCCCTTTTTGCGCGGGATTATGGGGTGAAGACCGATACCTTGGCCTGGCGTTACGAACAGGCCCACCAGCAGGCGCTCCGCAGCGCCCTTGAATTAGCGCGTCAGGCCGTCGAAAAGTGCGATACACTGGTGCAGCAGCAACAGCAACAGTTGGCGGCGGTGTATAGCAGCAGCAGTTGGCGCCTGACAGAACCGTTGCGGCGTTTGACCACGGGTCTCCGTTCCCTTTCCGGTGCCATGTCCGCCCGGCTGAGAAGGGCGAACCATCAAGCCTGGCTCTTTGTCCGGCGGTTGACAAGAAGGTACCCTGTCATGGGAAATTGTCTTCGGGCAGCGGTCAGCCCTTTCCCTCGACTGGAAATGCGCCTTCGTTCTTTTGTTGCCCAGAAAACGGTCGAATCCGTCCCGTGGCCGGCCACGGAGAATTGCAGCGACATTCAAGAAGGGGTCGCCCTGACTCCCGCCGCCCGCCGGGTGTACGCTGACCTCAAGGCGGCCATCGAAGAATCCGCGTCCAAGGAACACCCCTGATGCGTCTTGTTATCGACATGCAGGGAGCGCAGACCACAAGCCGCCTGCGCGGCATTGGCCGCTACACCCTCGCCCTGGTCCAGGCCCTGCTTCGGCAGGGTACTGACAAGCACCAGTTCTGGCTGATTTTGAACAGCCAGCTGCCACCGCTTGCCGAGACGGTTCACCGTCAATTGTGCCGGGATCTGCCGGCCGAACGGATTCTTACCTGCCGTCTGCCGTCAATCCCTCCCGGGACTAATCCGGCGAGCTTGTGGTGGCAGCGGGCGGGTGAGGCCTGCCGGGAAGCCTTTCTGGCTGATCTCCGGCCAGACTGGGTCCTGGTCACCAGTTTGTTTGAAGGCTCCGATCAAACCTCTGCCCACACCTCGGTTGGCGTGTTGTTTCCCCAGGTGCGGACGGCGGTTGTGCTGTACGATTTGATTCCCCTGCTCAATGCCGAGACCTACCTGCGTGGGGACGAACTGCGTGCCTGGTATCTCAACAAAATC
>Ga0209016_1002325_pt1 | contig 12927 bp, 14 predicted proteins | sample EPASupsiteSAE305_FD_187265 | JGI IMG/M metagenome (GOLD analysis project Ga0209016, IMG submission 187265) | Bioremediated contaminated groundwater microbial communities from EPA Superfund site, New Mexico - SAE3-05 (SPAdes) (version 2) | ecosystem: Environmental > Aquatic > Deep subsurface >...
GCAGGGGCTGCCGGGACCCTCAATACGGACCAAGGCCGCAAGGCATTTTATCCTCCCGCTATTTCCTGGGGAGGATCGAAAGGGTTCTTCGAAGCCGATAATTACTTCTCCTCAGCTGCGTCCTTCGGCAACCTCAAGACCATGGCTTCACTCTTCTTTGGCACGGGCGACCGCGAGCACCCCCTGAATCCGGCGGCGATCCGCAATCGATTCTATGCCCTGTATGACGATTCTTCGATTACCGCCACGAATACTTCTGGTGATGCTTTAATGGTGCCCCCACTCCCTAAAACTGAACTCAACCTCTTGAACCTGACCTGCGACGAGCTAGGACAAAATACCATCATTAATTCCTGCTATTTACCCGGTGCGAGTTGCAGTTCTGCGACAGCATCCACTGATATGAAAAAATATCTTCGAGGGCTTCTCACAGACAATGTTGTTTCGGCATCTCCGCCGCAACTGGAATATCAAATCGGTACAAATGCGGAGAACGATAAAAAAGGCTGGTATATTGTCCTTGCGGATCAGGGCAATAGTGCAAAGTGCCCCTATGTGTCCTATCCCACGGCTATTCAGGCTTCCACTATTACTGACCATGACAACCATGCCAAAGAGCAGGTGCTCAGCCCGGCTATTCTCTATTTCGGCACTCTCTATTTCACAACCTATCAACCAGCAGACAGCAATAATCCTTGCAGCCAACAAGGGAATGGTTTTGCCTATGCACTGGACTATCTCGACGGCAGTGCTATGTCCGATTTGAATCAGGCTTCAGCAAGCAACATTCAGGATGTCACCGACCGGTATAAAAAATTTACCGAAATTTACGGCATCCCTTCCGGGTTCACTATTGTCCTTCGTGACGGTCATGCCGCCGCCATGGCAAGCATGGGCGGGGCAATTGTCGGCCCCGGAGCTGACCTGAACAATCCCTTTGAAATCCCATCCCCCGGCTTAGGGCTGGAATTATTTTACTGGCGAGACAGTAACAGCATGCAACCGTAATTGCCTTCCGCCCAAAATGGCAACAACACGGGCAGATTAAATTACCAGTTTATGAAGAATACGATTCAAAAGTGAGAACATCATGTGTGATAGAATCAAAAAATCGACTCTGAACTTTCTCTTTTTATGGGCACTCCTCTGTCTCCTGCCTGTCATGAGCTGGGCGACCCTTGTTGTTCATACACAAGTAGTCTCCGGGAAGATTGTCCGGCAATATGCAGATCATTCTGTCAGACTGGATAATGGGAAGATATACTATCCTTCCCGTACCGGACTTGTTATCCGTCTTCCGGAAGGAAAAGACGTTACTCTGAGGTATTTTGTTGAAACGGAGAATAAGAATTTCTTTTTCGAGTATGCTCCGGACCTGAATTCTCTACAGGAGATCCACTCCCCAAATCCGGAACAAGACGCCCGTCTCAAATAAGATGCACCTGAAAAAAGTTATCCCCCGTTTGGGGCCGGAGGGATAATTTTTTTCGTGGCCTTCAAAGAATAAATTTCTCAAATGCATCCGTGCATGCGCCCAGTTACCCTACGCTGAGACAACACTCAAAATCGGCGAAGATTGCCGATTTCGCAAAAAATGGAAAAACACCCGTTTTGTCATCTCGAGCGTAGCGAGAAACCTCGGGGATAGAGAAATTTCCCGTTGCTATGCTCCTCGACAGAAAACGTTTTCTGCAAATCCATCAAATCAACACCCATATTCCTTAAGTTTGCTCAACAAAGCCGGATAGCTCAGCTCCAGCAGCTGCGCCGCCTTGCTCTTGTTGCCGCCGCTATTCTCCATCGCCCGCATGATCATGCGCTTTTCCATGATGACCTTCGCTTTTTTAAGCGAATAGGTGCCGAAAAAGTCATCGATACGTCGATGCTCACCTTTGGCGCCGAACTGTCCGGGGAGATTTTCCGGGAGGATGATGTTTTTATCGGTAAGGATGAGGGCCCGTTCCAGCACGTTCTCCAGCTCGCGGACATTCCCCGGCCATTCGTACTGCATCAGCAGGTCCATGGCTCCGGGAGCAATGCCCTGCACCTGGATTCCCAGCCGGAGGACGAATTTCTCAAGAAAGAACCGGCAGAGGAGAGGGATATCTTCCTGATGCTGCCGCAGGGGGGGGATATGGATATTGATCACATTCAACCGGTAAAACAAATCCTCCCGGAATAACCCCTGTTTGACTAGAGCGACCAGATCTTTATTGGTCGCGGCCAGCACCCGGACATTGATCGCCTGGCTTTTCACCGCACCGACCCGCCGCACCTCCTGTTCCTGCAGCACCCGCAGAAGCTTTACCTGGAGATCCAGCGGCAGTTCCCCGATTTCGTCGAGAAACAAGGTGCCGGTATCCGCCTCTTCAAACAAGCCTTTCTTGTCCTTGTCCGCGCCGGTAAAAGCCCCTTTGACATAACCGAAGAACTCGCTTTCCAGGAGATTCTCCGGAATGCCGCCGCAGTTGACGGCCACAAAGGGAGCCTCGTTCCCTTTGCCCGCCAGATGGATGCCTTTTGCCACCAGTTCCTTGCCGGTTCCGCTTTCCCCGGTGATCAGGATGGTGGTGTTATACTTTGCGACCTTTTCGGCCAGCTGGAAAACATCCTGCATCGCCTTGCTTTTCCCCACCATATTGCCAAAGGAACGCTGATTGTCGATGGAATCGAGCTGCGCCTTCAACTGGACGTTTTCCCGGCGCAGTCGTTCCCGTTCCTCGGCTTTACGCAGTACCAGCAAAATCTCCTCGACCTTGAACGGCTTGGAGATGTAATCGTAGGCCCCCTGCTTGACGGTCTCGATCGCCTGATCAATGGTGCCGTAGGCCGACATCATGATCACAGTGGCAGTCTGCCGGTTCTTCTGCAATTTGCGGAGGAAGGTCATGCCGTCCATGACCGGCATCTTCAGGTCGCAGAGAATAAAATCATAGGCGTTCCTTTCCGTTCGGGAGAGCCCTTCGGCCCCATCCTCGGCAACATCGACCGTATATCCGCACTTGGCGAGCAGGCTGCCGAGCATGTGGCGCATGCTGGCTTCATCGTCAACAACGAGGATGGATTTCAGCATCTCTGCTCCCCTGGCGAATCGGCAGCCCTGTTGTCCTTTTCACTTGCAACTGCATCCGACCCGGCTGCGGGCTCGGTCACCAACGGCAGCAAAAGCTGCACGGTTGTGCCCTTCCCCGCTGCACTCTGCAAGCGGATCTTGCCCCCCATGGATTCAATCAGCGTCAAAGACACCGACAGGCCGAGCCCGGTTCCGGAGCCGGGCTCCTTGGTGGTAAAGAACGGATCAAAGACCGTATCGAGCAATTCCGGGTTCATGCCTTCACCGTTGTCCTGTATCGCGACCTGCACCCAGGGTTCGTCATCCGGCGGGGATGGCGCGGCAAGGGAGGTTTCAAGTACAATCGCACCCTCCCCTTTTTCCCGGCACGCCTTGATGGCATCCGCCGCATTGAGCAGACAATTGAGGATCACCTGCCGCAACTGTTCCCGATCCGCAAAGACGATTGCGCTCTCCATCCGTAAGGCGAGATTGAGCCGAATACCGTCCAAAAACGGTTGAACCTCGAGGGTTGCCACAAGTTCGGAAAGCAGGTCCTGGACATCGAATTCTTCGGGTTCGCCTTTCGAAGTCCGGGCAAAATCCAGAAGCTGGCGGATCAGCCCATCCACCCGTTCCAGCTCTTTGAGCGCCCTGGAAGCATACTCGGTACGCTCCGCCGTGCTGCCGTCCATCCCCAGCAGTTGCAGATACCCCTGCGCCACCCCGAGCGGATTGCCGATTTCATGGGCCAGCCCGGCGGCCAGCCTGCCGACCGAGGCCAGTTTTTCCGCCCGGACCATCTCCTGTTGATTCTCCTGCAGCTGCCTGTTCATTTTGGCAAGTTCCTCTATGCTTTGCCTGAGGACATTCTTGTCGCGCTCGATCCGTTGCACCACGCTGTTGAGGCTTGTCGACAATTGGCTTATCTCATTGGATTGATTTTGGCTTGAGAACAGCATCATTTCCTGTGCCTGATAATTATCGGCCAGGTTGATCAACCGTTCCAAGGGTCGGATAACTTGGCGGGAAATCCTGAAAAAACCGACGATAGTCAAGATGAGAGCATTGATAAGTATATAGACAAGAATCTGCTGTTGGCTGGCCGACACGAGATCGAAAAGGGTTGTCATGGGTCCTGCCAGTCCGACGGCCCCGACCAGGGTCTTCCCCTGATACAGCGGTTGAGCGACCACGAGCCATTTTTCTCCGAACCATTCCGATTGTCCCTGCTTGTCAACCTGACGCACGACCGGTTGCTGATCACGCAGCACGGTTTCGACAAGCGTTGCCACATTCCCGTTTTGAGAACAAGAGTGGAGGGGCGGATTGGCGTTCTTGTCAACGGGAACGAGGTGCAGGCATAAATCTTGCCGTTCCAATTCGGCACGGACATGGTCGCCGGGAGTGAACGATGGGGAAGCAGCGTCCTGGATACCGGCGACCATGAGAGCGAGGCTCTGGGTCAACTTGTCCCGGCGAGCCTGGTTGGCCTGATATTGCCACAAACCCATGATGACAAAATCCGTCAGCAACATGCCGGTTATCAGCAGAAAAGCCATGGTTACAGTAAGATCGAATTTGAGCCCTCGCCCCCGCATTTACCCTCTCTTGGCCTCAGTTCTTTCCTGCAAAAGAGCAATCCGAACAAAGGCCGAAGATGAGCATATGTTCATTAAGGTACACTCGCAATTCATCTGCTTCACCGCAAGAGCAGTCCCTGTATGTGGGCAAAGTGTTCATCCCGGGTAAAAAGAGGGAGTCCATGTTGAAAAGCAACGGCGGCAATCCAGATATCGTTTGTGGGAATGGGCGTTCCCTGCTGCCGCAATTGCTGTAGAACCGCACTGTAATATTCAGCTGTTTCTTCGTTAACCGAAAAAATCGATACCCTTGGAGAGTCGCAAAACTGGAACAATTCCTGACGATTTTGCCGCTCCCGGCTGCCGCCACGAAAACCGGAAAAAAGCTCTCCCAGGCTGATAGCCGAAATACCGATCTGCCGGGTATGACGGAGAACCTCAACAACCTCTTGCGAGCCGCGCATGGCCAAGGAGTAGATATTGGTGTCAATCAATACTCTCGTCATTGCCAGAGTTCCTTATCGATTTGCCGTTCTCTGGAAATTTTTTCCTGTATTGCTGCAAACTCCTCCTCGGACCATTGCCCGAAGAGATGGTCAAGATCATGATACTCGGCGGTGAACTTTTTTTCCTCTGCCAGACCAAGGCTCTTTTTTATGGTTTCCAGCAGCAGTTGATTCATGCTCTTTTGCTCGTTGCTGGCCCTTTGTTTCAGTAATTCAGCAGTTTGATCATCAATTCCGCGTATGGTGATGGATTTCATGGACAAAGGCTCCTTTATGGTTGCATTTTGCCTACATGATATGCAACCAGCAACACCCCGTCAAGAGCTATGGCACGTAAGCGCGAAACGGAGCAATCTCTTTTGGAGATAGATGCGTCCCCCTTACCCCCCCATGTGCCGCATGGGAACTTCACTATGGATGCGCCGCCGCACCCAGTTGCTACAACAACGACGGCCATACCGCTAATGGATCCACAGCATGTTTAAACTACATAAAAGGCGGGTCCTGTCCGACGCAAGTGCACCAAATGAAAATAAAAAGAAGTGCCCCTGATATTCCTTGGTTACAGGATCAATTTGTTAGCTTGAAAGCCAGACACACCAGGGGATGCGACGCATCGAGGGCGGAATTTCCATGCGACGCATGGGACGAGATGAAAGAGAAGGGCTTGCTTAATTTTCGATCTTTCTTATTTCACGGGACTTCCAGCTTTTTGCATCTTGTCGGGGCGCTGGAGGCGGAGGGTGGGTGGGTCGTAAACCAGAACGAAGGAATCTTTTATCTGCGGAACTTGCGGCAGAAAGTCGGGGACAAGCTGTTCCAGAGTGTTGGGAGAAGCGCCATATTTGTCCGTGTACAGGTTTAACGCCTTCTGCACGTACATCGCCTGCTCAAAAATAACAATTTCCTCTTGATAGCGAGCACGAACCGCTTCATCTTTTTCCGCTGCCAGCATGGTTTTCAGTGAGATCAATCCGGCGGAGATATCTCCACCCTTGGCGGATAACAGGGCGGCCAGATGGGCAAACATGGGCGGGGCACCGGGAATTCTCGCCGCTTCATCAAAGGCCTTCGCTCCTTTGAGCGGTTCGTTCATGGCCAGAAAAAAGTTGGAACCATAAAAAAAACGAAGAATAAAATCATTGGGATATGCCGCTATCCCGGTTTCAAAAATAGTGCTCGCCTTACCAGCGGCTTCCGGTGAAATAGGCGGAAGAAAGGCCTGACAAAAATAATAGGGGTCCATAAAACGGGGGTACAACTGGGTCATTACCGCAAAGTTATTTCCCAGGGCATCGACGTAGGTGGCAGGGGGCGTGCCGGGGCGGAGGCCGCCGAGAAAGACACTGGTTTTTATAAAAAGCATCTCAGCGGTCAACTGTTTGAGATATCCAGCGGCAATGGTGTAAAAGCTGACCGGCAGGGCAAATTCCAGGGAGGCATCTCTTGCTTGGGCCTTCTGTTCCTGGAGTATAAAAATACATCCATACATCACGATGAGCCCTGCCAGGAAAATGCCGCGCACAATCCTCATTGCAGATCTCTCCGCTCATAAATGACACAGGCCAACCACAGGACAATGACGATATAAAGGGCGGACAAGGCAAAGGGAAACATCAGTTGAGAGACAACCGGGGCAGGATCGCTTGAGGCGACCAGAGTCTTGAAATCAAGCCAGGAAAAATCAGGAAAAACGGCGGTCAACCCTTGCAACAGGGTGTCAAGAGTTTGATGACTCGCGCCATCAAGCATTTTCTGTTTGAACGATTCCCTGACTACCGGCAGACCGGAGCATATAAAGTAGTAGCACAGGGTAAGAAGCAGAACGGGGAAGCTGCCCCGAACCGCGCTTGAAAACAGGAGGATGATGGCGAGAATCACCAGCTGAATCCAGTACAACCCCGCGCCAGCCAGCAGAAAGAAAGGAAATGACAGGTGCTGGAAATAAGAGGCGGCACCCACGGAACCTCTGATAAACTTCAATATACCCCAGCCCATAGCTCCTAAAATGATATTCAGCGCCAGCAGCAGCGTGGCAAGGCCCAAAAAGAGGGCCAATGCGTATTCAGTGCGAGAAATGGGGCGGGCCAGAAAGGTATGCAGAGCTCCGCGTTCATTATCCCAGGCCATGACTTGGACAGCGTGAAACAGGAGAAAAATAAAACCGGTCAGCCAGGTGATTGAGAAAAGAAAATCATTGGAAGCTCTACCGATATCCCTGGGGATAAAATCAAAAAACAGTAGGCCACCGGTTGCACCGGCGAGGGCAAAGAGGACCAGACCTATAAGAGCATGACGCCGTAGGCCATCAAGGATAACGAGACGAGCTAGGGCACAGATACGGTGCATTGCATTAAAGGGATTAAGCATGAGATTCCTCCCGCTTAACCCGGCTGACAAAGGCCTCAGACATGGAAGAGGTGCCTTCTTGGGTCGTCAGTTCACCCGGTGTGCCATGGAAAAGTTTTTTTCCTTTATGAAGGAGGAGAACAGAATCCACTAGTCGGTCAACGTCTTCGAGGATATGGGAACAGAAGAGGATGGTCTTGCCCGCTTCTTTCAGTTGGCCGATTAGGTCAATAATCATTTTTCGACCCATGGGGTCTAAACCGCTCATGGGTTCATCCAGAATCAACAGTTCCGGATCATTGATCAGGGCGATAGCGAAGTTGGCACGTTGCTGCATGCCTTTGGAGTACGAACGCAGGGGCCGGCGACGCACTTCCCAGAGGTCAAGCAGGGACAGTAGTTCATGGGATCGTTGTTCCAAAATGCTTTTGGGTACGGCGCAGGTAGCGCCGGTGAATCGGAGCAAATCGAGTACGGTGAGGTTGGCCGGGAAGTTGGCGGTCTCCGGCAGGTAGCCGACCCTTTGACGGAGTTGAGGAGTACTGGGCGAATGATGAAAAAGTTGGATTGACCCTTGGTCCGGCCGAATGAAATCCATAAGCAGGCGGATGCTGGTACTCTTGCCGGCACCGTTGGCACCTATGAGGCCAAGGGTCTCGCCTTTTTCGACGCTAAATGAAAGATCAACCAGAGCGATATGGGCCGAGGTGCCAATTTCTTTAGCATAAACTTTTGAAACAGTTTGAAAGATGATCATGAACACTAATGCCAACTCTATCTTTTGTGATGTAATTGTTAACCCTAAAAAACTAAATACCTGTATTTCTCAAAAGACCCCGTCAAATTGACCGAAGGGGTGTTGTTACCGGGAATGTATTAAAAAAATAGGTGGATGGTAGTAGCGCGAGGTACCAAGTCAATTTTTTATACCACACAAAGACGCGCATCGAAAAAAAATACAGCAACTTCTAGCGGATTTATTAAAAAAAAAGGGCATTGATTTCAATTCTAGAAATCAGTGCCCCTTTTAGAAATATTTAGCTAGCTGATCTTACTTTATAACAAAATCAGCAAAACCTGTCAGATTGTCAGCAACACTAAGAACGGCAGTCTGGGGCACATTAGTAACGAGCAAAGCTTGTCCAACTATTCTTGATGTCGGATCTTGAAATACACCAGGATTTTCTGCATCAATTGCAAAAATAGTATTGCCTTGTAAATGTTTTGACCCTACAACAAAAGTTGAACCAGCTGCAGCAGCAGTTCCATCTGATGTGTGCGCAACGACTGTGATAAGGTTACCTATACCAATCCCGAGCATTCTATTAGTTCCACCGCTATCAGCAGCTGATATCAATGCAGGAGTAGCACCTGCATTCGTTACGAGACCACCATCACTAGCGCCTGCCACACCTGCTGCGACTATAGTCGTTACACCATATCGAGCCCAATCAGCAAAAAATGCCGCTTCAGATGTAGATAAATTTCTTGCATCACTGAGTGCAGAGGAGTTGTATCCTCTAATTCTATAAGCAGCGAATTGAGGAATTGCGATGGCCGCCAGAATGCCGATAATGGCAACAACGATCATCAACTCTACCAGAGTGAAGCCTTGGCTGTCTTTGTGTAATCTTGCAAGTCGTCTCATCATGATTTTTCCCCTCCTTAGGGTGTGGTTAAAAAGGTGCTTTGTTTCTGAACAGTCTGTTCATCGACTGTCAATTACCATTTCCCGTAATTATCCACAAACCATGCCGTTTTTGAAAAATATTCAAAACCGTTTTACAGTAAGTTAAAGAGAGGACCTCTTTCGGGCAGAGGGGAGAGTCCGTAACCAATTGAAAGCAATAAATTACATCCTTTTATGGGAATGACAACAAAGTGAAATTTTGACTTATCAAAAAAAACGGGTCGAGATTGCCGCGTCGCTGCGTTCCTCGCAAAGACGGGCTGACTGCACATTCCTTCCCTGGTTCTCCCAGGGCGCGCCATTTTCCCTGGTTCCCATGCGCCGCACGGGAACTCACTTTACCTGCGTTGCAGGCATACTCGGGAGACAACGGCATGGACAGGATCTGTTAAAGCTGAATGCGGCGCAGGCACGGTTCCTGGTTAGCGGGAGGAGCGACGACTCTTTATCAGTGCGGCGCATCCGGAGCGCCATTCCCATGCGGCGCATGGGAATCAGATAAAATGAGCCCTCCCTCCTCGACTTGAAACAAAATAGAGCCGCACCGGTGACGTAAAACGCCAAGAGTGACAAAAAATGTCAGCCCGACCAGTCTCAAGAGAAAAACAAAAAACATCTCCATTTCTCAACGAGATTGCTTCGCTTCGCTCGCAAAGACAAGCAAGCAAGGGAAGGAGGATGCATCTTTTCCTCACATCTCATTTTCAAAAAGATTGCCTCGCTCTGCTCGGCAAGCCTGTGCGATATTGAGGTGACGGACTCATGCATACGGTTACTCCTTGAAAAACTTGAAAATGACCATAGAGATGACTATAGTCATACCACCTGACCACAATAAAAGGGAGGCATCAAGATGCAAACAATCAAGGCATCGGAATTCAAGGCTAAATGCTTGCATTTCATGGATGAGGTCAACCGGACCGGTGAAGAAATAGTGATCACCAAAAACGGAAAACCTGTTTCCATCCTGAAACCGTATCGAACGGTTCCGGCAACGATCTTTGGTTTGCATAAAGGGAAAATACAGAGCAAGGATGACCTGATTGCTCCGCTGGGCCTTGTATGGGATGCGGAATAATGCTGCTGCTTGATACCCACGTACTCGTCTGGCTGGATGAAGGCAGTCCGCGATTGGGAGAATTAGCCCTGCAAACCATTATCGAATCGTTATCCGTTGGTCAGCTCGGAGTAGCAACCATCAGTTTCTGGGAAGTTGCCACGCTGATCGAGAAACAACGGTTGACCATGCAGACAGAGCTTGATATCTGGAGATCCGATCTGTTGCGGACCGGCTTGATTGAGATTCCTTTACGCGGTTCAACCGCGATTCGTGCCGGTCAACTGCGGATGTTTCACGGTGATCCCGCTGACCGGATCATTGTCGCCACGGTGTTTGAAAACAGTGCAACACTCATGACCGCTGATGAAAAAATTCTCGCCTGGAAGCCGCTCCAACAAAAAATTGATGCTCGCCTGTAAAAAAAAGTGAAACAGTACTTTGAGATGAAAACGGGCGAGATTGCCGCGTCGCTGCGCTCCTCGCAACGACGAGCTGAGTGTTCAACCTTCCGCAGGGTCCCCAGGATCGCATGGAGCTCACTTTGCCTGCGTTGCAGGCATACTCGAGAACAACGGCATGAACACAGGATCTGTTAATACCGAATGCGGCGCAGGCCCCGTTCCTGGTTAGCGGGGTGGCAGCAACGACTCTTTATCAGGTATGCGGCGCATCCGGATAAAGAACAAGCAAGTTAAACGAACCGTGCCGCTTGAAGTGACTCCATGGATGCATTTGACCTGCAGCAGCGATGCGGGAGAAGGATTTAGTAGAAAGTCTCCGCGATGAGCCGGAAATTATGAAAATCATGATATTCGGCTCTTTCCCGGCGAATTCCGCTGGATATTCTCCCAATCAAAATCGATCTTCAAAACAGTGTAATGCTGGAGGAGATCGCCAAGGGTGAGATTATCTATGAAAAATGAATCGTTGGTATGGATCGTTCTAACCGGACAAGATTTTGTCCAAGTCATTTGCGACCAGGCCCTAACTTAATTGGATTATCTGATTCAAGCGCTGGCACACATCAACGAAAGCCACGGTCTGTAACTTCTTCAGCGGATGCGGACTTGCACCGCGCACACGCCAGTCGAATGATTTTGGCTGGTGGCAGAGCACGTAACTGGTTTTCTCCGCTTTGCTTCGAATTTTAACCTGCCCGACAACAACGGCAAAAGGGTTATCGACATTATATTCCGCTGTGGTCATGGGCAAGCCTATAACCAAGGATGTTTTGTCGTTAAAATTGCGCGGAGAAAGCACCAAAAACGGATGTACATCTCGCATTTCCTGCCCTGCCTGGGGATTGCAATCGATCCAGATAATCTCCTGCCTATCCGGCACCCACGGACCGCGCTTGGTGCTTCTGCTTGTCGTTACCACCGTTCAGCCCCAAGATCCTGACTCTGCATTACCTCGCCTCCATGCCTCGTCGGATCGAACCTCGCCAGACGCTGTTCCAGGGTCAATGCAACGTCATCCACTGGTCGTATCACAATAGTTCCATCTTCCACTGAAATGCGCACACGTTGATCGACATGTAAATGGGCGGCGCGAGCCACTGCCACGGGCAGACGAACACCCAAGTTATTCCCCCACTGCTTGATATCCAGCACGGCTTCGGTCATGGCAAGCTCCTAATTTTTTATTCTTTCCGTTTCGTTACACTTAATGTCTAAACGAAGTATAAACAAAGACTCTCTGTCCGTCAAGATGCTTGGACAAAAGACATCTATTTCCAAAAGAGATGGCTTCGTTCGCCAAGACAGACGAGGATTGCACGCACTGTTCCACTTATTTTGGCGCGCACGGCGCATCCGGCTCGCTTGTTCGCAAATTCAGTATGGCGACGCAGAGCGTCAAGGGGGCATTCCCATGCAGAGCGTGGGAACGAGGGCAATGCCGACTGAGGCGGGTCCGGTCTCATCCACTTCGCTGACATGGTCGGCAACGGATGATGGGCGGGCGGCGGTATCAATGTCGGGTTTCGTCCCTCAACCCGACCCACGCTCTGTAACTCTGGGATGCGGCACATCCGGAGCGCCGTTCCCATGCGGCGCATGGGAACCAGATAAAACAGGGGTTGTGCTGTATGCACTGTTCTCTTATTCCGGTGCGCACGGTGCACCCTACAATAAGTGCCGACTTGATGATATCTATCCGAGCGAACTTCTTTGATCCAAGGCTTCCTGGATCTCTTTCTGGATGGCGAGCACGGTTTCGAGAGGTTGATCGGAAGTGCTGATCGGCCTGCCGATGACGACGTAATCGGCTCCGCTCCTGATCGCATCCTTGGCGGTGGCCACCCGTTTCTGGTCGTCGTTCTGAATCACATCACGGTTGACACCCGGTCGAATCCCGGGGGTGACGATAACAAAATTCGGTCCCAGCTCATCGCGCAAACCGCTTGCCTCCAGAGCGGAAGAAACCACCCCGTCGCAGCCGAGACTGATGGCCTTGCGGGCGCGGATCAGGACAAGGTCGTCGATGTTCCCCGTGAACCCCATTTCCTTCATGTCCGACTCATCGAAACTGGTCAGAACGGTAACCGCGAGGATTTTAAGCCCTTTTTTATGCTGAACCGCAGCCTCGATGATCGGTCGGTTGCCGTGGATAGTCGCAAAGGTGACGTTCTTGTTTGTCAGCTGTTGTACCGCCAGACCGACCGTCTCCGGAATGTCGAAAAATTT
>Ga0209016_1002327_pt1 | contig 12917 bp, 13 predicted proteins | sample EPASupsiteSAE305_FD_187265 | JGI IMG/M metagenome (GOLD analysis project Ga0209016, IMG submission 187265) | Bioremediated contaminated groundwater microbial communities from EPA Superfund site, New Mexico - SAE3-05 (SPAdes) (version 2) | ecosystem: Environmental > Aquatic > Deep subsurface >...
CCCAGTTGACGCGCCCTGGCCATATCCGCCAGGGGGAACGTTGTTGACTCCAGCAGGGTGTAGGGCGGTTCAGTCAGATGCCGCATGCCGATAGCGGCTGCCTTGTGGGCGACCTTGGTGCCGGGCAGCACGGCCAGCGGGAAGATATCCAGGTGGTTGGGGTAGAGCGACAGGGCAAAGTTGAGCCCCTCTTTGAACTTCTCCAGGGTATCATCCGGCAGGCCGTAGATCAGGTCAAAACCAAAGGTGGCGCCGGAGTCGTTCAACAGCATCACCTTGGCAGTGAACTCGTCACGGTTAAATGTTCTGCCCACCCCTCCGGCCACGGCCGGATCGGCGCTCTGCAGGCCGATCTGGACGGAACAGGTAAGCTGCGCAAACAGCTGGGCCTGTTCCTTGTCCAGCAGTTCGTGACGCACCTCAAAGTGGAAGTGGACATCCGGCGCAGTCTCACGGATCAGGCGCAGCAGGTGCTTGGCCCGTTTTTTGTCGGTATTGAAGGTGGAATCCAGGGCAAAGATCTGGGAAGCGCCGCGGCTGACCAGATAGGCCAGTTCCTGCTCCATCCGGTCCAGCGGATAGCGCCGCACCTTGCGGTCACCCATGCCGTCGTAGCAGAACTCGCAGGCATAGGGGCAACCACGGGAGAGCTGCCAGACCATGCCGTTAGCGATATGCGTGTCAAGCAACCCGGCCAGATAGGGAGAAGGCAGGATGGCCAGGTCTTCGATCTGGGGCCGGGGGATCACCTGCAGCTCGCCATCCACCAGTTGGGCAGTGCCGGGCAACCCCTGCAGTGAAGCTCCGGCCAGCCGACGCTCCAGCAGCTCGGCCGCGGTCAGTTCCCCCTCCCCCACCACCAGCAGGTCAAAGGGGGCCTCAGCCAGTAAGCGGGCCGGATCAGCGGTCGCCTCAGGGCCACCGGCAATAAGCAATAGATCAGGAAACTGCTGACGCAGAATCGTAATCAGTTTACAACACTCAAGACGGTTCCAGACATAGACCGGCAGGCCGACAATGGAAGGCTGTTGCTCTTTGATCGAGGCCACCAGCTGCTCTAAAGGTGTGCCGCAGAAGAACTCGGCTGCCGTGACCGATACCTTCCCCTGCAGGGCAGGAGCTTGATCCAGATAGGCCCTAAGAAAGGCAGCGGCAAGCGGTACTGCCTGGGCGGATGGCATGGCGTGAAGGGTAATAAGGTGTAGGTTCATGGAGGCCACAGTACACCAATATGAAGGAAAGCTCCAGCACTCCGGCAGGTTAAGGAGCACTTGGGCAGACGCTAATTCAATTGATGTTTCAGATAATTTTCTTTATTGTTCCAAAATTGAAAACAGCCAAGGACAAACCTGATGCCCCTGCTTGACCATCCCATCATCGTGATTTCTGTCAGCGACGATACTCGCGCGGCATTGGTTAAAAGTCTTGAATCCTATGATGTAGAGGTGGTTGCATGCGCCACCTTTCTTGAAGCTGAAGATCTGGCCCTGAAGAGCCTCTACTGCGGTATTCTGGTTGATCTTCCCTCCATAGTTAAGGCCAAGGGGGAAGAAAAAATTGTTGCCTGTTCTTTAACCGGTTTTTTCCCGACCCTGCGGGTCAGGGTGATGGGTACCATGCTGATCCCGATGACCATGCCCGGTGCAGCAAAGCAGGAAAACAGTCTCAACGATTTTATTAATCGGGCCTGCTACAACTTTACCGCTCGACAGCTCCGGGCCCACCACCGCCATGTGATCGGCATCTCGGTTGCCACACGCTTTGCAGAATCGGAAACCCGTGCCTTTACCCTGGATATTTCCTGGGGGGGGGCCTTTATTGTTGATTTCACCCCTGAACGTTTTTCCATCGATGACGAATTAACCATTTTTTTTCAGGAACCCGGTTGTGAAATCAAGGCGAAAGTTCGCTGGAAACAGTCCTGGGGCCTTCGGCACGCCCCTGGTATCGGGGTTCATTTCCACGACTTAACGCCATGTCTCAGCGAATTTCTGCTGCGCCTGTTAAAACATGCCAAGGACCATGACCGCGACCGACTGGTTGCATAAACTCTACATTCCCCCTCTTCCTGCTGTTTATAGAAGATCAAACCCACAAAGGACTTTTTCTATGACAATAACGTTCGATCAACAATCTGCTATTGTTGACCTGCGCGGTGAACCGGACTGGATCGAATTTGACGCCCCCTCTCTGGTGGGTGACTCACTCCGCTTCGTATCCGGCGAACCGGACGGCAACCGTTTTCGTACCCGCTACTACCGCGATGCTGAAAACCATCTGCATGCCCGGATCTGGTTCGGCCCTGAGACCGAAGGGCCACCGGGACACGCCCACGGCGGATCCATTGCGGCGGTGATGGATGAGGCACTGGGACTGGCAGCCTGGGCGGCCGGCTATCCGATTGTGGTGGGCAATCTGAATGTGAGTTTCCGTGCCATGCTGCCAATTAAAAAGGTGGTCACCCTGGAAAGCCAGGTGGTTTCTGTTGAAGGACGGAAGGTAATGGTCCACGGCAAGTTGTTCTGCGATGAAGAAACTGTTTACGCAGAGGGGCAGTGCCTCTGCATCACCATTCCCGGACGATAACACTGAGTACCAACACCAAATCATGACAAACCGATAGGTAAAGGAGAGCTTTAATCATGACCAGTTGTCCCTGCGGCAGCACCAAAACCTATAGCGATTGCTGCGAGCCAATCATCAAAGGTGCCCAGCCCGTTGAAACCGCTGAGCAACTCATGCGAGCCCGCTACAGCGCCTATACCAAAACCGAGATGGATTTTGTCTTTAACAGCACTGATCCGGCAAACCGCGAAGGCTATGACCATGACGGCACCAGGGCCTGGGCTGAAAATTCTGAATGGCTTGGGCTGCAGATAATCGGCACGGTCAGAGGTGGTGCAGATGACAACAACGGTGAGGTTGAATTCATTGCCCGCTTCAAAGAGAATGGCACCCTGCGGGAACACCATGAAAATGCACTTTTCACACGCAAAGAAGGGGTCTGGTATTTCAGCGATGGCGTGATGGTAAAACCAAAACCTGTTACCGTCACCAAGGTTGGCCGCAATGATCCCTGCACCTGTGGCAGCGGCTTAAAGTACAAGAAGTGCTGCGGTAAATAGATTTCTGCTTTAGCGTATTCTGACCAGAAACAGTTCCCGTAGATAACGTTCAGCCTGTTCCTTTTCGGCTACAGACAGTGACGACTCCTTCATCGGACTGACAAAACGTCGTAAAAAGCGCCGTACACTCCAGGTCAGTTGCGGATTATCATGCCCCAACCGGTCGATCGGTACCGGTGCTGCGAGACGAAACAATGAAACCGCCTCTCGCAGCGCCGGATTCAACATGAGAGATGCATCTGATGACGAATCGGCGGCTCCTTTGCAGTCTCTGCCAAGGTAGCAAATGATATTGGCACGGGTTTCACGACGCCGGTCCAGCTCCCGCAGCCGGATGATCTCCTGTTCAGGATCAGCCAGGGCATCCAGGTGGGTAAACAGCAGCGGCTTCAAGCCGCTCTGCTCCACCACCTCCATAAACTCGTCAATCCGGTAGGTCTTGACATTGGGGTGCAGGAACAGGTCAGCCAGCCCGGAATCATTCTTTGCCTCCCAGGCTGCATCAACATAGTTTTTTAGACGGCTGCCCGGCGCAGACTTTTTCAGCATCCGCTTGATAGCTGCAACATCCCGCACCCTTAATAACCGCATCGCCCGCCGGACAGATTCAGCCTCCTGCCGTGCATAGCGTCCATAGACCATCACCCGCAGAATGCCACCCGGCACCAGCCGCTGCTCCAGCGCCCGCATCCCGGCAGCGGGGTCATCCAGGTGATGCAGCACCCCAAACGCCTCAATAAAGTGATACGGTCCCGGTGTCACAGATGGATCAAGAAAATCCCCTTGGAGTAGTTCAACGTTAAACCGGCGATGCAGCAGACAGTGCAACCGTGCCCGCCTCAGGTTATGCTGAGCCAGATCAACCCCGGTGATCTTGGCTTTTGGGTTCGCAAGTGCCATCGGATACGGGGCAAAGGCGCCACAGCCTGAAAGCAGAATCCTTCCCTCCGGCTCCGGCAGCAATTCTCCGTTAAATCGTGCCCAGAGAGCGGACAGGTTCATGGCATAGGTATCGTAACACCGGACAGAAGCTAAAAGCGGATAGTGGGGATAGGGATGGCGTTCATAGTGGCCGGTTACTTCACTAAACGACATATCGGCTCCTGATTGCGGTACTAAGCAGATTGGCGTATGCTTGTAAAAGCACACTCAAAAGGGGGATAGGTCATGAAAAAACTGACACTTGTTTTGGCTTCAACACTGTTGTTTCTGGCCCTTGGGCTTCCTGCGGTCACCCATGCCGACAGCACTGTACCAGACGACCGGTTTGCCCTCAAGGGATTGAAGCAGACCCGCGCTATTTTTGATGTTCGACTGGCAGATCTGGACAAGCTGCTGTTTAATCTGGGGCTGATCAAGGAAACCTTTGAAGGGATCAGCAACCAAAAAGTGAAACCAACCTTGATTGTTTCCCTGCGAGGACCTGCAGTCAAACTGTTTACCAGGGATCAGGCAACACCAGAACTTCGCGAACTCCTTGCCGACTTAAAAAAGAAGGGGGTCAGGGTTGAAATTTGCAGTGTGGCCACCAGGGTCTTTAAGGTCGACAATGCGCAGTTACTACCTGATCTCTTTCTGGTTGGCAACGTCCTGACCTCTCAGATCGCCTGGCAGAATAAAGGATATGCCCTGATCACACTAAATTAAAACAATCGTCACTTCTGTTTCCAAGCGTTGTCATAACGGTTAAGCCGGACTTTTGCATACTGCAGTTGGCTGGAAGCGAGTGGAGTGCGCTTTTCTTCCGGATGACCAATACCGATAATAGCCTCTACCCTGATAGGAGCTGGCAGTCCCAACAGCTGCTGCACAAACTGTTCTGCTGTTGTCTGTTTGTCATGCTCCCGTTGCCTGATCTGTGCCCAGCAACTGCCCAGCCCCAGTGACTGGGCAGTCATCTGCAGTAGGATTGCGGCAATTGAGCAATCCTCCACCCACACATCTGACTTGGTCTCATCGGCACAGACAACAACCGCCAAGGCAGCCCCCTTCAAAAAACCGGAACCATGCAACTTGGCTATCGAAAGCTTGGCCAACAGCTCCGTATCATCCACCAGCACAAATTCCCACGGATTGATATTTCTGGATGTCGGTGCCCGCAGCAAGCTTTCCACCAGTAGCGCAACCTGTTCCTTTTCCAGCGGTTGCCCGGTAAAGCTACGGATACTGCGACGTTTTCTCATCAGTTCAATCATGTCCCGTGCCCTCTTTTTAATCAAAGCGTTCAGAAAACCTTTCGCCTGCGTCAGACCCCGCTCATCCCGTACTGTGCAAATCTAATCAGTGCCATTGGTAAAGTCAAACATCCCAAGATTACGTTCCAGGCAATCAAATTATTTTTTCACATAAATAATTTAACAGCCAGAAATCAACTCAAATTGTACGATAATTTTTGTCAGAATATTACACCCCATTAATGATCCAAGTTATTGCAAAAACGCCACAATTCAATATTCAATATATTTAACTTATTGTATTTAAAGCATTTTTTTATTGACTTAGGTCAAAAATAGGACTAATTCCCGCACAAAGAGACATGAAATATCTTTTTGGACTTTTACCGAGAAGCGTCGCTTCTCTTAACCCCACGAAAGGCAGGGCACTATGATGAAAAAATGGTGTGGAATCGCAGCAGCAGCTGCAGTGTTGGCAGTAGGCGCAGGACAGGTGGCACAGGCAGCCGATGATTACAAATCATTCGGTGTACGGATGAGGGCCATCTATGTAAAACCAGCAGAATCTTTTGACAGTCAACTTAGCGGCCTTTCCCCCTCACTCACCGATAACATCATTCCTGAACTTGACCTTGAATACTTTGTCACCAAAAACTTCTCCGCGGAACTGATTGCCGGAGTAACTAAGCACGACATTAAACTTGGCGCCAATACTGCTGGCTCTACCTACCTATTACCCCCAACAATAACCATCAAATATCACCCCCTCGCAGGGTCTACGGTGAGTCCTTATATCGGTTTCGGTGTAAACGTTATTTTCCCGTTTGACTCCAAAATGAACGGCTTTGACTGCAAAATAGATAATAGTATCGGTTGGGCCGCCCAGGCAGGCACGGACTTCAAAGTTACTGACAACCTGTATTTCAACATAGATTACAAATATCTAAATGCTGACACCAAGGTTGCTTTAAACGGTACCAAGTTTAAACTGGATCTCAACCCTCACCTGTTTGGTATTGGGGTTGGCTACCGCTTCTAGGTTAGCAACATCCAACACAGAGGCCAAAGGGTACTTCTCCACCCTTTGGCCTCTTCCCTGTAATAGCTGCATAGTATCGAGGTGCCATCATGGGCAATCAAAACAATCTTGACGAAGCAATCGAAATCGCCGCAGGGGTCTATTGGGTTGGCGCAGGTACCAAAACATTTCTGAGCAGAAACAGCTTCCTCAGGATCTTTGAGGGTAACAAGACATCCGGCAGCTTGCTGATTGACCCCGGCCCGACCAGTGATTTTGTCAGCCTTTCACGTAAAGTAGCCTCGGTACTGCCGGGGGGCTTATTAAATATCAATCTGGCCTTTATCAACCACCAGGATCCTGATGTAGTTGGTGTGCTACCAAAGATGTACGCCATGAATAGAAGGCTGAACATTATCGCCACTGAAGACACCTGGCGATTGGTCAGCCTTAACGGCCTAAGCTCTGTCCGCTTCCGCTCCATTGATCAGGTGCAGGATCAGCGCTTGGTACTCCCCACCGGCCACAAACTTCAGTTCATCCCGACCCCCTACTGCCATTTCAGGGGAGCCAGTATGATTTATGACCTTGAATCACGCATACTGTTCACAGGAGATTTTTTAGGCGGTGTTGAGGCATCAGGCCTGATTGCTACTGAAGAAAACTGGGCCGGAGTTAAGGCATTCCATCAGATCTATATGCCTTCAAATGAAGCGATGAAGCTGGCCGTAAAAAAAATCAGGGCGCTTGAGCCGACACCATTGGCGCTGGCACCTCAACATGGCGGGCTTATCAAGGGCGACCTGATTGAGTTCTTTCTGGAAAGGATCACTGAACTGCCGGTGGGACTTGATATTGTTACCTCTGTCAATGATCGGCTACCAGCCATGATTGCAGGGCTGAATGAAGTTCTTTGTGCAGTCAAGGAAACCATGGGAGAGTACAAAGTAGAAAGAATCCTGAAGCTTTTCAAACCGGAAGGTGAGTATCCATCTCTGATCACCCTGGGGCGCGATGGCTTGGTCAAAGATATCAAAGGCGACCCGTTTGAGGCGATCAATGCCCTGCTGAATGCCTTTATGGACTCTGCCACAGAACAGCAACAGAAGCTGTTACGACCGATGTTCAATCTGATGATGCTATAAAGGCAAGTGTGCTATTCAGACAGCTGTTGTCGTCGCCTGATAGCCGTTTCCGGCCGCATGTTGGCCAGAAAGCATTCCTCCAGTTGATCTGCCTTTGCAGCATGGCCGGTTGCCCGCAGAAGCTCGATCACACATTCAGCCGTACACAAACCAGACTCTTTCTGATTTTTCCGTAGATTATAGCGTGACTTCCCGGCAGGCTTCAGACTTACGCGACGTACCTGTTGCAGATACGGACTACGCTGGTGTATTTTGCGGGCCTCATGCCAGGTACTGTCAATAACAATGAACTGTCTGATATCTGACAGATCCACCTCATCTTCATCAGTAACACCGGGATACACCAAAGCCACGCCACCTGATGCTATCTCCTCCAAAAGTTTCGCAGATGGATGCAAGCGATCCCAACGAATCTGTTCTGCAGCTTCCCCCAACACCTCCAACACCAGACGACCGGTATTTGACTTTTTAGGAATCTCTTTAAAGTGCGTCAACAGGGTGATTTTCAACGGCATCGGCTCATGCTTCCCTTTGTTCGATTTTTCAGTATACTAACACGCCAATCATCAGATCTTATACCAAGAAGGTATCATGCATGGCCAGATGCTCAAACTGTAATGCCCCACTTGCACCAGGCTCCCTGCTTTGCGGCTATTGCGGAAACCGTACCGACATTGACCTGAAAGGGATTCATTACTACACCACCCATGAAAATGACACCCTGCGGGTCTGTCCTCGCTGTAACATCAAGCTTAAAACTCTAGATCTGAAGTTACATGGTCGTTTTCTGATTGATCGTTGTAAACAATGCATGGGCATTTTCTTTGATCCCGGCGAGCTTGAGGCACTGCTAGAGGCTACTGTTGCAAATGTTTCAGGTATCGATCGTGCCGGACTTGAAGCAATTAACGAAAAACGTGACCCAAATCAGCACCCGATTTCCTATATCAAATGCCCGGTCTGTGAGCAACTGATGCACCGTGTCAACTTTGGCACGAAAAGCGGTGTGATTGTTGATCGTTGCAAAGAACATGGTGTCTGGCTTGACGGGGGAGAACTGCGTCAACTGTTTGAGTGGATGAAACTGGGCGGACAGCTGCTTGAACAGGAACGACAGGAGCAGCAACGCAAAGAGGCAGATCAGCGTGAAAAAGAGCAACGCCTGAAACTGAAAGGATATGACGAAGAGCCCTCAGCCTTTGGCAGTTACAGCGATCCACTACGCAGGTCCGATCCAGACCTCTTCACGATTATTCTCAAGGCGATCAGATTCCTGCTATAAATATTCAATAAATACTATACAAAGTTGCGTAAAATTTTATTTTGCTTTTACAAATGTATAGATTGACTTTAGCAGAAGAAGACTGCTAGTGTGATAATTACATTTTGGCGTTATGCCAAAAACAACAACAGGAAACATCAGGAGAAGGTACAAAATGGTAAACGGAACAGTAAAGTGGTTCAATGACAGCAAGGGTTTTGGTTTTCTTGAGCAGGAGAACGGTGAAGATGTATTCTGCCATTTTTCAGCTATCACAGGTGAAGGATTCAAATCCCTTGCTGAAGGCGATAGAGTGACTTTTGAAGTAACCAAAGGCCCTAAAGGCCTTCAGGCTTCAAACGTAACCAGAGTTTAATCTGGTTATCAGGCAGCTTAAAAGCCCCGAGGATTTCCTCGGGGCTTTTTTTATTATTTCTGGGCGCTACAACTTCAAATCTGCATGCCCCTGGCAGAGCTGATCCCTGGTCTTTGCCACTTCCTCATTTTCCAGATATTCCTCAAAGGTCATCATCCGGTCAATAACACCACCAGAGGTAAACTCTACGATCCGGTTGGCCACCGTGCTGACAAACTCATGGTCGTGGGAGGCGAACAGCACCACCTCGCTGAATGAGATCAGACCGTTGTTCAATGCGGTGATTGATTCAAGGTCCAGGTGGTTGGTCGGCTCATCCAGAATCAGCGCATTGGCCCCGGTCAGCATCATACGAGAAAGCATGCAACGTACCCGCTCACCACCGGAAAGCACATTGGTCTTCTTGGTAGCTTCGTCACCGGAAAACAACATCCGCCCCAGAAATCCGCGGGCAAAGGTCTCACCTTCATTGGGCGGCGAGTACTGACCAAGCCACTCAATCAAATTCAGATCATTATCAAAGTAGGACCCGTTTTCCTTGGGGAAGTAGGCACTGGTAATGGTCACACCCCAACGAAAACTACCATTGTCCGGCTCAAGCTCGCCAGCCAGAATCTGAAACAGAGTGGTTTTGGCCAGACTGTTGCCGCCAACAAAGGCAATCTTGTCTCCCTTGCGTACAGTCAGGGTCAGATCCTTGAAGACCTGCACACCATCTAGCGCTTTGGACAGATCGGTGATCTCCAGAATGATATCACCGCAGGGCCGCTCCGGCTTGAACACCACATGAGGATACTTGCGGGATGAAACCGGCATCTCTTCAATGGTCAGCTTTTCCAGCAGTTTTTTCCGGGAGGTGGCCTGCTTGGCCTTGGAGGCGTTAGAGGAGAAACGCTGAATAAACTCCTTCAGTTCATTGGCGCGATCAGTCACCTTACGGTTTTCATCCTGCTTTTGTTTCAGATTCAGCTGGCTGGCCTGATACCAGAAATCATAGTTGCCCACATACACCATAATCCGGCCAAAATCGATATCAGCCATGTGGGTACAAACCTGGTTTAGAAAGTGACGGTCGTGGGAAACCACGATCACGGTATTATTGAAGCGGGAAAGGAAATCCTCCAACCAATTGATTGATTTCAGATCCAGATGGTTGGTCGGTTCGTCCAGCAGCAGAATATCGGGGTTACCGAACAGGGCCTGGGCCAGCAGCACCCGCACCTTGTCCCCCCCTTCCAGTTCCTTCATCTGCTTGTGCCGCAACTCCTCCGGGATGCCCAGACCGTTCAGCAGCACGGCTGCCTCAGACTCGGCTTCATAGCCGTTCAGCTCGGCAAACTCACCTTCCAACTCGGCGGATTTGATGCCATCCTCTTCAGTAAAATCGGTCTTGGCATACATCGCCTCCCGGGCAATCATCACCTCATACAGCCTGGCATGACCCATGATCACGGTGTTAAAGACGGTATGCTCATCAAAGGCAAACTGATCCTGTTTCAGAAAGGCGATCCGCTCCCGTGGACCAACAGAAACAGTGCCGGCGTCTGCCTCGGACATGCCTGCCAGAATTTTAAGAAAGGTTGATTTACCTGCGCCGTTTGCACCGATCAGACCATAGCAGTTGCCCGGCACAAACTTGATATTGACATCCTTAAAGATCACCCGCTTGCCATAGGCAAGACTAATATTATTTGCACTGATCATCTCAATTCTCACTTTCTCTACGTAAAAACAGAAACCACAGGGGGTCTCCCCTGTGGTTCAGGTGTTGGATATCTATAGCATGATAGCGTTTATGTGGCAATTCTAAACCTTGAAACGCTTCTGTTAACGTTATTTCACGATCCCTTTGGTAAAAATCAGCAGGTACTGCTGCACCAACTGTTCATCCTGCTCAGGAGAATGGCTGATCAGGCTTTCAGTTGCCAGCAGGCTCAAGAAAAAGTAGTTAACCATTCCAGCCAGGGCTAAAGAGGCATTAACGGCATGGATCTCGGTGCGGAACACTCCCAACTGCACGCCGCCCTCAATCACTTCGGTCAGCACCTTGATCACCTTGCTGATGGCCGGTGCAACAATAGAAGAAAAAAAGACCGTGGGGTTGGTCAACTCGCTGGTATAAAACCGTAACAGGTATGGATTATTTCGATGACGCTGGATCGTCCAGCGCAGGTAGGTTTCAAGCAACTGTAGCGGGTCTACCCCTTCCTGCTGCAACGCATCAATCTGCTCAAAACAGGCAAACTGTTCCTGGAGAACCGCAGCGTACAGCCCTTCCTTGCCACCAAAACAGTAGGATACCATAGAGATACTGGTCCCCGCTGTCAGCGACAGCTCCCTGATGCTTACACCATGCAGGCCGCGTTCCGCAAATAAACGGGTCCCGACCTCCACTAACCTGCTGCGACAATCCACCTTGGACATTTCGCTCCCTCTGATTTGAGATACCGCGGGAAAGAGTAGCAAACTCATGAGCAAAATCCAATTTATTGCTACCACCCTCAATTAATTCTTGCACCGGACAACATCGTATCGCTATGATACAAATCAAACGAACGTTCGATATAACCAGTAGCACCGTTCGCTCACCCTTGTCCAGACAAGGGTACCACAACGGAACGAGCCAGGAGCTCGCACGCCAGAGGAGGACGTACACAGATGTTGGAATTACGGAACAGGATCAGAAAAAAGAGTCTCCACGTACGAATTAAACATGTTGAAGATGTTATTCCACTCTTTAAAAACGGCATGAATATCGGCTGGTCCGGCTTTACTCCGGCTGGATATCCCAAGATGGTACCGATTGCCCTGGCAGACCATGTTGAAAAAAACACCCTGCAGGGAAAGTTGAAGTTTAACCTGTTTATCGGTGCCTCGGTCGGGGTTGAAACCGAAGACCGCTGGGCCTCCCTTGATATGATTGACCGCCGCTGGCCGTATCAGACCGGCAAGAACATCCAGGCCGGTATCAACGAGGGTCGTATCCGCATGGGTGACCGCCACCTCTCCATGTTTGCCCAGGATCTGGGCTATGGCTTCTACACCAAGGACAACGGCGGACGGCTGGATATCGCCATTATTGAATGCTCTGCCATTACCGAAAACGGTGGACTGGTGCTGACCGCATCCTGTGGAGCCGTGCCGGAGATCGTCCAGATTGCTGACAAAATCATCATCGAAATCAACACCTCAATCCCCAGCTTTGAAGGGCTGCACGATATTATTGAACCGATCAATCCGCCCAACCGGCTGCCCTACCTGATCAGCCGGGTTGATGACCGGGCCGGTTCACCCTACGTTCGGATCGACACTGACAAGATCGTGGCCATCATTGAATCAAACCGCCCAGATAATGGACGTTCCTTCAGTGAGCAGGATGACACCTCGGAAGCGATAGCCAACAATATCATCGACTTCTTCAGCAGAGAGGTGAAGCTGGGCCGCCTGCCCAAAAGCCTGCTGCCACTACAGTCAGGTGTCGGCTCCATTGCCAATGCAGTCATCGGTGGCCTGGCCAAAGGGCCGTTTTCCGGCCTCAAGGTCTGGACCGAGGTTCTGCAGGACACCATGCTGGACTTCTTTGACTCCGGCAAGCTGGACTTCGCCTCAACTGTTTCGCTTTCCTTCTCGGTGGATGGTTTTAAACGCTTCTATGACAACTGGGACAGATATGCCAACAAGGTTATGATGCGGCCGCTCTCGATAGCCAACCACCCGGAACCGATCCGGCGGCTGGGCTGCATCGCCATGAATACACCGGTTGAGTTCGATATCTACGCCCATGCCAACTCCACCTTGGTGGGCGGCACCCGGATGAT
>Ga0209016_1002330_pt1 | contig 12904 bp, 10 predicted proteins | sample EPASupsiteSAE305_FD_187265 | JGI IMG/M metagenome (GOLD analysis project Ga0209016, IMG submission 187265) | Bioremediated contaminated groundwater microbial communities from EPA Superfund site, New Mexico - SAE3-05 (SPAdes) (version 2) | ecosystem: Environmental > Aquatic > Deep subsurface >...
TTGTAAAATAAGCCATAAAAGGGGTAATATCCACCGGATAAATATTTAGTTCTCGACTTAAGCATAAAATATTCGCACATATCCTCTTTACAATGATTTTCAGCATAAGCCACTAATGTACCATTTATTTTATCTATTACTCCCCAAAATTCACGACCTTCTTTAAACTTATCTAAATCAGCAATAAACGAAGAACGTGAAGCTACAACATCTGTAGTGTTGGAATATCGGTCAAAAGAATCTTTGTAAACATCATATCCTTGTTCACGCATAAAATCAATAGCAACTGGTCTTATTTCAAAGAACTTAAAAGCATGACGAACTTTATTTCGCGTTCTTGCTTTTAACTCTTCCATTCCGTAAAATTTGTCTTTAATAATAAACCAGAAAGATGTAGGCTCTGAAGAATCAAAATCATATGTATTTCTGATAAACCAAACTTTATTTTTGTTTATTAATTCAAGGCGCATCTCCTCTGTTAATGGTTTTTCTTTATGTGGAGCTTTACTATAAATAATACCTTTTTTATAATATACGTAATCTTCGTTTTTCATTTTCAATTAGTTAGGATAAATTTCATTGTTACTTTTAGAGCAGAATATTATTAAGTAATATCCTGTGACAAAAAAGGCAGCAAAGATAATTTATTTTAAATAAAATGATTTACTATTCGTTATAATATTTATCTTTGTCAACAAACAAAATAAAAACTACAATATGAATAAAAAAATAATTGGAAGCGTTTTATTAGCAGCTATGACTATCATATCATGCAAAGAGGCTAAGAAAGCAGACGTTCAGGTAATACCTTTGAAGGATTCTGCTACAATAATTTCCGATAGTCTTCGCTTTTGTGAAGCAACTTGTTGGAATGGAGAATCTTTATATATAAGCAATTTTGGTGGTGATACTATAAACCCACTTAATACTGCCGGCAAAGGATATATTATGGAATTCAACTCAGGTAAGCCATCAGTATTAATCCCTGCAGATGGAAGATTAAATGCGCCCAAAGGAATGTGTGTGGTAGATAATTATCTGTTCGTTGCTGATGTTAACTCTATAGTAATTTTTAATTTGAATGACGTGAGCAAAAGTCAAAAAATAAAGCTCCAAACTAAAGATTCTTATGTAAATGATCTTGCCGTAAATGGAAAGAACCTTTATGCAACAGTCACAAACACGGGTAACATTTATAAACTGGATGTTTCTTCTCCTGAAAATGTCAAAGAGCAAACACCTAAGCTATTTGCCAATATTCCCGGAGCAAACGGTATTGTTGCAACTGACAGTATAATATATGTAGCTTCATATCCTGTTGATGGAAATACAGCTGCTCCAAACGTTATTTATTCTATCAGAAATTTCGATAACCCCATTACTGAAGTATTTTTGAACCGTATGAGTCAATATGATGGTTTAGCACTATCAGAAGATGGAAAGTTCTTATACTTCTCAACGTGGGTAAATGGAAATGTAGGAAAGATTGATATTAAAGATAAAAAAGTGGAGAATCTAATCCTTCCTATACAATTAACCGGACCAGCGGATTTTTCAATACATAATGGAAAGCTTTATATTCCGGATTTGCCTAACAGTAAAGTATTGATATATTAATTCTAACAATAATTTAAAAAACCGGGAAACCAGAAAGAATGATTCTTTTTAGTTTCCCGGTTTTTTTTGGCCGCATTCTTTATTTGAAACGATTTATCGTAAAATATAGTAACTGTAAATAATAATCTGCCTACAAAAATAACCACTCAATAAAACAGATTCAACAAATATAATTATTATAAATAAATGACTATCCTTAATAATAGAGATCTTTATATAAATCAAAAAGCGGAACTTTTCACAAAGTTCCGCTTTTCAGTTTTCAATAGGTATTAGTTTTTTTTAAGGTAAAAAGATTGTTTTCAGGATAACGGTTGCAAATATGCAAGATATTTTAATACTACACAAACAAATTTATATGTCATAAAACATATTTTTGCATTTTAACTTTTCAACTATCCAACTAATACCAAATTTCTTTCTACTACTTATTATTCTGAGGATAGTTTTCATCTGTTTTACCCTGATGCTTTAAAACTTTCGCATCAATATAAAATACGATTTCCTCAGCTAAATTATTTATATGATCTCCCGAACGTTCAAGTTTACGGAACACACTTATCAAATTAAGGCATAAAGAGAGACTCTCCGGATTCTTACCAATATAATCAACTAGTTTTTTAGTAACCTCTCCATTGATCTCATCAATCAGATTATCCTTGGCAAAAACAGACGTTGCCAATTCAAGACTTTCTTCATTTAATGCTTGCTTTGCTGTTTCAAGCATAGAAAGTACTTGAGTAAACATCTCTTCCAAACGAAGATTCTTTAAAAGATCCGGATCTAAAGCCGGTTCTTCACATTTAACTACGAAGCGAGCAAGACCTTCAGCAAAATCGCCCAAACGCTCCAGGTCTGTGTTAATCTTCAACATAGCAAGAACAAAACGAAGATCGACAGCCACCGGATTGTAAAGGGCTATAATATCCTCTACATCACTATCTATTTTAAGCTCAAAAGCGTTTACACGTTTTTCTCTAACGATAACCTGCTGCGCCATTTCCTTATTAAGAGTAAGCACAGCTTCCGATGCTCTATCCAACTGATTATAAACCAATGTCCACATTTCGTCCACTTCCTTTTTCAGTTGAACTAGCTCTGATTCTATAAACTTTACCATATCGCTATTCTTTTATAAGATTACAAATATAAAAATAAAAAACACTATCCAAAACGTCCCGTAATATAATTCTGAGTGGATATCTGAGAAGGATTGGTAAATATCTTTTTAGTATTATCAAACTCAATCATTTCACCCAAATAGAAATAGGCAGTTTTATCGCTTACACGAGCCGCTTGTTGCATGTTGTGAGTAACAATAACAATTGTATAGTCTTTCTTTAATTCATGAATAAGTTCCTCAACTTTAGCAGTAGAAATAGGATCGAGAGCAGAAGCTGGTTCATCCATTAGAAGAACGGAAGGAGAAACAGCCATTGCACGAGCAATACAAAGTCTTTGTTGCTGACCTCCAGAGAGAGCAAAGGCTGATTCTTTCAGTTTATCTTTTACTTCATCCCAAAGCGCAGCGCCTTTCAATGTTTCTTCTACACGATGACGAATGAATTCATTATCTTTTATACCGTTAACACGGAGTCCGTAAGCTACGTTTTCAAAAATACTTTTCGGGAAAGGGTTAGGGCGTTGGAATACCATTCCAACTCGCTTTCTTAATTCGTCAACAGGTACTCCCTTTGCATAAATATCTTCATTATCAATTAATATCTGGCCTTCCATGCGAGTATCAGGAATCAAGTCATTCATTCGATTAAAAAGGCGAAGAAATGTAGACTTACCACAACCTGATGGTCCGATGAAGGCTACCACAGATTTTTCCTGTATCTGCATGTTAATCCCCTTCAAGGCTTGAAAATTGCCATAGTAGAAGTTTACGTCCTTTACATCAATTTTATTCATTCTATTTCGTTTTAGTTCATTTTTACTTTTTTGGAAAAATACTTTCTCAAAGCATTGGCAAGCAAGTTTACTACCAGGATTATTATGATTAACACCAGTGCTGTACCGTAAGCTATTGGAAGCTGAGCTTCCATATCTGTTCCACTTGTAGATATTACATAAAGGTGATAAGGCAAAGCCATACACTGGTCGAATATACTAGTTGGAATCTTTGGAAGGAAATATGCCGCACAAGTGAAAAGGATTGGAGCAGTTTCACCAGAAACACGTCCTAAAGCCAGGATTAAACCTGTAATGATATTAGGTGTAGCAATGGGAAGGATAACCCTACGGATGGTCTGCAATTTTGTAGCTCCCAGTGCACGACTCCCTTCACGGAAGGTATTTGGTATTGCCTTTAATGCTTCTTCAGTAGTTCTGATTACCAAAGGTACACAAAGTAAGCCCAAAGTAAGTGAACCGGCCAGAATACTATCTCCAAAACCTAGGTAATTTACAAAAAGCGTCATACCAAAAAGTCCGAATACAATAGAAGGGATACCGCTAAGGTTATTTGTCATTACTCTGATAAACTTTACGATTTTTCCATTCGGAGCATATTCATTCATATATATACCACTCATAATCCCAACAGGAAAGGCAAATATAGCACTACCAAGCATCAGATAGAATGTACCAACGATGGCTGGCCATATACCTCCGGCAGTCATACCATCGGTCGGTTCGGTTGTAATGAAATTCCAATTGATAACACCTATACCTTTATATACTATAAAACCAAGGATTGAAAACAGTATGATTACAATACTGAAACTAAATAATGAGAAAATGCCGAAGGCTATTTTCTGAGAGCGGCGTTTGCGCTTATCGTATGATTGTGGGAATTTATTCTTTTCCATTATTTCTGTTTACTACTAATATATTCTACACTGAAGTTTATTATAAGTGTGATAAAGAACAACACAACGCCTAATAAGAACAGAGCCTGATAATGAGCACCACCTGCCGGCGCTTCACCTAGTTCGGCTGCAATGGTTGCAGGAATTGTTCGAAGTGGTTCAAGTATCGTGTGAGGAATAACTGCTGCATTACCTGTTACCATTAAAACTGCCATCGTCTCTCCTATTGCACGACCAATACCAAGTACAACACCCGATGTTATTCCTGATATTGAATATGGAATAACTACCTTATATATAGTCTGCCATTTAGATGCTCCGAGCGCCAGACTAGCTTCCCGCATTGAACGAGGACAGTTTCTCATAGCATCTTCACTTACTGTGATGATCGTTGGCAATGCCATTATTGCAAGAACGATACTACCGGCAAGTCCGGATTCACCAACTGGAAGATGAAATACTTTCTGAATAAGTGGAACGATAACAATTAGTCCGAAGAAACCGTAAACAACCGATGGAATTCCACTTAGCAACTCAATTATGGGTTTAAGAATATCTCTCACTTTATGATTGGAAACTTCGCTCATATAGATTGCAACAGATAGTCCGAAAGGAAGCGCAAACAATATAGCAAAGAAGCTTACCCAAAGTGTACCGGTTATTAAAGGAAGTATACCAAAAAGAGGTGCTGGTGTAGCAGTTGGAAACCATTCTGTACCCGACAGAACATCTTTCAGTGAGATTGTTTTATCCTTAATTAAATGCCCTTGAAAAGTTTTATCAAGATAAGTATTTGGAATAAATCCAATCATACCTGGATTCTTATTAATTAGCTCAGCAATCTTAGCACCTGCATATGCATATTCCGGTCCTAATTCTTCTTCCGAGTAATAATCAGTAAGATTCTCTAACCGGAAAACTGTTATCGGAGTATTTGTTCCTCCTAACTGTGACCAGTTGGTTATTTCTCCATCAAACACTTTTTTAATTTCAGCCGGAGTTATGTCTGTTACCTTGTTTTGTTTGTTAAGTGCAAGCACATAACCATCTTCTATCGCCTTACTACCAAAGAGTCCGAACGCTTCGCTGAAAAGAAAAACAATAATGAGCAGAATTGTGATACTTGTCACAAATCCGCTGCAAGTAAGTATACCTTCAATAATTCGTTCAAAAAATTTTTTCATATCGTATATTTTTCTGGTGCAAAGAAACGAAACAGATATTAAGAACTTGTGACTATGATTTGAAGGAACTATTTCAATCGTGTTACATTTAGGTTACAAAATTCAAAACAACAATTAAGTAAGAATGTTTAGAATACTAAGATAGTTATTCATTTATTAATCAAAGAAAACAGTACAGCTTAAATAGAGATAGTCTAGATATAAACATAATAAGGTGTACACCTAAAACAAATAAAGTGTAAACCTTTAAATAAACATATCTTCAATAAATCCGTTAATATTAAGATTAGATTACATTGTTACATGCAAACATTGCTGTTGTAACCTATTTGTAACATCAATTTTATTATTTTGCAATACAATTTAAAAATCAATGAAAAATGAAAAAAGAATTTATCCTTTTATTCGCCTCGTTATTGTTAAGTGTTACATCCTTGCACGCACAGAAAATAAAAGGTAGCGATACTGTACTTCCAGTATCACAATTGGAAGCAGAAAGTTATATGAACAAAAAACCTGGAAGCAAAATAACTGTAACCGGTGGTGGAAGTGGCGTTGGATTCTCTTCATTGATTGATGGTACTTGTGATATTGCAATGGCATCGCGTCCAATTAAATTTGGAGAAAAGATAAAACTCAAAGCAAAGAAACAAAACATTACAGAAGTAACGGTTGCCTATGATGCATTAGCAGTCATTATAAATTCATCCAACCCTGCAAGTAAACTTACACGCGAACAACTGGAAAGTATCTTTACCGGCAAAATTACTAATTGGAAACAAGTTGGGGGAAAAGATCTTAAGATTGTAGTATACTCTCGTGAAACATCTTCAGGAACTTATGAGTTTTTCAAAGAACATGTACTCAAAAACAAGAATTACATGAAGAGTGTCCTTTCTATGCCTGCAACAGGAGCAATAATGCAATCGGTAAGTCAAACAAAAGGTGCAATAGGTTATGTAGGACTTGCGTATGTAAGTAAAAGAGTAAAAGCTGTAGCTGTGTCATACGACGGAAAGAATTATGTAGCTCCTAACATGGCAAATGCTGCAAAAAAGACTTATCCTGTAATAAGACCCCTATTCTATTATTACAATAACAAAGATAAAAACAAGGTTTCTCCATTTATCCAGTACGTTTTATCTCCGGAAGGCCAAAATCTCATAAAAAAGAGTGGATATATTCCAGTCAGATTAATGTAAAATAAAAAAGAATGACTATTTTTGCAGCCTTAACTGTGTAACAACGTATCACTATGACAGATATTAGAACGGAAGAAGGAGGCGAAAAGAAAAGTTTGAACTTTATAGAAGTCGCCGTAGAAAACGATTTAAAGGAAGGTAAAAACGGAGGAAGAATACAAACACGTTTCCCGCCAGAACCTAATGGCTACCTGCACATTGGTCATGCAAAAGCAATTTGCATGGACTTTGGTATTGCCCAAAAGTATAATGGCATTTGTAATCTTCGTTTCGATGATACCAATCCCGTAAAAGAGGATGTGGAATATGTAGATGCCATCAAAGAAGATATTGAATGGTTAGGCTACAAGTGGGGAAATATATATTATGCCTCTGATTACTTCCAGCAGTTATGGGATTTTGCCGTAAAGCTTATCAAAGAAGGAAAAGCATATATTGACGAACAATCAGCTGAAGATATAGCAAAACAAAAAGGAACTCCTACTCAGGCAGGAACAAGCAGTCCGTACCGCGACCGTCCTATTGAGGAAAACCTGGAACTTTTCCAGAAGATGAATACCGGAGAAGTGCCCGAAGGTGCCATGGTTCTTCGTGCAAAGATTGATATGGCTAATTCAAACATGCATTTCCGTGACCCGATAATGTATCGTATAATCAATCATCCTCATCATCGCACAGGAACAACCTGGAAAGCATATCCTATGTACGATTTTGCTCATGGACAATCTGATTACTTTGAAGGAGTTACTCATTCACTCTGTACACTGGAGTTTGAAGTTCATCGTCCATTATACAACTATTACATCGATTTATTGAAGAAAGACTATAACTACAGTCCTCGTCAGATGGAGTTCAACCGTTTGAATCTTACATATACCGTAATGAGCAAACGTAAACTTCTCACCTTGGTAAAAGAAGGCTTGGTTACAGGATGGGACGATCCACGAATGCCAACTATCTGCGGTTATCGCCGTCGTGGTTATTCTCCTGAGTCTATTCATAAATTCATTGATAAGATTGGATATACAAAATATGATGGAATAATTGACGTTTCACTTCTTGAATCAGCGGTTAGGGAAGACCTTAACGCGCGTTCTACACGTGTGTCCGCTGTAATCAATCCTGTGAAGTGTATCATCACCAACTATCCTGAAGGATTAGTGGAAGAAATGGAAGCTATCAATAATCCGGAAGATCCAAATTCAGGTTCTCACACTATAGAATTCAGCCGCGAACTCTATATTGAAAGAGAAGACTTCATGGAAGATGCACCTAAGAAGTATTTCCGTATGACCCCTGGTCAGGAAGTTCGTCTGAAGAACGCATATATCGTAAAATGTACAGGTTGCAAGAAAAATGCAGAAGGCGAAATTGAAGAAGTATATTGCGAATATGACTTGAACACTAAGAGTGGAATGCCAGATAGTAACCGTAAAGTAAAGGGCACTCTTCATTGGGTAAGTGCAGCTCACAGTATTCCTGCAGAAGTTCGTCTTTACGATCGCTTGTTTAAAGTAGAGAATCCTGCATTAGAAGAGAAAGATGGCAACTTCCGTGATCTTCTTAATCCAGATTCACTTAAAGTTTTAACAAACTGCCGCGTAGAAAAATTCCTGGCAGAAATGAAACCTTTAGACTATTTGCAATTCCAACGCATCGGCTATTTCAATATAGATAAAGATTCTACTCCAGATAAATTGATATTTAACCGCACTGTAAGTTTAAAAGACACCTGGAGTAAAATTAATAAGTAAAAAATAACAGTCAGTTTCCTCTTTTTTTAAAAGGAAACTGACCGTTTTTACCCCAACACATATAATTTATGAGAACTTTTTTCTCCAATTTTGAAGAAAACGAAGAGTTTAAGCAAGCATTTGCCCAATATAAAGAAATGAAGGCAGGTAATAAAACCTGCTATTTTGATGCAGACCAATTAGCCGATTTTGCCGAGTACTATGGAACAATCGAGCAGTATGACAAAGCTTTCGAGGTTATAGACTATGCTCTTTCCATCCATCCTGCAAACACCGAAGTACTTGTTATTAAAGCACATATACTTATTGAACTGGAAAGAATAGAAGAAGCTAAAGAAATAGCATATTCCATTCCCGAAAATTATGTTCGGGATGTAAAAATGCTCAAGGCAGAACTTTTAATACTGGAAAATAACATAGATGAAGCCAAGGTCCTTATCCAGGAAGTAGTTAGTCAAGACGAAAATAACGACATAGATAATTGGCTTGACATAGCATATATGTATACCGATTCTGATTATCATGAAGAGGCACTGCCTTGGTATGAGAAAATATTCAATTCAGACCCGGAAAGCTTTAGTTATAGATTCAATTTAGCCGATTGTTATGCTCAATGTAATCAAGAAGAAAAAGGAGTAGCTTTATTTAATCAGTTGATCGATAAAGACCCCTACTCAATTATGGGCTGGTTTGAGTTGGGTAGATTCTACTATTCTATTGAAGAATATAACAAATCACTAGAAGCGTATGAGTTTGCTCTTACTATTGACGCAAATCATCCGGGTTCGGTATTAATGTCAGCTCATGGTTATTATAAACTGGAGAACTACGAAAAATCACGTGAGTATTATGAAAAATACGATCAATTAGAACCTTCAATGGGAATGACCATCTTTTTCATAGGCCTATGTAGCTATAATCTAAAGGAATATGAAAAGGCTATTATTGATTTTAATAGCGTACTAGATATAGAGAATGGATTTACACCACCTAAATCAGATATATACTCTCATATTTCACTGTGCTATAATGGACTTAAGCAACTTGATAAAGCTATTGAATACTCAGATTTAGCAATAGAAAATGATTCATTATGCATTGATCCATACCTAACTAAAGGACGAATTTATTTAATTAATGAAGAAAAAGATAAAGCTCAGGAATGTTTTGATGAAGCAATCAAACTTGATCCTCATGATCCTACAACTTTTTCGGAAATAGGACTTATCTACTTTGAGACTAAGATGTTTGATTTAGCTTTGAAATGCTTCCAAAAAGTTGAGCTCTTTTCTCCGGAATTCGAAAACAACTATTTAAATATGGCTTATGCTTATGGAGCTTTGGGTAACATTGAGAAATTTAATAAATATTTCACCAAAGCAGTAGAACAAAATCCGAATAGTGTTCTTGATAAGCTTCCAAGCGAATTGGCTGAAGACAACCCGGGATTGAAACAATTAATCATTGATGTAAAAAAGATAATAGAAGGAGATAAGCCGAATATCTCTAATTCAGATTTCAATTAAAGAAAAGTTATTTGCATAAAAAAATGATCATTATCGAAATAGAATTTCAAAATTGAAAATCTCATCGATTAATACTTCTTAAAAGAGAATTCCCCTTATATTAGTCTTGTTCATTAATAGAATAAGATAATATAAGGGGAATTTTTATAGTATAAATTTGAATTACAGTGAGACTTTCTTACTTTTCTATTTTAAAGCAGGCTCTTATCTTCTGGAGCAAGTCTACTTTAGTAATTCAATTACAGCATTATAATTAGGTTCTGTAGTTATTTCAGTTACAATTTCCGTGTAAATAACCTTCCCATCGGGATTGATAACAACAACAGCTCTTGCCAACAGTCCTCTTAGCGGACCATCTTCAATTAGCAAACCATATTCTGTAGCAAATTCAGGCGAACGGAAATCTGATAATGCAATTACATTATCAATTCCTTCCGTTGTACAAAAGCGTCCCTGAGCAAACGGCAAATCTTTAGAGATGGCTAACACAACTGTATTTGGTAATTGAGCAGCAATCTTATTAAAGTGTCTTACCGATGTAGCACAAACGCTTGTATCCAGGCTAGGAAATATATTTAAAACAACATTTTTCCCTTTTGCGTAATCAAGATAATAATCACTTAAATCATTTCTTACCAAGTGAAAATTCGGAGCATAATCATTAATCTGAATTAACTCCCCAAACAATCTGATAGGTTGCCCTTTAAATGTTACATTTGCCATATTTACATCTCCTTTTTTATTTCATAATAAAACAAACCAAATATAAATGAGTTCAATATTAATCAAAATAAATTTATTTCAATCAAAAAAAGAGTAGAATTATTTATCGAGAAAGAAATTATCTAAACCATTGATACATTTTCATTAAAATAATATCTAAAGACTAAAACCTAATGTATACATTTGGAAAAGCAAAAATGAAGTGTATAAACAAAAGAAGCTTCACTGAATAAGCAAAGCTTCTTATATAATTAAACCATATATTTAAAAATGAGCCGCAACCCGGACTTGAACCGAGGACCTTTTCATTACGAGTGAAACGCTCTACCAACTGAGCTATGGCGGCATTTTTCGGCTTATGACGTGCAAACTTACACCATTATTCCAATATAAAAAAGAGTTTTTTAGTATTTTTTTTCTAAAAATCAAAGTCGGGCATCAACATCTTCTAAAGGATAAATACCTTTTACATCATATATCACGCCGCTTGTTTTAACTAACGATCGAATATTCAGGGAGATAAATTCCTTGTGGGCCACAGTAGCTATAACGGCATCATATTTTTCTGAGGGAAGAACAGACTTTATTTCTATTCCATATTCACTTTTAACATCAACAGGAGAAGCTATAGGATCATAAACTGATACGTTTATATCATAATTCTGAAGTTCATGAATTACATCTATAACTTTTGTATTGCGCACATCGGGGCAGTTTTCTTTAAAGGTAATTCCTAAAATAAGCACACTACTGTTTTTAATGAGTATTTCATTCTTTATCATGCAACGAACTACTTCCTGAGCAACATACTCTCCCATCCCGTCATTCATTCGTCTTCCCGAAAGAATTATTTCCGGACGAAAGCCATATTCTTTTGCCCGTTGTGCCAAATAATAGGGATCAACACCAATACAATGACCACCTACCAATCCCGGATAAAACGGCAGGAAGTTCCATTTAGTTGCCGCCGCCTGAAGTACACTGCGGGTATCTATACCCATCCTGTTAAATATCTTTGCCAGCTCGTTAATGAAGGCGATATTAATATCCCGTTGGGTATTTTCTATAACCTTTGCCGCTTCGGCCACCCTGATTGATGGAGCCAGATAAGTTCCGGCAGTAATTACTGAGCGATAAAGCTCATCAACTCGTCGAGCTGTCTCGGGAGTTGAGCCGGATGTAATCTTCAGTATGGTTTCTACGGTGTGTAGTTTGTCACCCGGATTAATTCGCTCGGGAGAATATCCGGCAAAGAAATCTTTGTTTAAAGTAAGCCCTGAAAACTTTTCTACAATGGGAATGCAAACATCTTCGGTAATTCCGGGCGATACAGTAGACTCGTAGATTACAATGTTGTTCTTTGATATAAACTTGCCCACTGTTTGGCTTGCAGAAAGCAACGGATCGAGATTTGGACGATTGGTTTTATCAACCGGTGTAGGAACTGTTACTATATAATAGGTACAATCGGCAAGAAATTCAGCATCGTTAGTACAAAACAATCCGGATTCAGAGAGAGGATTACTTGTTAAAACCGATTGCAAGAGCTCGTCTGTTACTTCGAGCGTAGAGTCTTTTCCATTATTAAGTTCTTTAATGCGATCGGTATTTATATCGAATCCGATAACCGGATATTTTGTTGCAAAAAGACGGGCCAAAGGCAAACCAACATACCCAAGTCCGATAACTGCTATTCGTGCTTTTTCCATAAAACAAATGTAAGCATTTAAAATGATAAAAACATTGAATAGATAACGCAAAAGAAAAAAACTTAGTATGTTTGCAGTCGCTAAAAGAATAAAAAAAGAACATGGCAAAAAGAAAGAAAAAGAACAGACAAAACAACAGACTAAGATTTATATTTTTAGCTATTGCTATATCTTTAGTCTCTATATTTGTTTACGAACACTTCCGTAGTCCAATATTACATGCAGCAAATAATGTAAAATACGAGACAGAAGAAATTATGCTGCCCGAGAAAGAAGTAACCTTTGGTGAACTTGATATTCCGGAATCAACAACTAAGCGCCCCGAACAAATCATCACTCATGCAGGATATACCGTGTCATACAATCCGGAGTG
>Ga0209016_1002335_pt1 | contig 12887 bp, 10 predicted proteins | sample EPASupsiteSAE305_FD_187265 | JGI IMG/M metagenome (GOLD analysis project Ga0209016, IMG submission 187265) | Bioremediated contaminated groundwater microbial communities from EPA Superfund site, New Mexico - SAE3-05 (SPAdes) (version 2) | ecosystem: Environmental > Aquatic > Deep subsurface >...
GCGGAGTCCGCAAGACGCGAGGCCCTGGCGGCCACCCTCGCCAAATCGGACTTCCTCGCCAATATGAGCCACGAGTTGCGCACCCCGCTCAACTCTGTCATCGGTTTTTCGGAGGTGTTGGAGGATGAGATGTTCGGCCCGCTCAACGACAAGCAGCGTGACTATGTCGGCAATATTCTGGTCAGCGGCAAACACCTGCTGGGCCTGATCAACGACATCCTCGACCTGTCCAAGGTAGAGGCGGGCAAGCTGGAACTGGAGCTGTCGATCGTCAACCTCCGCACCCTGCTGGCGACCTCGCTCACCATGTTCCAGGAAAAGGCCCTCAAACATGGCATCCGGCTGAGTATCGAGGTAAACGGGGAGTTCGAGTTGATCGCCGATGAGCGTAAGCTCAAGCAAATCTTGTTCAATCTGCTTTCCAACGCCGTCAAATTCACACCCCAGGGAGGAAGCGTACAGGTCGCCGCCAAGCCGGTGCAAGGTTGGGGGAAACCTGACCTCGAACAGGCAGGACCGCCGGTCGCACCTGAAGGAGATTGCATCGAAATCGCGATCATTGATACCGGCATAGGCATCAGCGCCGATGACTTCCCCAAGCTTTTCCAGGAATTCAGCCAATTGAGTTCACCCTACACCAAGGAACACGAAGGCACTGGATTGGGGTTGGCCTTGACCAAACGCCTGGTGGAACTGCACGGGGGGCGCATCTGGGTAGAGAGCGAACCGGGGAAGGGAAGCCGGTTCGCCTTTGTCCTTCCTTTGCAACAGGAGTCAGGCCGCCCATGACCCAGACCATCCTCATTGTAGAAGACAATGATTCCAACAGACTGTTGTTACACGACATTTTGCTCTACCACGGCTACATGGTCCTGGAAGCCCAAAACGGTAGCGAGGGGATTGCCCAAGCCAGAGAGGCATCTCCGAACCTGGTCCTGATGGACATCCAGATGCCGGGCATGGATGGAATTACCGCCGCTCAGGTACTCAAAAACGATCCTGCGACCGCCCAGATCAAACTTATCGCCCTCACTTCGTTTGCCATGAAAAGCGACCGGGAGCGGATCATGGCGGCTGGATTCGACGACTATATCACCAAACCCATCGATACCAGACAACTGCCGCTCATCGTCAAACGGCACCTGGTGGATGGGGAAGGAAACGATTGATGGCAAACAGCAGCAGAGAGCGTAAGGCGCTTAGGAGGAAAGATGTCTCGATTGATACTCGTCGTGGATGATAACGATATGAACCGGCAACTGTTGACCGATGTGCTGACCAGATCAGGTTACACGGTATTTCCGGCCCGGGATGGTGCCGAAGGCGTGGCCATGGCCATTGCCCATGCCCCCGACCTGATCCTGATGGATATCCAGATGCCGGTTATGAACGGGCTCGAAGCGGGAAGGGCTTTGCGCAATGATCCCCGGACAAAAAATATCCTTTTGCTCGCCCTTACCTCCTACAACCTGCTGGAGGAAAAGGATGATTTCTTCCAGACCGGATTCGACGGCTACCTGGACAAGCCCCTGAGTATACGGAAATTACCCGAGATAATAAGAGGTTATCTCCCCGGCGAGGACAACGGATGAAGAGCCCGAGACCGCGCATCCTCTGTGTTGACGACGAACCTATGAACTTGAGTCTTCTGGACGCCCTGCTCACCTCAAGAAATTTTGACGCCATAAAGGTGGAAAACGGCGGAGAGGCGCTGGCGGTCATTCATCGCCAGGCAATCGACATGGTGCTGCTGGATGTGATGATGCCGGGCATGGATGGTTTCGAGGTCTGTCGCCGGATCAAGTCCGACGAGCGCAGCCGCACTATCCCGGTGATCATGATCACGGCCTATGCCGACAGGGAAAATCGCATCAGAGGGATTGAGGCCGGGGCCGAGGACTTCATTTCCAAGCCCTTCGACAGCGCCGAGGTCATGGCCCGTATCAATATGCTCCTCAGGGTCAAGGTGCTCAACGATCAGCTCAATTCCGCCTACAGCAACATCACCAGCCTGACCGCATTCGGTGAACGGATCATCAGTAGCTTCGATCCGCTCCACTTCGATTTCATGCAGACCGTCACCGGCATCGTCAGCCAGATCATTGCCATTAGCCCCGAGGTGCGGGACAAGCCGCAGGTGGTGCTGGTCCATATCCCGGAAGGAACAGGGGACGGACAATGGTTTAGCTTCGAATCGTCTGCTGCCAAGCTCACCATAACCCAACTTCCTCCGGTCACCGGACGTTATCTTCCCCGGCCGACCGGGGATAACTGCATGCTCTTCTTCAATGAAGCCGACTTGTCGAGGCCTGAGATGGGGCTGTTGGTCAGCGATCTGACCACGTCAGCTACCGTCCCGGTCAACCTGGTCTGCTACCTCTGCGACCGTATTTCATTGTGCGCCCTCAACTACGGTCGCCCGGTCACCCGCTATGACGCCGAGGTGGTGAACAGCGTGGTGGCGCAGAGCCTCTTCCTGCAATCTCTCTCCGCACAGGTCAGAGAGACCGAGGAGGCCTTCGCCTACACGGTCCATGCCCTGGCCAGGGCCTCGGAAGTCAACGACGAGGACACCGGCAACCATATTCTGCGGGTGGGAAAGTACAGCGCCCTGCTGGCCCGACAGATCGGCATGAACGAGCAGTTTGTCGCCATCATCAGCCTGCAGGGTCAGATGCACGATGTGGGCAAGATCCACACCCCTGCCACCATCCTGAAAAAAAACGGCAGGCTGGAGTCGGAGGAATTCGACATTATGAAGCAACACACCCTGTACGGGGCCAAAATTTTGGGGGATCACATCCGCCTCACCCTGGCCAGAAGCATTGCCCTCACCCACCACGAACGCTTTGACGGCAGCGGCTATCCCCATGGACTGAAGGGCGAGCAGATCCCGATCGAGGGGAGAATCCTGAGCCTGGCCGACCAGTATGATGCCCTGCGCAACCAACGGGTGTACAAGCCGGCCTTTGATCATGAAACCAGTGTGCGCATTCTCACCCAAGGTGACGGCAGGACCGTGCCGGGCCACTTCGATCCCTATCTCCTCAGCGCTTTCCGGGAGGTGGCTCCCAGATTTGAAGAAATTTATGCAGGGTACTCCGAATAGTGACCGTCACCGGCAGACAGGCCCTAAACGTGCCCGGATCCTCCCGCGCCCCTGATCGAGGCTGAGGAGCAGCCGCTAACACCAAAAAACAGCGCGGCACTTAATAAGATCAAGGCGAATCTATGCAGCAGGAAGAAATACCTCCCAGCACCACGCCGATCAACCCCTGTGACGGCAGCGAGGCCTCCTAATGCAACCGCAACCTGGCCACCGTCTTTTCATCCTGATCCTCGGTTGCCTGCTGTTGCTGACCGGCTGCACCGCCCAGGTCCCTGCCGGGAGCTGGGAAGTGGACGCTGAGGTGAAAAGATCCTTTGAAGCCGGCACGCTGCTTCCGGACCACAGCTATTATTACCTCGGTCCCCTGGCCGCACCCGATGCGGTGATCGCCATTAACAATCGTTTTACCCTCCGTACCCGGGCCTGGACCCGGGTCGATATTTCCGCAGACCTGGTCAACGGATGGCTGAACTGGTACCGAACTGAAAACTTCGGTTGGGCCTGTCCCTACTACGGCGGCGTCATCCTGACCCCCGACGGGCAACGGGCGGGAAGCTGGTATTCAGCCGACACCATCAATACCATCCGCATCCCCGAACCAGGGGTGATTGAGGTCTACCAGCCCCACACCCTCTCCGGAAAAAGGTGTGGCGAGGCCAATGACGACTCCCCCTGAACCAGAAGGCGGGAACGCCGGCCAAGTCCCCCCTTTTGTTGCCGGGAAATCGTTATGATATCCGATAGTTCGTTCTGAAGCAGCCGCTGCACGGATCCGGCGGCCAAACAGCCCGCAACAAGGCACCGGACCGGCAATGGTTACCGGTCTGCAAGACCATACGGCCGCCATGGAAACCGGCATGGTGGCGGAAATACCTTTTCAATTCAAACCGTCCATGGCAAAGTGTTTTTAATAGCGCCACTCCAGGCACTTTTTTCTTTGCATAAGTTAACCTCGAGAAACCGGCGGCCCATACCTGCCTCTCTCTATAATAGACCTACCGGGACCGAGCGATGGCGAGCAAAAAGGGGGCAACCGTAACCGCTGATATCAAAAAAAACCGGCTCACCATTACCTTCGCCTGCGACATCAACAAGAAAGTACTGGAAAAGATCTACACCGACGTACGATTTTGCGTCGCCGATCTTAAACCCGGCTTTGATGTGGTCACCGATCTTTCCCGATGTACCATCGCCCATTTGAACGGTATCCCGACCCTGCGAAAAATCATGGCCTATATCACCGCCCGAGAACCGGGCGAGGTGATCCGGGTCATCGGCAAGACCAGCCTGGTGTTCAAGCAGCTCATCAACTTTACCTCCCGGTTCCATAGTTACAAACCGGTTTACGTGGCCACCCTGGCGGAGGCGGAGGAACGACTTGCCAATTCCAACCGCCAGCCCAACCTTCGCTTCCAGCTCAAGGGTCATGAGATCGAGTACAGCTTCAATCAAGCCATTGGCAAGGGATATCTGGTCGATATCTCCACCGCAGGCTGTGTCGTCCAGGAGCCGACCATCACCCCCCCTGTTGATGCCGACATCACCCTGATCCTCCCTTTTCACCAGGATCACGACACCGTTTCTTCCTTTACTTTTGCCGCCAAGGCTGTGCGCGCCGAGGACGACCTGTTCGCCGTCCAATTCACCGATCTTGACGAAACCCAGAAGGCCCAGCTCTATAAATGTCTGGCCTTTGAAATCCAGCGCGACGTACGCTAAAACGGCTATCCGGTAACAGCAAGGGGAGACGGTGTTTCTTGTTTTCGTCGGCTGCGTCCATTGACTCATTTTGCGCTTTCATGCTACGGTTGAGTTGCAACATACTTCAAGATCCCGGATCGGCTGAAGGCGTCATTGTTTTTTAGTGCCGGCCAACACCATTTCTCCTGCTCCTTTGCCATGGGTGCACCATGCTGAACAAACGGAAAACAAGCTGACATGGGCAATGTGGTTATCATCGACGATGACCCCATCTTCCGGGTCCTGCTGGCCGAACACTGCAAGCAATTAGGCCATGGCGTCCGGGTCGCCGAGACCATTACCATTGGCAAAGCCCTGCTGGTCGACCAACCGGTGGACCTGATTTTCCTCGACGTCAGCCTCCCGGACGGCAACGGCCTGGAGATGTTGCCCTTTATCCAGGGGCTGCCCTCCTCGCCCGAGGTGATCATCATCACCGGCATGGGCGATTCCGATGGCGCCGAACTCGCCATCAAGAACGGGGCCTGGGACTATCTGCAAAAACCCCTTTCCCAACAGGAAATCATCCTCCACATCCGCCGAGCCCTTGAGTATCACGACAAGAAGATGCAGCGCTCCTCGCATATCAATCTTAAACGCGACGAGATTGTCGGCAAGAGCAAGGCTATCAGCGTCTGCCTGGACCAGGTGGCCCATTGCGCCGGCACGGAAACCGGGGTGCTGATCACCGGCGAGACCGGCACCGGCAAGGAGTTGTTTGCCCGGGCGATCCATGCCAACAGTCCGCGGGCCCGGGGGGCCTTTGTGGTGGTCGACTGTGCCAGCCTGCCCGAACAACTGGTCGAAAGCATCCTCTTTGGCCATGTCAAAGGGGCCTTCACCGGCGCGGGCAGCGATCAGAAAGGTTTGATCGAGCAGGCCGATGGCGGCACCCTGTTCCTCGACGAGGCCGGTGAACTGCCCCTGGAGATCCAGAAAAGCTTTCTCCGCGTCCTCCAGGAGCGAACCTTTCGTCCGGTGGGTAAGGACCGCGAACATAAAAGTAATTTCAGGCTGGTGGCCGCCACCAACCGCGACCTGGCTGAACTGGTCCGCCAGGGCTTGTTTCGCAACGATCTTTATTTCCGGCTCAACACCTTCAGCATCGTCCTTCCTCCCCTCCGCCTGCGGGAGCACGATATCGAAAAACTCGCCATGAGTTTTGTCTTCTCGATCTGCCGCCGCAATCGGCTGTCCATTAAGGGAGTGGTGCCCGAGACCCTGGAGACCCTGGCCTCCTACCCCTGGCCGGGCAACGTCCGCGAACTGGAAAATACCCTGGAAAAGGCGATTATTTCCGCTCCCCATGACCCCGTGCTCTATCCCATCCACCTGCCCGCGCAGATCCGCCTGCACCATATCCGCACCGTGGTCGCCCAGAAACATGACCATCCCCTGACCGATTTCCCCCCCGCCCCGGCAGACCAGGTGCGATTCCCCGAAAGCCTGCCGCCCTTGAAAGAATGGCGCCGCATCCTTACCAGCGACATCGAAAAACATTACCTCCAACGACTGATGAAGGAGACCGCGGCCGACATGGTCGCCGCCTGCGCGGTATCCGGATTAAGCCGCTCCCGCCTCTATGACCTGCTCAAACTCCATGGCCTGACCGACTGGGCAACCTCCAGTCCGGAATAATCGGACAGTCCCCCCGCAGCTGTCCGATCATACCGGACAAACCCGGCCCCCAGGACCGGAACGCACCGTAGCACACATCGTATCTATTTCATTTTTAACATTAAATTCGAGTTGTCATCCTGGCACGATTCTGGCTTCTCCTGGATATCATCGGCACTGAAATCAGTTCCAAGGCAATCACAGCTAAAAGGAGGGGACCCATGAAGAGACATATCCGCTCAATTCAGTTCAAATTGCTGGCAACCGGATTGTTATCCGTCCTCCTGCCGCTGCTCGTTGTCGGCTATTTTTCGGTATCGAAATCATCCCAAGCCCTGATGGCCACCTCCCAGGAAAAGGCCCAGGCCATGGCCGGCGACCTGGCCCGTCTGGTAAGCAACCTGATGGCCGCCGAGGGTAAAATCGCCGCCTCGCTGGCCGCTGACCCGGCCCTGACCGCAGCTTCCCAGGATAAGGCGGCGGCCTTTGATTTTTTACGGCAGAAATTCCAGGTCCTCAACGATGTCCAGCAGTACCAGGGACTATTCATCACCGACGCCACCGGCCAGATCCTGACCGGCGTCCTCGCCGGTGGCGACGAATATAAAAAAGTCCTGGTCAGCGACAACGACGAATTCAAGCAGGCCAAACAGAGCGGCAAGGTCAGCATCGGCGAGATGATCCGGTCCCAGGCCACAAACCAGCTGGTCGTCCCCATCGCCGCCCCGGTGTATGCGGCTGACAGACAGTTCCTCGGCGTGGTGAGCCTGGTGCTCAAGGCCGAGTACTTTACCCACCTGATTGCCGACCGCAAGGTCGGCGCCACCGGCTACCCCTTCATGGTCAACAAGGAAGGGATCATGCTGGCCCATCCCAAGGCCGAGCTAATTCTCAAGCTCAACATCCATACGCTCAAAGGGATGGAGGCTATCAGCGCCCTGATGCTGGCGGGCAAGAGCGGGGTCCAGGAGTATGTCTTCAACAACATCGATAAAATTGCCGGCTTTGCCCCGGTCGACGTCAACGGCTGGTCCATGGCGGTTACCCAGAATTCGGAGGAATTTCTTAAGGCAGCCGTGCAGATCCGTACCATCATCCTGGCCGTTCTGGTGATCTCCTTAAGCCTGGTGGCCGTCCTCCTGATCATTTCGGTCAGGAAAATCGTCCGCCCCATCAACGCCGCCGTGGCCGGACTCAAGGATATCGCCCAGGGCGAGGGCGACCTCACCATGCGCCTTGAGGTGAGCAGTCGGGACGAGGTCGGCGAACTGGCCCAATGGTTCAACCTGTTCATCGACAAGCTGCAGCAGATCATCAAGAACGTGGCCGGCGGCGTTCAGACCCTTTCCGCCTCCGCCACCCAACTGTCGCAGATCTCGGAGCAGATGACCACCGGCGCCCAGGATGCCGCCAACAAATCCAACACCGTGGCGGTGGCCGCCGAAGAGATGAGCGCCAATATGACCAATGTGGCCGCCGCCATGGAAGAGTCGACCACCAACATCCACATCGTTGCCACCGCCTCGGAGGAGATGAGCGCCACCATCGGCGAGATTGCCCAGCATGCGGAAAAGGCCCGCTTCATTTCCGGCAACGCCGCCACCAGGGCCAACGAGGCCTCGAGTAATATCAATGAGTTGGGTAAATCGGCACAGTCCATCGGCAAGGTCATCGAGACCATTACCGAGATATCGGAGCAGGTCAATCTCCTTGCCCTCAACGCCACCATCGAGGCCGCCCGGGCCGGAGAATCGGGCCGGGGCTTTGCGGTGGTCGCCAACGAGATCAAGGAACTGGCCAAGCAGACCGCCGCCGCCACCTACGACATCAAGGATAAGGTCAGCAATATCCAGGGCACCACCGCCAAGACCGTTGAACAGATTTCCGAGATCAACACGGTGATCAATGATGTCAACACGGTGGTGGCCAGCATTGCCACCGCGGTTGAGGAACAGACCGCCGCCACCGCCGAGATCGCCACCAATGTCTCGCAGATGGCCCAGGGCATCCAGGAGGTTAATGAAAACGTCAGCCAGAGTTCGGTGGTCGCCAGCGACATCGCCAAGGAAATCACCGATGTCAGCACCATTTCCGGCGAGATGTTCACCAGCAGTTCGCAGATCAGCACCAGCGCCCACGAGCTCTCCGCCCTGTCGGAACAACTCAACCACATGGTCGGACGCTTTAAAACCGCCTGAGAGGTCCCTTATGCCCCGGAGCGAACAGCGCCCACACGAACACCGCCGTCGCCCACCCCTGTGCATCCCTGTTGTGCTGGCGGCCTGGATCGCCCTTGTCGCCACCGCAGCAGCCGGGGACACCCCCCGGCTGCTGGTGGTCCACAGCTATCATCAGGACCAACAGGAACACGTGGTCGAGATGACCCGGGGGATTACCGAGGCCCTGGCCGGGGCGGACTGTGAAATCCGCTTTTTCCACATGGACACCAAACGGCAGACCACGACCCAGTGGAAACGGGACGCCGGCGACAGGGCCCGGCAGCTGGTGGACGAATACCAGCCCCAGGTGGTGATCACCATGGACGACAACGCCCAGGAATATTTTGCCCGCGACTATGCCCGGGCAACGCCGCCGCCGTATTTCGTCTTTGGCGGCGTCAACGCCGACCCGCAGCAATACGGGTTCCCCACCGCCCATATCACCGGGGTGATCGAACGGCCCAATGTCAGCGAGAGCCTCCATTTGTTGCAAAAGATCAAGCCTGGGGTTAAAACCGTGCTCATGCTTGCCGATAAATCGGAGACCACCGACGCCTTTATCAGCTACTGCCAAACGCTCAACCTGCCAGTGACCGTGAAGGCCTATGAACAACCGCTGACCTTTGACGCCTTGCTGACCACCCTGTCCCGATACCACGATCAGGTTGACGCCATCGTCCTGTACGTGGTCCGGGCAATTGCCCGCAGCCCCACCGACCCCACCAAGGTGCCGGAGCGGGAGATAATCAGCACCATCAATGACCGTTTCCCCCTGCCCACGGTCGGTTTTTTCGATACCGCCGCCGAGGCCGGGGTCCTTTGCGGCATCAGCGTGTCCATGCGCGAGCAGGGGTTTGCCACCGGCATGATCGCCCGGGCCATCCTCGTCGACGGCAGGAAACCCAGCGATTTTGCGGTCAAGCCGACGGACAAGGGCCGGATCCAGCTTAATTTGCGGACAGCGGAACACCTCGGCATCCACTTGCCGTACACCCTGATCCAACGCGCCGATGTGGTCATCCGATAGGGGAGGCGGTTATGCGCTCAAAGCTCAGCAGAAAGATCCTCTTGCCGGTTATCCTGACCATTGCCGCCGGCCTGGTGGCCGCCGTGCTGGTGACCTATCTCAATGCGCGGACTGTGGTCCAGGAGGAACTGACCAAATGGTTGCAACGGGAAGTGCAGCTGTCGGCGAAGCTGATCGATAACTGGCTGCAGGCCAGGGGCAACGATATCACCCTCTGGTCGCGGCAGAAAGTCCTTACCGAGGCCCTGGTCGAAGGCGGGTATTACGGCAAAAGCGCCCGTGAGGGTGCCCAGGAGCTCCTGGTTGTCCTCCAGCAAGGCTATCCCTTCTATGAAGGCATCTTTCTGGCCGACCGTCAGGGGACGGTGCTGGCCGCCTCCAACCGGGACCAGCAATCATCGCCCCACCTCACCCTGGCGGATAACCCCTCTTTTCAGGAAACCCTCCGAGGTCGGCTCGTTATCTCCCCGGTTATGGTCAGCAACGTCACCGGTCGGAAGATCTTTATCATCACCGCGCCGATAGTCGTCGCCGGCGAGGGTATCGGGATTCTCGGCGGGGTGGTGGATTTTGCCGCTTTCAAGGCGCTGTTTGTCGATGATTTCAAAGTCAAACAACACGGTTACGCCCTATTGGCCGACAATCGCCAGCAACGGGTGCTCGGCAGCTCCAGGGACAACGAGCAGACGCTGTCCGCCCCGGACCTGGGCCCTTTTCTGCAACGCATCACTGCCGATCCCCAGGGAATATTCACCCACCAACTGGCGGAGACCGCGATGCTGACCGTGTTCCAGCATCTCCACCATGCGGACTGGTCCTTTGCCATCAATCAATCCCTGGACAGCACCCTGGCCCCGTTGTTGCGGATAGGACAAATAGGACTGGGGGTAGGACTGGCAATCTTCCTCCTCATCTCCTGTATCATCGGCACCCTCCTGCGCCGACTGGTGATCGAACGGTTGCAGGGGATGCTCGAGGTCATCACCCAAGTCAAGCAAGGCAACCTCAGCCACCGCATCCCGGAGTCCCCCCCGCAAGGGGATGAAATCGCGGTGCTCATCGGCTCGTTCAATGCCATGATCGAACAGTTGGACACCACCATGGGCCAGCTCAATCAAGAAATTCAGGTTCGTACAACCACCGAGCGCAACCTAGCCTTCCATCAGGAGAACCTGGAAGCGATCATTGCCAAGCGTAGCCTGGAACTTGAAAACGAAATCAACCAACGACAAAAGATCGAGACCAGGCTGGCCCGGATGGAAAAAATGGAGATGATCGGCACCCTGGCCGGCGGCGTGGCCCACGATCTCAACAATATCCTGTCGGGATTGGTCACCTACCCCGAACTGCTGCTAATGAAAATACCGCCGGACAGCGCTCTGGCCGAGCCGCTCAAGTCGATCAAACGTTCAGGGGAAAAGGCCGCGGCCATTGTCCAGGACCTCCTCACCCTGGCGCGCCGGGGGGTGATGGTCAAGGAGACGGTCAATTGCAACCTGGTGATCGACGAATACCTGCACAGTCCGGAATGCAGACAGCTGCTCAACCGCTACCCCGGAGTCGAGATTGTCACCGAGTATAGCCCAAACCTGCCCGACATCCTCGGTTCGCCGGTGCACCTGGCAAAGACGGTGATGAACCTGGTCGGCAATGCCGCCGAATCCATGGCCCACGGCGGTCGGATCCGGATCAGGACCGAACATCGCCACCTCGACAAGGCCCTCAAGCTCGACGAAAAAATCGACCTGGGCGACTACGTGGTTCTGACCGTGACAGACCAGGGGAGCGGCATTGAACCGCAGGACCTGGAAAAGATCTTCGAACCCTTCTACACCAGCAAGAAAATGGGCCGTAGCGGCACCGGCCTGGGCATGGCGGTGGTCTGGGGAACGGTCAAAGACCACGGCGGTTCGATCACCTGTGAGAGCACCATCGGCCAGGGGACCAGGTTCACCCTCTTTTTCCCGGTCACCTCCCATAAACGGTACCCGCAAGCGGAGCTGGTCCCCGTGGCCGAATACCGGGGCCAGGGAGAAAAAATCCTGGTCATCGACGACAGCGCCGAGCAGCGGGAGATCGCCGCGGCCCTGCTTGAAGATCTGGGCTATCGGGTGACCACGATCGACAGCGGCGAGGCCGGGGTGCAACGGTTCATCCAGGAACCGTTCGACCTGGTCCTGCTCGATATGATCCTGGGACCCGGGATCGACGGCCTCGACACCTACCGGCAGATCCTCGCCCACCGGCCCGGACAGAAGGCAATCATTGCCAGCGGTTTTTCCGAAACCGCGCGGGTCGCCGAAGCCCTGGGACTCGGGGCGCGCCAGTATCTCAAAAAGCCCTACACCATTGCCGAACTGGGGGTGGCCATCCGCCATGGCCTGGAATCGAACTGACTGCGACCCGCCGATCCGCCGCCTGGGCGGCGGCAACAATGCCAAGGGCTGCCATTACTGCCCCCTAACCTCTGATTCAGCACTGTTATGAAACCCAACCATCGAGGAATCCTCACCAAGGCCTTGATCATTATCTGCTCGGTGGTCATCACCCTCACCACCGGGCTTATCCTGACCTCGTACAGGCTGGTGACCACCCGTTTTCACGCCCTGGAAACCGCCGAGGCCCGGACCAACGTCGAACGGGTGAACAACGAACTGGACAATGCCCTCCACGGCATCGCCACCACAGTGGGCGACTGGGCCCCCTGGGACGACACCTATCAATTTGCAGCCGATCTCAACCCCGACTATATCGACAACAACCTCTCCCTTGACAGCTTCAAGGTCCTGCGGCTCAATTTCATCCTTATCTTTGACGCCCGGGACGAACTCATTTTCCGCCAGTTTTACGATCTCCACGGCGACCGAAAGGTTGCCCCTGACCCGGCGGTGATCAACGCCATTGCCAGCCAGCGGCAATTATTTCGCCATGTTTCCGAAAAAAGCCGAATCTCGGGCCTGGTAATGACCCCCTCGTCGCCGGTCCTCCTGGCCTCGGCGCCCATCGTTACCAGTAAATTTACCGGCCCGGTGCGCGGAACCCTGATCTTCGGCGGTTATCTCGATCCCCAGAAGGTGGCGCGGATCGGCGAACAGACCCGCTTATTGCTGCAGATGCAACCCTGCTCGGGAGAGCAGGAGGTCTCCCGCGTCTTCCCCGCCTCCCAACCGGGGGG
>Ga0209016_1002340_pt1 | contig 12871 bp, 9 predicted proteins | sample EPASupsiteSAE305_FD_187265 | JGI IMG/M metagenome (GOLD analysis project Ga0209016, IMG submission 187265) | Bioremediated contaminated groundwater microbial communities from EPA Superfund site, New Mexico - SAE3-05 (SPAdes) (version 2) | ecosystem: Environmental > Aquatic > Deep subsurface >...
AGCATTTTATTGTATTCGGCCTGTTGTTGAGCAGGCATCTGAGCCAAAACATCAGCTACAATAGTGCTTGCCGTTCTGCCCTGAGGCTGCTGAGCCCACAATGAGGCTGATAATAACAAGGCACCTATTGGTAAATATATTTTTTTCATCTAGGATTCAATTAATAAGATTAAATATTCCAAGGTGCGCGCATCGGCTGATCCAGCAAACGATTAGCGGCTTCGTCGTTAATAAACTCAAGCTTCACCGGGTCAAATTGCAAAGTCCGGTTCAATCGCAATGCCACAGCTCCCATATTTACAATGGTTGCCGAACGGAATCCGTTCTGTTCGTTCAATGCAAACTTCTGACGTGTTTTTACGCTGGTAAGGAATTCTGTTATCTGTGGTTCTGGCTCGGGATAATCTGCCAACTTCTTTTCCCAGTTAGGAATATCACAAACAAAGTTCTTGTAAACATTTCCATTAGGACCGGCAATATACGGTGTATTCGGATCTCCGTAATCGCCACCCCAAAGCACAATCTGACATCCGTCTTCGTACGTATAAGTAATAGAACGCCATGTTCCAACAGCATCAGGATGTTGTTGCGGAGCGTCTACTTCAACTTTAACCGGGCTAGTATGGTCTTTTCCTAAGAAATATTGAACCGGGTCAATATAATGTTGCCCCATATCCCCTAGTCCACCGCCATCATAATCCCAGTAACCGCGAAAAGTCTGATGAACACGATGCTCATTGTAAGGTTTGAAAGGAGCCGGGCCTAACCACATATCGTAATCAAGCTCTGCAGGCACACGTTGTGGTTCAAGGTATTCTTTACCAACCCAGTAAAATTTCCAGTCAAAACCAGTATGTTTGCTTATGGTTACTTTTAAAGGCCAACCCAACATACCACTCTGTACAAGCTTCTTGAGCGGCTTAACAGGGGTTCCCAATCCATAGAAAGGATCTTTGAAGCGGAACCATGTATTCAGACGGAACATATTACCATATTGCTTTACAGCCTCCATCACACGTTTTCCTTCGCCAATGGTACGGGTCATTGGTTTTTCACACCATATATCCTTACCTGCCTTAGCTGCTTCGACCGACATAATTCCATGCCAGTGAGGAGGAGTAGCAATATGCACAATATCCACATTTTTATCTAAAATCAAATCACGGAAATCAGTATAAGCTGCAATCCTGTCTTTTACAAGATTTTTACCTAGTTCCAAATGATTCTTATCAACATCGCAAACGGCCACTAAACGGGTCCCAGCATAGTCAACATGACCACGCCCCATTCCGCCAGTACCAATAATACCTTTTGTTAGTTGATCACTTGGGGCAATAAACCCATTCCCCAGTACATGCCGCGGTACAATCGAAAATGCCGCAACACCTCCCAGAGTCTTTAAGAAATCTCTTCTGTTTGTTTTCATAGTATGAAATATGTTAGACTGAAAGTTTTAACACTTGCAAAATTAGATATTATATTTAATAATCCCATTCTGTTTACTATCATAAAGAACGCTATAAATGTTGTTTTTACAAAAATATCGTTCAAATTATTTAATTTATAGCTGTACTAATAATATGAACTCGGCTTACAGCTTTCCCTATATAACGATATTTTTATTAAAAAATACTCAAACCGGGAACTTTTTCGACCGAATATATTATTCTTTGCTTTTACTTACTTCAAACAAGCCTAATAAACAAAAGAAGCTGTCCGCAAAACAGACCGCTTCTTTTGCTATTAATTAAAACCCGGTCAGACTACTCCAAAGCCGGATTAAATGTTCCACCCCAGTCAATGTTCTGCTGAAGATTTTGGTTTTCATCAATTTTTGATTGCTGAATCGGGAAGAAATAGTAGGATTCTTTAACCAGGAATTGCTTTTCAGAATTCTTGCTTAGAGGAACCTGCTGCAGTTTATAACGGAAATTTTCGGGTTTTAACTCGAATTTTGCGGCTTTTTCCTTTGCTTCGTTCAAGTTCATATCCGTTCCGTCCACATTTATCGCAATAGCTTCAACTCCAAATTTTTCAAGTCCATTTAATTTCATCATGTTGCGGGTGCGACGTAAATCCATGAAACGATGCCCTTCAAAGCAAAACTCAATATTTCGCTCGTCAAGAATAGCTTTACGAAGTGTTTCACGATCTGTACCGGCAATACCATACATGTTATCACTACCGGCTTCAATACCGGCACGTTTACGGATCTGTTTCAACATTTCCAAAGCTACATCCTGGTGACCAGTTTCATTGGCAGTTTCAGCATAAGTTAGCATCACTTCGGCAAAACGCATCAAAATATAGTCTACACTATATGTGGCAACCAAATCCTGCGATAAAGATAAGTCAGAACCCTTACGAACAAAAAACCCTGTATTAAAGTCGTTGTTAGTAGCATTTACACCTGCTTTGGGATTCGTTCCGTATGAATCATCCTGATCGGCTATACCCAATGCTGTATATTGGCGGTAACCACTTTTTGTACCCTGAACAGGATAAAGATCTCCATTATAAAGAATAGAACTTGCAAAACGAGGATCCCTGTTTTTCCAAAAACGTTGAAGCAAATCAGCCTCGGTTCCTACATAATACTTACCCGTCGGATCGTTGTAGGTTTTACCATCAAGCATCGGAAATGCTTTTACAAGATTCCATGTAGGAGGATTCTGCGCTGTACTACGGCTTAAAGATCCCGGACGGATGTAATAATCCCAGTACGCTACTTTGTTCGGATAAGAGTTAACTACGGCAAAAACTACTTCGTCGCCCTTTTCCTGTAACCAAATATCGCTGTAACTTGGCGTCAAAGCAGCACCCTTATTCACGCAAAATTCATAGGCAGTTTTTGCCGCTTCATAAGCTTCCTGCCAATGGCTGTTGGTATACATACTCTTTGGATTGAACTGAGGAGATGCTTTGTAAAGCAACACCTTAGCTTTGTAAGCTTTTGCAAAGCATTGGTCAATTCGCCCGTATTCACTAGAAGCTCCGGAAACTTTTTCGGGAAGCATAGAGATAGCCTTATCCAGGTCGGCAATCAGGTAGTTGAAGCATTCTGCTGTTGTGTTTCTGGAAACATACAGATCATCTTTGTCTTTATCCTGAGGTACAGTGATGTAAGGTATTCCTCCGTGATAAAATACCATATCCGAGTAAACATAAGCTCTCATAAAGTATACCTGTCCCAAAAGTTCATCTTTTACAGATTGATCAAGACCACCAGCTTCAATTTTTGCAATCGCTTCATTAATCAAACGAATCGTTGTATAGTCAAACTTCTTAAAATTTCCACTTGTCAAAGTAATCGACGTATCATAGAATGGCATCCCGTGAACCTGTTCAGAAGCATAATCTGCAGAACAAGACCAGTTATCAAAAACATTTGCATACAAATTGGTAACATAAGCGGTAGCCAATGCATCATCGTTCCAAACCAGATTAGCATCATAGCTTGTCGTATTTTCAATATCCAGTGAATCACAGCTATTGAGTGTCAATGCTGCAAACGCACTAAGAAAAATATATTTTATATTATTCATTTTCTTCATATTGATAGTGTTTAAAATGTGAAGTTAAGACCAAATGTGAACGTTTTCATCAAAGGATAAGAGTCGTAATACTCCTGTTCCGGATCCATAAACTCGTTCACAGCAGAGATAGAGAACAAGTTTGTCGCATTCATGAATACCTGAACTTTCGTTAATCCTAGCGGACGTAAGAAATTAGCAGGAAGATCATATCCAAGATTAACATTCTTTAAACGCAGGTAAGCTCCGTTTCTCTTCCAGAATGTTGATGTACCAGCTCCTGATTCGTACCAACTCTTACCAATTACACGCGGATATTTACCGTCAACGTTATCCGTTCTCCAGCAGTCGTCGCTTGTCCAGATTGGGTAATATGGGCGAGTTGTACTACCATACTGATAGAAACCACCTGAAGGGCCTCCCATAAAGCGATCGTAACCTCCTACACCCTGGAAAAGAAGATCTATAGAAATCCCTTTAAAATTCAAACTACCACCGAAACCATAATTGATACGGGGTTTTGCGTTATCCGACAACAGGTTATAAGCGTCATTGCTGTCAATCTTTCCATCAGGACCTAACGCATAACCATCACTGTGTGTATCTTCATACAAGATACCACCAAGGTATGGATCGCGACCCCACTGCTTAAAGCCAGAAGATTTTAAGGCATCAACTTGTTCCTGTGTACGGATAATATCAACTGCTTTATATCCTACAACACGACTATCTGCCATTCCTATTTTTGACAAGTAAGACAAGTTTCCTGTTGAATAAACAGCGCTCTGATCCAGTACATCCCATTGATCTTTTGAATAACCTACGTTTGCATACAAAGAGTATTTGATCTTTCCATTGGCTGCCTGATCTCTCCACATCAATGACATTTCACCACCTCTCCATGATCTTGAGGCATAATTTTCAGGAGCAAGAGACTGTCCGTAAGTACTTGGTAAAGTAACAACTCGGGTACCAAGGATATTTTTTTCTTTACGGTAGAATACATCCAACGTACCAGATAACCGGTTATTTAAGAAACCATAGTCCAAGCCTCCATTGTACGTTGTAGAAGTTGCCCAAGTAAGGTAAGGATTTGGAACATCTCCCGGTGTAATACCATTAGCCAGTGCATCACCGTAGATATAGCTAGAACCAGAAACATATTTCTCGATGTACGAAAACGGAGTGATCTTATCGCCATTTACATCCAGGTCGTTACCCGTTGTACCATAAGAAGCACGAATTTTCAAATCGCTCAACCAGTCTGAAGTGTTTTCCATGAAATCTTCCTGACTTAAGCGCCACGCTGCAGATACAGAAGGGAAGAATCCCCAACGTTGATCTTTAGCAAACAAGGTGTTACCATCATAACGGAAAGAAAATTCTGCAATGTATTTCTGAGCGTAGCTATAGTTAAAACGACCAATCCATGAAAGACGACCACCTGTATATTCTACAGCGTCCCCCGTTCTCATTTCAGCATCTGTCGAATAAACAAACATCTGATCGTAAGAAGTTAAAGGATTATCAGCCTTTGCATATACATATTCACCACCGTTCGACGATTGCTCAAATACTACAGTAGCAGCAACATCGTGTTTTCCAAAGCTATGGTTATAGTTCAGGAACCAGTTAAACTGTTCGCTCCATAACGTATTCATACCATACTGCAAGTTTTCATATGCATTACCAAAAGTAAAGATATTAACCTGATCTTTATCAATTGGGCCCGGAAGGAAACGATTCCCTTTTGGATCAGCTTGCTGGAACTTATAGTTCTTCTGGTGAGTCATATATTTTTTACGGGTGTAGTCGTTGCCAATGTAGTTAGCCAACACTTTAGTTGATAATCCCGGAAGAAGGAAACCCAAATCAGCGTTAAATGATAAAATGGCATTCATATTTCTCTTGCGAGTCTTTATGTAACGATCACCAATAACCTGGTCTACAACATTCCAGCTTTGCCAGCTACCAATTGCCGGATAAATAGGATAGTCTGTACGCGCAGTAGAAGGTGTCCCATCTGCATTTTCATAGAATGGAATTGTTTTCAATGCGTTAAATGTACAACGATACAAGTCATAAACTCCAAATTCATCGTCGTCGGAATAAGGCCAAAAGAAACGCTTGTCGTCAGATTGATAAGCCGACAAGTTTAGGTTCATGGTAAGGTATTTCGACAACTTGGTAGTAAGGTTTGAACGAAGACTAAACTTCTGGTTCTTCAAGTTAACATAAGAACCTTCTTCACCCAAATAACTACCTAAAACATAGTACTGGACATCTTCATTACCTCCGGTTACACTCAATGAATGTTTTGTATTCCAAGGATTTTGCCAGATATAATCATTTACATTATAACTGCGGTCTTTAAAATATTCAAATTCATCATCCCCGTTAGGTATGGCAAGACCTTGAAATTCGGCAACACGATTCTGATAAGTCAGCTCATCTGTAGCTGTAAACATATCAGAAAATAAAGTCTTTGTTGGTTTACTAAAAGAATAACTACCTTGATAATCAAAAACAGGCTTGCTATCTTTACTACCAGTTTTAGTTGTTACAAGCACAACCCCGTTACCTGCAGATGATCCGTAAATTGAAGCGGTAGCAGCATCTTTCAAGAAGCTTAACTGATCAATTTCATTTGGCTGCAAAGCATCAAAAGAAGCTTTATCACGGATAACACCATCAATAACAAAAAGAGGATCACCAAAACCACCACGCATACGGATTTCAGAAGATGAGCCCATCAATCCTGAGTTTCCTGTAATAGTCATACCCGGTGCACGTCCAGCCAGTGTATTTGACAAATTCGACGTAGCGATTGAACTCAGTTCGTCTGTTTTAACGTTTGTGATAGATCCAGTCAGATTAACTTTCTTCTGTGTTCCATAACCAACAACAACAACTTCATCCAATTTCTGAGTATCTTCTTTCAGCGTAATATTGAAAGAAGTTTTGTTCGTAACAAGTATTGTCTGTTCCAAAAAACCAATATACGAAACTAACAGAGAAGCTCCATCAGGAACATTGTTCAACGTGAAATTTCCGTCCAAATCTGTAATTGTACCAACCGAAGATCCTTTAACTATAACATTGGCCCCAATAACAGGAACGCCAGTCTGATCCAGGATTGTACCAGTAACGGTTTTTTGTTTTTGTTGTACTTCCGCTGTTTTATTTTCCGAAGTTTTATTCTTTTCAAAGTTTTCAATCAGAAAAACCCGGTTATCTAAAATTTTAAAACCGATACCAGTATCTTTAAATAGCTGGGTTAACACATTTTCTATGCGTTCATTTTTCGCACTTACAGATACATTCTTAATTTGCTTGTTTAATAATTCAGCATCATAAGAAAATTCGTATCCGGTTTGATGAGTAATACTACTTATAACGGCAGCAACAGTTGTGTTTTTAACTGAGAGTTTTAGATTCACATACTGCGAATAAACATTACTCGCGGTAACCTGAAGAGCCATCAAGCATAAAATCAACGAGATTTTCATAATTCTTACAGATCTTTTGCTCCAAAAATTACTTACAATTTTTTGGAGTGTTATAGGTTTATTCATACATTTGAATGATTTTTAGTTATTAGTAAAATTCTTAATAATTAATTCTCTTGCCGGGTAAAATGCTGCAACATTTTCCCGGCTTTTTTTGTCACTTTTTTATCTATTCATAGGCAATATCTTTTATTAATTGTTTATAAACACTTCGTTTTCATCTATTCTATAATTGATTGGCGCTAAAAGCTTTAATATATCCAATACCTCTTCCAAGGTCTCTTCTCTATTGATTACGCAGCGATACCTTCTGTCTGCCAACTCCTTCGATTCAAGATTTATATTTACATCATAAATCATTGAGAGTTTATTTACAATTTCTCTTAAAGTCGAATTTTCAAATGTCATCTGATTAAGATGCCAGGCTGAGCTTATATTTGCATTTACTGTCTCAATACTGTATTCGTTTCTGATTGGATTGTAGGTTACCATTTCGGACGGAGACATTCTTAAGATTTCTTTTTCTTCTTTATTCTGAAGTGAAATTTTCCCCGACACCAACACAGCCTTTAGTTCATTATTCTCGGTATGCGTATTTAAATTGAACGAGGTTCCCAACACTTTCACATCTACATATTCTGTCTGGACTCTAAATGAAGATCCTTTGTGTTTAGTTATATCAAAGAAAGCCTCTCCTTCCAGAGATACCACTCTTTTTTTAAAAGAAAAAGACTCCGGCACGCGAAGTGTAGATGAACTATTCAGCCAAACAACCGATCCATCTTCGAGTATTATCTTCTTTACTGCTTCACCTGGTTTTACAACTATACTTACATAAGATTCCGCCGGGTTTAAAATATACCAACCTAAAGTTGCCGACAAAACAACTACAAACAAAATAGCCACATATTTGAAAAGAGGACGAACAATCGATCGAACAGATTTTTTATTTATTATTGAATGGATCGATGCCAAAGCAAGTTCTGTTTTATCTTTATCTGTATCAAAATTAAATTTTTTCAGCATGCGCATCTGAATAACCTCTTCCAATAACTGCTTGTTATCTTCTGATAGGCAACTCCATTCTTTCAACCTGGCTTGTTCTTCAAGCGTAAGTTCGTTTGTAATATATTTTGCTAATATTTTGTAGTCAAAATCCATAGATGCTATTATAAATATATAAGCATAACGGACTACAAGCAAAAACTACGGAGCAAAAACAGTATTATTTTATAGAAAAGTAGAATAATAGCAGAAAAATATAAAAATCTTTTTTCAAAAGGCGTTCTCTGAGAAACTTTATGGTAAGGTAGATGTGGCTTTCAACTGTTCGCTGCGACATATTGCATTGCTCTGCAATATCTTTGGATTTTAAGCCATCCACATAGGCCAACAGAAATACATTTCTGCGTTGTTCTGGTATTTTATCAAGTAATTGATGAAGAGTCTGGTAAAAATCTTTTGAATACAAATGTTCAAGAATGCCATCTTCATTTCCTGCCAACTTTTCGTAAACCTCAAAAAAATCTGTCTGAACATTTTGAGCATAATCCATAACAGTATGCTGTTTTCTCAAATAATCCATCGCACGAGTATAACCCGACTGGAAAAGATAAGATTGGAAACCTTGACCAAAGTAAATTTTCTTTCTATTTTCCCATACATAAAGAAAAACATCCTGGGCGATGTCTTCAGCAATTTTACAATCAAGTATAGAAGAGATATAAGAGATCAATCGCGGATAATAACAACGAAACAACTCATCAAACGCATCGCGGTTAACAAGTTGAATATTCATCTGTATGTTATCATCAGACTTAATGCTCATTAAGTTAATCTTCTAACCATTTATAATTTCTCAAGGTACAAGCTGCAAACTTAAGGATTTTTATTTAATTTACTATTACAAATATTTTGTTAATATTTTTAAATTAACAAGCGGATTTCATAATTCAAAAACTTTTAATCAGGAATGAAGGATTTATTCGAAGATATACTCCGGCAGAAAAGCTCATGGCCGATTGTTCATTTATTGGTCCCAATGCCGGATCAAATGTATCTACGGCAAAGTGTTTATATATATCAAGATCGGCGCCTAAGGAAAAGCCTTTTCCAAAGGTACGCGAGTACTCCAAACCTGCAGATATGAATCCGGGCTTTGAGTATGTTCTGCCTTTGTATGCTGTTGATAGTGCGCCAAAAAAGGGACTTCCGTAAAGTGATACAAACTTATCACATTTCCAGTAAGCCGCCTTGAAGCGAAAGTCCGAAACATCGACGGATAGTTTGGGGTAAATACCATATCCCTTATCGAAAGGTATGATATTTCCGGCTTGCTGGTAATACAGGGCTCCCATCATTTCAAAGTTAATTTGTTTCAGCGCCCCGTAATTCATGGCATAAGTTACTCCAACTCCAGCGGCAGCATTCATGTTGGTTTGAATCGAGTTGGTGAAAATGGTATCAATCTCGCCTCCCCTGTGCTGAGCTAAAGCCTGGACAGGCAGGTAAAAATGAAGTCTGGCATTAGGATTGTTAAGTTTGATTTTTGATGACACCCCAAATGTAAATGCCTCCTGGTGGGTATCTGTTTCAAAAATGAAACTTTCCCAGTTTACCCAGGTGTCCAAATCCAAAACCTTCGATGTGTATTTTAACTGTAAGCCCGATTCGGGATCGGCAGACAAATTAAGTTCCGGATTGTAGAGCGGATCGATAAGCCGATGATTTGCACCTCCGTAGATAGTACCCATAATTAAATCGAGATGATCGGACAACGCAACCTGAACACGGAAAATGGGTAACATATGCACTCCTGACTGAAATTGATTGCCTTTCCATTTGGCAATATCAGTATAAGCAAAACTTGGGTATTTATTTGCTCCCCAATAACGCAAAAGGTGTAATCCGGCTTCGAGCTTGATATGCTTAAGCGGATAAAAAACAGCTTTTGGCTGAAGCCACATTCCGGGAAGGGTATAACCTTTAACCAGGTCGCTGCTGAATTCATTATTTTGGAAGAAACTAATATTATCTATTTCGACAGAAAGCTGACCCTTTTTGGCGGGATCAAGCTTGTAATCAGACATAAATACGTTATCTTGAATCTGAGCGCTGCAAAGAGGTGTTACCAGAATAATTAGTACTAGAAAGAAAAAATTAAATCCGGGATGGCTTGCCTTCATAAAGCTGTATTAATTTCCTGCAAACGTAAGGAATAAATAGCAAAAAAAAGTCCGGACAACCTGATTTGTTGTCCGGACTTGTAAAAAAAATAAAATAAATTTATTTGAGCGTACCTTGTTGAGCTTCCTGAATCATCTTCTGATTAGCAAGGATTAAAATCTCAACACGACGGTTCTGTTGTCTTCCCTGAACAGTTGAGTTATCTGCAACAGGTTCAGAAATACCTTTACCTTCGTAAACCATACGGTTGCTTGATACAGCCTGATTCAACAAATAATCATAAACGCTCTTAGCACGTTTTTCTGACAATGTCTGGTTGTAATCCACTTTACCTGTGTTATCGGTATGACCAATAATTTTGATGTTTGTATCTGGATTCGTATTCAAGCTGGTTGCAAAGTTACGCAAAGCAGACTTAGAAGCTTCGCTTACTGTGCTTGAATTGGTTGCAAACAAAATACCTGAGTCAAAAGTAACTTTAATAGCCTCTCCATTATTTACAGATTCAACTGTAGCGTCAGGAAGAGTTGATTCAAGTTCTTTTTTCTGTTTGTCCATTTTCTTGCCAATCAAAGCTCCGGCTGTTCCGCCAACGGCTGCTCCGATAATAGCACCAAGGGCAGTATTACCAGCTATTTTACCTACTCCGGCACCCACTGCTGCACCACCGCCAACACCAATAGCAGTACCTTTTACCGTATTACTAGCTCCACAACCCGAAAATAATACTGCAACGCACAGCATAAAAACCGAAATCACCTTAAAATTTCTCATAAATCAAATAGTTAAGTTAATATAAATAATTTTAAATTCAAATCAACATCATTATAACAGTAAATTAGTCAAACATGTTGATAGATTCGCAATATTCCAATTCTCCTTGTACAATAAAACTAATTTCTTCAGGTTCAAACTTGCCTACGCCGTCTTTCTTAGCGTTTTTAATAACGTAGCTAATAAGCTCGTCTTCATCGATTTCCACATCTCCGTCTTTATCGGGATCTTCATTCAGGAAACCTTTAGATTCATAAAAATCATAAATTAAATCAACGATATAATTTATATCGTCATTGCTAAACTTACCTTTCATATCCTGCGGCAGGAAGTTCTGGATAAACTTCACAGAATCGTCCTCGTCGTAAATTAACAAATCGTCTTTCTCACTCATAACATTCCTTGTTTAGTTGTATAGATAACGCAAAGGTAACACTTCGGTCGAGACAATCAGCAAGAGAAACGTAAAATTTACGTCTCTCCTGCCGAATAAAATTGGATTAATTCAGAAAAACCAACTCTTGTCCTTTTTTGTCGATCGTTATGACTTTATTCTTATCGATCCGCTGACTAAGTATTTCTTTGGACAGTTCGTTAAGCACATAACGTTGAATTACCCGCTTAACCGGACGCGCACCAAACTGCGGATCGTACCCTTCGCGTGCAATAAATGAAAGAGCCTCTTCGGTAAATGTAAGCGTAATACCATTGGATGCAAGCATTTCGGATACACCCCGAAGCTGAAGATTCACAATCTGACGAATTTCAGTTTCGTTTAGCGGCGTAAACATAATGGTTTCGTCGATACGGTTAAGAAATTCGGGACGGATGGTCTTTTTAAGCAACTCCATCACCTGATTCCGCGTCTGCTCGATAATCTCATCATGATTTGCAGCCGTAATCTTTTCAAAACTGTCTCTGATAATAGAAGAACCCATATTGGAAGTCATTATGATGATTGTATTCTTGAAATTCACCACACGACCCTTATTATCAGTCAGCCGCCCGTCGTCCAACACCTGCAACAACACATTAAATACATCGGGATGCGCCTTCTCTATCTCGTCGAACAATACAACCGAATACGGTTTACGCCGGATGGCTTCGGTAAGCTGTCCGCCTTCGTCGTATCCAACATATCCCGGAGGAGCACCAATAAGCCTTGTTGCACTGAATTTTTCCTGATACTCACTCATATCAATACGCGTCATCAGGTTTTCGTCGTCAAACAAATACTCGGCCAACGCTTTGGCAAGCTCAGTTTTACCTACACCCGTTGTGCCCAGGAAAATAAACGAACCAATGGGACGCTTCGGATCCTGCAATCCGGCACGGCTGCGTCTTACCGCATCGGCAATTGCCGTAATGGCCTCCTCCTGCCCAATTACCCGTTTATGCAGTTCGTCTTCCAAATGCAGTAACTTATCTTTCTCGCTCTGAAGCATCTTACTTACCGGAATACCCGTCCAACGAGAAACCACATCGGCAATATCTTCGCTGTCCACCTCTTCCTTAATCATGGCAGATCCACCCTGCAGACTATGCAATTGCTCCTGCACAGATTTAATCTCCTCTTCCTTGGCTTTAACAAGACCGTAGCGAATCTCGGCAACCCGTCCGTAATCGCCTTCACGTTCGGCCTTATCAGCTTCGTACTTCAGGTTTTCGATATCAATCTTATTCTGTTGAATCTTATTAATCTGCTCCTTTTCGTTTTGCCACTGCGCCATCTGCGTCTTTTCCTCATCCTTCAGCTCGGCAATTTCTTTGTTTAACTGTTCGAGCTTAGAAGTATCATTTTCCCTTTTAATGGCCTCACGTTCTATCTCCAGCTGCTTAATGCGCCGGCTCACCTCGTCGAGCGATTCG
>Ga0209016_1002341_pt1 | contig 12842 bp, 12 predicted proteins | sample EPASupsiteSAE305_FD_187265 | JGI IMG/M metagenome (GOLD analysis project Ga0209016, IMG submission 187265) | Bioremediated contaminated groundwater microbial communities from EPA Superfund site, New Mexico - SAE3-05 (SPAdes) (version 2) | ecosystem: Environmental > Aquatic > Deep subsurface >...
CAAGATTGATCGCATTCATGTTACGGGTAAATATCTTCACCAGATTATCCTTTTTTCTGTAGTGTATAAATATCCTTAAACCGTCGAATTTTGGCTCGACAGAAACCTTTCCCATTTTTTTGATCATGGCGTCCGTTGAGTTAAGTCTCTGGGCAAGCATTGGAACAACGGGTACGCCAATTTCGGGTTTGGCGTCTTTAATGTTTCTTTCTTTAACCAGGCGTGCAATATAGCCGATATTCGGCCTGATATTGAATGCGTTCTCAATTTCTCTTTCCGGAATTCCGCTTTCAGAGGAAAGTGCGGCAATTACTGTTTTTTCGGAAAATCCAAGCCTAAGCCTGCCAACCGGGATTCTGGCAATGTAGCGTGCAGAAAGCGGATCTATTTCGGTCAGGATTTTGGCCATTTTTTCAATCTTCCTGTCTTGCGATCCCCATCCGCCGTCTTCAGCAATTTTTAAAAGTCTATCGTATACTTCCGCTACCGTTAAACTTTTATCTTTTACCTCTTGCCTTTTACCCAGCTCCTCAGCCACATTTCCCAAGTCTCCGCTTGCCTTGTATAAAGTTTTAACCTCATCTTCACTTTTTCCGAAACCCAGCATTAAAACTCTTATCATCATTTTTTCCGCCAAGTTCAGGATCGTTCCTTCATAATTCGGGGCTAAAATCCCCAATGATAAAAACACCACTTTATCAATTTCGGAGGTGGGGGTTTCCTTTAACAAGCTCGACAAAATCCGTGTAATTTCAAGCCTGGAGGGAGTCTTTTCCAGTTTCTCCAAATAGCCTGCAAATTTGTTTAACTGCATATCAATTCAGATTATATTGCGTTTGGGGGAAAAATGATAATTATCCTTTGCCTAAAACCAGGTAACTCGAGAAGAAAACGTATGCAAAAATAACAAGTCCGATAAACAAGAATCCAAAAATAATGGAAACTAAGCCGTTTGACTCTTCGTGTACAAGCTTACTGATGCCTTCCCCTACCAACGTAAGCCCGAAAAGACACGGAACAACCAAAATCATGTACAAAATCTGCGGATCATTTGCTAGCATTTTGGTAATTAATTATTTACTGGCTATCACATACTTGCTGGCTTTTGTACTGCCTTGCTTTTTGATTATTCCTTTACTCAGGAGGTCTTTTAGTTCTCTCAAAATTGTGTCTTCAGAAACCATCGATAGCACCTTTTTCAGTTCAGCCATTCCACCCGAACCTTGATCGGAAATATATTCAATAAGACGCATTTGCCTCTCGGTTAACGCAACTTGTTCTCCAAACTTCACCTTGAGACGTGAATCAACAGAAAGCTTCCTAACCTTGTCTTTAACCTTCTCAAGCTCCGCCGCAACCACTCCGGTAAAATATTCCAACCAGGCGGTTACATCTCTTGTACCCAGGTTGGGAGACTCTTTATCAACCTCACCCAGGGCTTCATAATAGGCTCTGGGGTCTGCATCAAAACGCTCCTCAATAGAGAAGAACTTTTTGATGTCATACCCTTCCCTCATCAAGACAAGATTCGAAAAAGCCCTGACCGTTCTGCCGTTTCCTTCAACAAAAGGGTGGATTGCAACCAAAATGTAGTGCGCAATACCGGATCTGATTATCGGATGGATATCTCGAGCTGTCGGATCATTCAACCATTCAAAGAAATCATCGAGTAAGTACGGAACTTCGTGTGATGGGGGCGGTTGAAAAATAACTTTACCGGTTCCCTCTTCTTTTATTACAACTTCAGTTGTTCTGAAAACTCCAATTTTTTCCGGCACAATGATCCTGTCAACAGTTGCTCTGTGGATGTCCTTAAGCATGTCTGTTTCGTATCCTCCACGCTTGACAGCAAGCTCATCCAGAAGTTGCATAACATTCCTGTAGTTTATTACTTCCTGAATATCGCGTGCCCTGGCATAAACCTCAGCTCCTTCCAAAATCTTTTTAGTCTGATAAAGGGTCAGGTCATTCCCCTCTATGTGGGTGCCGTGATGAATGGTGCGGACAACAGCATCCGATTGAAATTGCTTTGCAAAAGAAGGAACCAAAGGGGCGTTCTCAATAACTTCTTTGCTTGCTTCAATAGAGCCGATATTTTTAAGAACCCTATTTGAAACTACATATTTGGGAGTGTACATATTATGTTTATATTAACGCAAAAATTGCGGAAAATACAATAGGATTTATATCCCGGAAAATACTTTTGGAATTTCTAACGCGAGATCGTCCGCATTGTAAACAGTGCCAACTTTTTTATAAAGCTCATCGGCAGCTTTTTTAACAATAAATGATGCCGCGGCGGCCGCCAGAAAAGGATCATTTTTTGCCAAAAGTCCAACGGTAAGCCCTGCCTGCACATCTCCGGTCCCACCTTTAGTAAGACCGGCATTCCCACCTTTGATCTCAATACATCTATCCGGTGAGCAAACTGTGGTTAAAGGCAGCTTGTAGACAATAATGCAATTGAATTTCTTGGCGGCAGCTGAAGGATCCATGTCCCCAAAGAGCCTTTGATATTCTTTTTGATTGGGAGTTAAAACCGAACCGGCAGGAATCCACTGGGGTTCAATCATTTGCAAGCTTCCTGCATCAATCACCCATTTTTTATTGGGATATTTTAAAAGAATATCTCGGGTTATCTCTCTCGTCTCATCCCCTCCTCCGTCATTCCACTCCTTTTTATAACGCATCATTCCAGAGCCGATCAAGATAGCATCTGATTTTTCAATATAATTTTCCTTTTCTTCCCAAGGAATCCAGATAAATGAAAAAAGTTCCGATTTTGCTTTTTCGGCAATACTTCCGACTGGGGGTTCGGGTGAGGCAAAAAACGTCATATCGACAAGTCTTGAGGCAGTGGTAAGCGCTAAAAGCGGGGCGCCATGGAAAAGCTTTGATCCGCCAATAACTGTAATCTGCCCGTTTTGTCCCTTTGAAGAATCAGCCTGCGGCATCACCAGGCTTTCCAATGTTTTTGAAGTGAATATGTCCATGAGATATAATAATTAAGTATATGCCAAAAAAGATTCACAGACTCAGGAAAAATGCGTCTGAAGTAAAAAAAGAGGTTTTAAAACAGATGCTGACTCTTTCAACGAGCGGCCTTGGACTTGTGGCAGCCTTGGCCTGGAACGCACTCATTCAGGAACTTGTAAGTCAATATATTAAACCGCTTGTAGGAGGAGCTTCCGGAATTATTTCACTTCTTGTCTACGCACTGGTTGTTACAGTTCTTGCCGTACTCGTAACCTACAATCTGACAAGAATTATTAAGAAGAATTAACCTCTGTCCGCATCCGCTTTATCATCCATTGCTTTTGAAACAGTATCGGCATTGTAATTTCCGTACCATTTAGATGAATGCATCGGTTCACTTCTCGCATTTCCTATCGCGGACAAATCTTCATTTGGGGGATCTTCCGGCGGCTCATTGATATCCACTATGCGCACCCTTCTTCTTTCAAAATAAGGTGCGCCTGTATCCGGGTGTCTTCCGACAAACACGTCTTTATATTCGTATTTAGGCTTGGGCTTGCCTTCACTATTTTCCATATCCATATTTTAACCTATCAGTTCAATTCTCTCCACTTTTTTCAGTTCTTTCGCGAATTCATCATCAACCGACGTGATAATTGTTTGCTGTTTCAGGGCAATGCCCATCACGACTTTTTTATGTTCTTCATCAAGTTCTGAAAAAATGTCGTCTAGAAGGAGCGTCGGCCGGGCAGAATTTTTTTCTTCAATAAAGGAAAGCTCAGCCATCTTCAACCAGAGAACGCCCATCCTTTGCTCCCCCCTGGAACCGTAACTGGACAAACTTCTTTCTCCTTTATTAAAAACAAAGTCATCTCTATGGGGGCCAACCAGAGTTGTTGCGGCACTAACTTCCTCTTCTTTGTATTGTTCGAGTCTACCTTCGGAAATCACGCTTTTATCATAAGAAATATTAAGCTTCAAACCATTAATTTCAAATTCCAAACTATTTACAAAATCAATAAACTCCTCTCTTTTTTCCGTAATATAATTGCCGTTTTTAATAAGTAATTGGTTCCAAAAAAGAAGCCTGTCGGGCCCGATATTTCCCTCCCTCATATCCCAAAGCACGCGATTTCTTTGCCTTAGCCCTTTTTCGTATGACAAAGTTGATCTTCTGTATTCCCTATCCGCCTGGCTCAAAACAGTATCTAAAAATCTTCTGCGGACGGAGGGAGACTCGGTAACCAAATCCAAATCCCAGGGACCAAAAAGTACAGTTCTGAAGTTTCCCGCAAAATCTACCATCCTCCTTGGGACTCCATTCACAAGCAATTTTTTTCTAGGAACTCTTTCGGGACGCTCTGCTCCAATATCGATTTTTCCCCTGGTGACAACCGTCTCCAGACTGATAATTTCAGATTCTGCTTCGAATATCTCCCCATTGACCCTGCATATATCTTCGTCGTATCCGATCATCTCTTCTTCTACTTTTGCTTTAAAGCTCTTACCCGTCGATAGAAGATAAAGACTTTCAAGAATATTTGTTTTCCCAGACGCGTTGGGGCCAATTATAACGGTTATTTCTGGTGAAAATTCAAAAACCCTTTTCTTAAAATTTCTAAAGTTCTGAAGTTCAATTTTTTTAATCATAACAAAAAATAATTTATCTGCTTTTTTCAATATTCACATCCTGATACTCAATAACCGGGGTTTTTAACCAAAGCGATTTAAGTTTCTCCCAATAAATTTTCTTGTCGGCATGCAATCCTTCAGAAAAAACTATTACTTCACAGTCCAATTTTTCAACAAAGTGTTGATATCTGTCCCAGGGAATAATCGTGTCATCTTTGAAAAAAATAATTTTCTTAGGTGCCTTTATTTTCTTGAACCTGACAAGGGCAGATTCGCCTACCAGGTTTACTGCCGTACCCATTGCGGAATAATAATAATTTTTCATTCTTTCCCTGGTAAAAACAGAGATTTTAGGAAGCTTCATAAGCCTTCTAAAAGTTTTATTTGTGTTAATTCTGGAATAGATAAAAAGTACGGGCCTGAGCAAAATAAACGGTTTTACAAACTTGTAAATTTTGCGATTTGTTTTTGATAATAAAAATCTAGGGATGGAATTTAAAAGGATCAGTTCATTGATTTTTTCATTGTGATTATAAGCGTAACTTATTGCCACCAACCCGCAGGAAGAAAAACCAATTATTGTAAAAACATCTAGTTCAAGCGCATTTACAAAATCGTTAACAAAATTGGTTAGAGATGTAAGATCGTAAATTTTGTCCGGATCATGAATCATGGGGAAATCGAGTGCTATCACCCGGTAATTTTTAGAGAGACTTCTAGCTAATTTCCTATACATCAAGCCGCTATCTGCATAACCGGGAAGGAAAAGGAGTGTTTTTTGGTTATGTGCCCCATATTCATAATAATGAAAACGGTCCTTTTGCTTCATTGCAGGATTTTCAAAAAAGATTTTTGCCAGAATCGGATAATTAAGGAAAAGTCCTAAATTGTTTTTACCATATCGTATGAACGCATTTGTAATGGCTTTTCTTAAAGATTTGAAGAGACTTTTATTCTGATTGATTAGAAAATAATTAATCCTGGAGGCATCAAAAAAATCCAAAGTGTCTGCATCTTGAAGAATTTTAGCATAATATCCATTCCCTTTATTTAATTTTTTGAATGGAAAACTATGTGCATGCCTGGAAACTGCATCAATAATTACTTCTTTGGCGTCATCGGATATATTAAACTTTTTTAAAGCCGAACGCATCATTCGCCTTTCAATACGCCCTTCGAAAATATATGTGTAAATATTGGGTTTTTTTACCGAATAAGTCAGATCATGAAGCATACAAATAGCAGCCATTAGATTTTTATCAATTCTCTCCTCAATCCTTAAAAGTTTTGCAATCTTAAAAGCGTTTTCGCGGACTCTAATAACATGATAGTCGTTGTGGCTGGCAGATTTTAAATCCGACATCTTAGACAGAGCAAAGGCTTCAATTTCTTTATAATCTTCGTCGGATATTTTCTTATTCATAATTACTTCCTCACTTTTGACATACCGGACAAAAATATGTTCCACGTCCTCCCAAAAAGAATTTCTTAACAACCGACTTGTGACACCTCTCACACGGCTCCCCATCGTGTCCGTAAACCAAAGTGTGATTTTGATATTTTCCCTCGCCTCCATCCGGAGTAACAAAGGCCAACTCACTCGCCCCGCCGTATTTTATCCCTGCCTTAAGAACTGTGATGATTGCTTCATATAGTTTTTTTACGGATTCGGGGTCTAAACTTTTTGACGGAGTTTTAGGGTTAACTTTAGAAAGCCAAAGCGCATCGTTTGCATAAATGTTCCCCACCCCACCCATCTTTTCCTGATCCATCAAAACAACTTTGATCATACGGGAAGTTTTTGAAAGAATTTCCTGAAACACTTGCAGGGTCAAACCTTTAAAGGGCTCTGGTCCTAGTTTAATTATAAATTTTTCTTTCTCGACATCCTCCGTTTTTTCTATTCTAATCCAACCGAAACGTCTGACATCATTGTAGTAGAGTGTTCCGTTTCTATCTAAATTGAAAATAACCAAAGTGTGGGGACCGGGAACTCCTCCTGTTACTTTACCCGATAAATTGCCGGGGTTCGTAAGATTTGGTCCCCTATAGATATATTGTCCGGTAAGTTTTACATGGGTAAGGATTGAGTAATCATTATCTAAGTCGATTACAGAGACCTTTCCGAATCGTCTTACATTGGTAATTTTTCCGCCAATGACTTTTTTCTCATCCCCTTGAAAAGTCTTATGATTTTTGACTTCGACGGATGCAATTTTATGGCCCACGAGGAACTTTTTTAACTGCAGCCGCATTGTCTCAACCTCCGGTAATTCAGGCATGTTTATTTACAAACTCCACCATTTCTTTTTTGAAACGCTCTTTTGAAAACTTTTTGGCTTGATTGATACAGTCTTCAGGATTAAATTTCATCTTTTCAAACTTTTCAACCGCTTCAACTAGGGCTTCCGGCGTTCTTTCATTAAAAAACAAACCCGTTTTACCATTTATCACAGTTTCTTTTACCCCGCCCTGGTTCAGAGCAATAATTGGGGTTCCCACAGCCATTGCTTCAACCGGAATAATTCCAAAGTCTTCCTGTTCTGATGGAAAAATGAAAGCCTTCGCTCCGCTCATTAGTTTCCACTTATCGCTCTCACTAACCTCACCCAGAAATTCAATATTTTTTCCGGCAAATTTTTTAAACTGATCAAGCCCATACGAGGCAAAAGTACCACCAAAAACTTTAAGGGGAAGTCCTAATTTAGTAAACGCTTTTATGGCAATATCATGACCTTTATGACGAGATACTCTCCCTCCAATTAGATAGTAGTTCTCTTTCCTCATCGGCAAACTTATATTGGGTATCTCCACTGGAGGATAGATAATGGTTGAATCACGTTTGTAGAATTTCTTGATTCGGGAGGCAACCTCATTCGAATTAGCGATTATGTAGTCTGGTAGTTGGGCGGCTTTGAAATCTAATTTTCTCAAGAAAAACATGGGAATCTTTCCCATTACTAAAAGAGTTCTTCTAAACCAATTACTTTTCCAGTCATTTGCAACAGGATATCCATATAAATATCTTGGAGGGGTGTGACAGTAATTTATAAGTAAAGCCCTCTTCCCTACTTTGACAAAATTCGGACTGGTGTAAGTTCCGGCTGTCGAAGTTATTACTAAATCATATTTAGAAAGATCAAAACTCTTGAAAACACACAGGGCAACAAACCTGAACATGCTGATCAATTTCGCTTTAAATGGTACGTACTGTAAAAATGAAGTCTTTACGTTCCATTTTTCAACACGGCCTTTGTGTGGCCCGGCAAATTCGGGTAGGAAAACAGTTGTGTAAATATCGGCATCCGGCCAAATTTCCAAAAAAGTTTCCAACACCCTCTCCGCCCCGCCATACTCTTTTAAATAATCATGAACTATTGCAATTTTCATATATTGTCAAAATAAAGTATTTTGCTTACTTTCGTCAATTGATTTGCCAACTTTCTTAATTCTATCCGTTAAGGTCTTAAAACCAAACTTTTCAAAAAGATTAAACACCTCGGGACTATCTATTTTCCATTTTTCCATTTGCGGGAAATCAATTTCTATGGGAACATCTTTGACTATTGTAGCAAGCCTGTGGAATAACTTTGCGTCATTTTTACCATCAATTAACTTTTGCCTTGTTTTCGGCTCAATGTCTTGTAAATGAGCATAAATATTGTCTATACTTCCATACTTCTCTAAAAGTTTTTCCGCAGTCTTTGGTCCGATACCCCCTACCCCGGGATAGTTATCTGAAGCGTCTCCAACCAGTGCTTTATAATCCGGGATCTCCTCAGGAGGCACTCCCATCCTTTCCGTCGCCGCGGCGGCGTCGTAAAGCTTGGCGTTAGCAAGTCCGACGATGGGCATATAGAGTTTAATTTTGTCATTAACTAGCTGAAGAATATCCCTGTCGCCTGTTATTATTACCACATCGTCTTTTGATTTATCCGCAATTGTCCCAATTACATCATCCGCCTCAAAACCGGGCTTTGAATAAATTGGAACACCCACTGCTTTAAAAAAATCTCTGGCTTTTCCAAACTGTGACGAGAGTTCGTCCGCCGTAGGAGGACGCTGAGATTGATATTTTTCAAATTCCTTATGTCTGAATGTTTTTTCCTTCTCGTCAAAGGCCACAGCAATGTAATCCGGCTTAAGATCCTGGATTACCCGTAAAAACATTGAAACAAGTCCGTAGACGGCATTGATGGGTTCACCGCTTCTCGTAGTTAGGGGTGGCATGGCATGGAAAGCCCTATGAAGAATGGCATTTCCATCAATTATCACCAATTTAGACATATATACAGTATTTTACCTTAAACCATCTGAAGTTTTCAGGATATCTTCCTACCAACAATCTTTTCGAAGTCGTCTCGATCAAGAGTTTCTTTTTCAATCAAAGCTTTGCTTACTTTATCCAATAGTTTTCTTTTCTCTTTAATAAGTTTTACGGCAGCTTTGTAGCCCATATCTAAGAATTTTTTGGTTTCGGTATCTATTTTTTCCATAAAGGAAGGTGAGTTCTGGGCCTGTTCGTACCATTCCATTTGTCCAAAATCCCCCATTCCCATATCGGGTCCGAAGTTAATGGGTCCAATTTCGCTCATTCCAAATTCCACAACCATTGCTTTAGAGATCTTTGTGGCTTGGGCAATATCATTTGCCGCTCCGCTGGTCATTTCATTAAATACAACCTCCTCTGCAGCCCGTCCCCCAAGCATGGCTGTAATCTGCTCCAACAAACGGGATTTCGTTTCGTGAGTTCTATCTCCCACAGGAGGAATTAAAGTGTGTCCCAAACTCATTCCCCGGGCAACTATCGAAATTCGATGGACCGGATCCATTTTTTTCAAAAAATGCGTGACGATGGCGTGTCCTGCCTCATGATAGGCAGTCAATTTTTTATCTTCATCGCTTTGAAGCCTCTTTTTGGCAGGTCCAAGCTTAACTTTGGTTGAAGATTCTTCAAGGTCAGCCATTGAAATTTCACTATTACCATTTCTTGCGGCTCCAATTGCAGCCTCGTTTAGCATGTTCTCAAGATCGGCCCCCGAAAAACCAACAGTTCTATCAGCAACCTTGCCCCAGTCAACTCCCTTAGCAAACTTCTTGCCCTGTGCATGAATATGCAAGATTGCCAATCTGCCTTCTTTATCAGGCATATCAAGAACTATTCTTCTGTCAAATCTTCCCGGTCTGAGAAGAGCCGGGTCGAGTAAATCTCCTCTATTGGTAGCCGCTATAACAATTACGTTATCGTTCGGAGTAAAACCATCCATTTCAACCAAAATTTGATTCAGTGTCTGTTCCCTTTCATCGTGTCCACCCATCATCCCCTTGCCTCTTTGACGCCCGATTGCATCAATTTCGTCAATAAAAATGATTGAAGGAGCTGCCGCCTTTGCCTGAGCAAAAAGATCGCGGGCTCTGGAGGCTCCTACTCCGACAAGCATTTCCATAAATTCACTTCCCGCCATTGAGAAAAATGGGACACCAGCCTCTCCGGCAACAGCCTTAGCCAAAAGAGTCTTTCCCACACCGGACGGCCCGACCAAAAGTGCCCCTTTAGGGGTTCTTGCTCCGATTTTCCTGTATTTAGCCGGATTTTTAAGAAAATCCACAAGCTCTTCAAGTTCTTTTTTAGCTTCATCAACTCCAGCGACATCAACAAAAGTTACGTTCTGTTTACCTTTGGCAAAAATTTTTGCCTTACTTCTGCCAAAAGAGAATATATCCTGAGCTCCTTTGTTTTGGGCGCGCATTATATAGTAGAAAAATCCAACCATAAGAATGAGTGGCAGCACGATTCCGATAATGTCTCCGATTATTTTGGCAACTGACTGGTCGACAATTTCATAATTCACACTTGTAGGATCGATTTCATAATTTTTTAGAAGGTCGGAGAAGTTCTCCGTATCTTCTTTTGTTGAAATTTTAACCGACTCGTCCTTATAAGTTACAAGGAGTTTTGATCCTTCAACACTTACCTTATCCACCTTTCCCCCCTTTATATCTGTCATCAATTGGGAGATGTTTTCTTTTGAGGAATTACCAAATGTTTGTACGGCTGCGATAAATCCCGGAATTATGAAGAATATAATCAGGATAATTGCCGCAATTGTCCAAAGGTTGATGCGAAGTTTGACTTTAACCTGCTTATGGCCGTTCTTTGATGCTTTTTTACCGGTTGAGTTTTGACTAAAAAACTTAGTTGGATCCATACGAGTGTTTATTCTATAACAGATTCGAGAAAGCCGCAATTATACAGGCGAATCAAACCTGATATATGATATTTGCTTATGTATCTTAAGGAGAATCTTACACCTTTAACGTACCTTTGTCCCGTCAGGAACCTTATTCTGAAGCTGAAAAAGGACGGGGGCAATGTTTTCCACTTCCTCTTCCGGAAGATTGTCTCCGGGGGCGGCCATTATCATCATTGCTTCACTGGCCTCTTTTTCCGGCCCCATTTTTCTGGGCTCCAGGTTGATAACAAACGGAAACTGTTTGCCCACCAATTCTTCGGGCTGGTAGAATTTCATAATTCCCGAAAAACACTGCTTTTCTCCAATTTCGGAACCAAAGTTGACCTTTAGCTTCATTACCCAATGACTCCACTCAGGCACCTCGGCAGAGGTAACCGTACCAATTCTGATATCGACCTTTTCAAAATCGTCAAAAGAAATGTTGTCCATTATTTGATTAGCCCAATTTTATCTTTTACCTCTTCTATTGTTTTTCCGGCAATTACCCCCGCTTTTTCAGCTCCTTCCTTGATAATCCTGTCAACCAAAGACGGATCGTTCTCATAGATTTTTCTTTGCTTTTGGATAGGCTCAATTTCTTTAAAAATAGCCCCAGCAAGTTCCGCTTTTAACTCGCCGTATCTTACCCCGCCACCGAGATATTTTTCTTCATATTCTTTTCTTTTTTCAGAACCTTCAAATAATTCAACTAGCTTAAAAAGATTGGCGACTCCTCCCTTTTCCGGAATAGCCTCACCTTTCCCTGAATCTGTAGGAGCTCCCGAGAGTTTCCTTTTAATCTCATCCAGACTATCCGTCAAACCTATATAGCTTCCCTCCACACTTTTGCTCATCTTTCCCTCCCCTGTCAGGGACGGAACATATTCTCCTTGCGTGGCAAAACGCTTTGGCTCGGGAAAATCTGTGCCGTATTTTTCATTTATTTTTCTAGCAATTTCGCGGGCAACCTCCAAATGCGGTTCCTGATCAATACCAACGGGAACCAGACTTGCTTTATAGAGAAGTATGTCGGAGGCCATCAAAACCGGGTAATTAAGAAGCGCCATAGTTACGTGATCGGGGTGCTGTTTAATTTTTTCTTTAAATGTGGGGAGGTGCTGCATTCTGGCAACAGTAATTTCGGACGAAAGAATGTGGGCAAGATACGTGTGTTCCGGAACTAAAGATTGTGCTGTAATTATGGACTTTTCAGGATCAAGTCCGCAAGCAAGATAATCCATAATTACATTTCTGGTGTTTTCCGACAATTTTGCCTTATCGTAGGGGGTCGTTATGGCATGCAAATCCATAACCATATAAATGGTCTCATAATCGGGGTTATTTTGTAATTCCAAATATCCCTTAACTGCCCCAAGATAGTTGCCCAAATGTAACCTTCCTGTGGCTCTTGTACCGGAAAATACTCTTTTTCTCATATGTTTAGTGTATCAGAAAACAAAAATGTGCCGGCGACAGGGATCGGACCTGTGACCTGACGCTTATGAAACGTCCGCTACTACCACTGAGCTACGCCGGCAAACATGGCCATTTTACTACACTTAAGCTTGTAATCTCAAACCATCGATAAATCCATAAATTTTTCTCTTTATTAGGTGTCCCAATTTGTCCAACCCCCTTCTTCTCAAATTTCTTAATCTTCAGCTCTATTTTCTGTAAAATCTGTTTCGCTAGATTTTGAGGAGATATGATATAATTCAAGCTGTTCGTTTACATGCGGGGTAGTGTACGGCTGCACGTGAGGCTCAAATTGGGCCATTTCTAAGAGATTAGAATGAAATCTGACTGTATCGGTGAAACCTAAATGGAAAGATTATTCGACACAAGGTAACGCCGAGGCAATCCACATTCAGTTATGAATGTGGCGAGTCCGTAGAGACTATACGCCAGACTCCGAACTTGTTTCGGGGAAGACATAGTCCGACACTCCGGGAAACCGGAGAAACGCGAAAAGCATAATCTCACAGGCTGGGTTCAACTCCC
>Ga0209016_1002343_pt1 | contig 12836 bp, 17 predicted proteins | sample EPASupsiteSAE305_FD_187265 | JGI IMG/M metagenome (GOLD analysis project Ga0209016, IMG submission 187265) | Bioremediated contaminated groundwater microbial communities from EPA Superfund site, New Mexico - SAE3-05 (SPAdes) (version 2) | ecosystem: Environmental > Aquatic > Deep subsurface >...
TCGCGGATCCGGAACAGCGGCTGGTCGACCGATCCTCCATTCTCGCCCCTTCAGCCGTTCGGGCGACGACCGAGGTCGTTCGCGGCCCGAACATCAAACCGTTCCCGCAGCTGCCGTCCCTGCCGGAGGATCTGCGGGTGAACGTGGCCATCAAGGTGGGCGACAATATCTCGACCGATACCATCATGCCGGCGGGCAACACGGTGCTGCCCCTGCGGTCGAATATCGAGGCCATCAGCAAATTTGTCTTTTATCAGATTGCCCCGGATTTCCATGAGCGTTGCCGGCTGATCGGCGACGGAGCGGTGATCGGCGGCGAAAACTACGGCCAGGGCTCCAGCCGTGAACATGCCGCCCTGGCGCCGCGTTACCTGGGAATCCGGGTCAAGATCGCCAAGAGTTACGCCCGCATCCACAAGGCTAATCTGTGCAATTTCGGCATCCTGCCGCTGACCTTCAAAAATCCGGCGGATTACGACGGCTTAAGCGAAACCTCCGAGTTGGAGCTGGAGGGCATCCGCCGCCGCATTGAACAGGGCGACACCGAAATTCCGGTCAGGGTGGACGACCGGGAGATCCTCACCCTGCTCGAGGTTTCCGACCGGCAGCGGCAGAGTCTGCTTGCCGGAGGAATACTGAATCTGGTTCGACGGGAACTGGAACCCTGATCGAAGCTGCTTGCTTCGCGGCAAATGGGTTGCCGCGAAGGCTGTATATACATCCCCCTCATCATAAGGAGCGTTACAATGGCTAAAAAATCGGAAGTATACAAATGCAAGGCCTGCGGCAATATCGTCATGGTTCTCCATGGCGGCGATGGCGACCTGGTCTGTTGCGGCGAGAACATGACGCTGATGGCAGCCAATACTGTCGATGCGGCCCAGGAAAAACACGTGCCGGTGATCGAAAAGATAGCGGGCGGTTACAAAGTCAAGGTGGGCAGCGTTCCCCATCCGATGGAGGAAAAACACTATATCGAATGGATCGAGTTGATTGCCGACGGCAAAAGCTATTTTCAGTTTCTGAATCCCGGCGAGGCCCCGGAAGCGACCTTCACGATTGACGCCGCCAAGGTTTCCGCCCGCGAATACTGCAATCTCCACGGACTGTGGCAAGCATGACAACTTTGTTGCCCCCTGCCCTCATGAGGAAATCGCCATGACCAAGATTTTGATCGTCTATTACAGTATGTATACCCACATCCATACCATGGCGGAGGCCGTTGCGGAAGGAGTACGCCAGGTTCCCGGCTGCGAGGCCGTGCTCAAGCGGGTTCCGGAGACCTTGTCCGACGCCGTCCTCGGCGCCATGGGTGCCGTGGATGCCCAGAAAAGCATGAGCCATGTCCCCATCGCCACGGTTGACGACCTGGCCGCCGCCGATGCCGTCATCTTCGGCACTCCGACCCGGTTCGGCAATATGTGCGGCCAGATGCGCCAATTCCTCGACGCAACCGGTCAGCTCTGGCTGACCGGCGCCCTGGTGGGCAAGGTGGGGAGTGTGTTTACCAGCTCGGCGACCCAGCACGGCGGCCAGGAATCGACCATTCTCAGTTTCCATACCACCTTGCTGCATCAGGGCATGGTTATCGTTGGGCTTCCTTATGCCTTTGCAGGCCAGATGGACAACAGTGAAATCACCGGCGGTTCACCGTATGGGGCCTCTACCGTCGCCGGCACCAAGGGCGAGCGCAAGCCGAGCGCCAACGAGCTGGCGGGCGCTCGCTTTCAAGGCTCGCATGTCGCGGCAATCGCCAAAAAACTTGCATGACGGAAAGAGTATTTCCCATAAAATAACCAATTTTTAATGAGGTCAACCATGAAAGAAGTACAGATCGATCAGGAAGCATGCATCGGTTGCGAGACCTGCGTCGAATTATGTCCGGATGTTTTCGCCTTCGATTCCACTGAAAACAAGGCCTATGTCATCACCCCCGAAGGAGGGGATCAGGAATGCATCGAAGAGGCGGTCGCCTCGTGCCCCGTGAACTGTATTACCAACGAAGAAGTCTAGCGATGATACGTCGTAGCGGGAGATGGAAGGAATTTCCGCCTGCGGGAAAGGTTGCGGCGGCATCGAATAAAATCTGAACCAAGAGGAACAAACAATGAAAAAAACGTGTAACTTTTTGCTGGCAGCCGGTCTTTTCTGTATCTCCACCGTTGTCTGGGCTGACAACAGCCAGCCAACGACCGGTACAGAACTCCGTCCCTCGCAGAAAGCCATGCAGGCGCGCGCCGGCTGGATGAAGGAAATGAACGCCAACCTGCCCGCCATGAAATACGAGGAAGTGGCAAAAAGTGCCATGGCCCTTGCATCCCAGACCGAAGCGGCCGGAAAAACCCATCCCAATCCCGTGGGCAAGGATCTGACCCTGAAAGTCTCCTCCCTGGCAACCGCAACAGCCGAGGCCGCGGGCAAGAAGGATAGTGATACCGCCAAGATGAAGCTGACGGAGATCAAGGCCGCCTGTGACGAATGTCACGCTAAGATTCGCGATAAAAAATAGGCCCGCCCAACACCATTCCAGGACAGCCCCTTTTTCCCATTCCCCCGGGGAAAAGGGCTCGTGTGTCCTGGAATGGTTGAAAACTCGATTACATTCCTCTGTGCAAAATTTATAAGCAAAACGCCCATGGACCTGCTGACCTTCCGAATTATCGGGCATCCCGCCATCCCGGATTCCTCCTGGCTCAAAGCCGGCAGAGGCATCAATGTCCTGAGGACTGGTCATGGGGCCCGGGCCGGCAGCCTGCTCAGAATGCTGCAGACCATTAATCCGCCTTATGATTTTGAACAGATACACCCATTTGCAGACCTGCCCTCCCACACCTCAAGTCAGCAATATACGAAAAAGATTATTCTCTCCAAGAAGACGGCCGCTCTGGCAATTTTTGCCGCTTCACCTGAACTGGTGGCCGAATTAACCGCGATCGATGCGGCATTTTATGAAACCGACCGAATCGAATTCGGCAGACGGCGGGATTTCAGCCAATGGATAAATTTTGTCGAGCTGTCCGGATCGACCCGGTGGAGTGAAATCGAGCCGACCGTCAGGCTGCTGCTGTCCCGCTGCAAACCGGAGTCGTCCGCGGTTGCAGCCGGTCTGCAAGCCACAATGGACTCGTTGCGGGGAATCGACCGCATCAAGGACGAAAGAGCAACCCGGCTGAAAGAGCTGCTGCAGGCGCTGGGGCAAGGCCTGCCTGAAAATGAGCAACCACTGCTTGACCAATGCCTCCTGGCCATTGATCGCGACCGACATTTCCGGCGGGCCAAAGAGCTGGTGGCCATGCGCCTGCCTCTTTTCCTCTTGATTTCCTGGACCGGGACAGGCGGGCTTGACTGGGACAAACCCTTTGGTGCGCAAGGAAACGCTCCTCTTGCTCCTGCGGACCTGCCTCCCGGAGAAAAATTGCAGGCAGTGCTGGCGGCCCTGATTCGCCTGCATGAGGAACGCCATGGTTGCCCTCCTTTTTTCCTCCTCGATTTCAGCGAGTTGAAACTAAAGCGACCGGAGCAGGCCGCCCTGCTCAAGACTCTGCTGGGGTATGCTTCCCGTCTGCAGTGTCTGGTTGCGCCCTCCGGCCTTTTTCTCGAGCTTTGTACCGATTTTTCGAAAGATGCAAAAGAAAATGCGCCGCCGTTAACGACCTTTATCGACGTCCCCGGGGAACATCTCATCAATGAGCATGTTCCCGGGAGATAAAACCCATTCCCGCGGCGGAGGATAACCTGTTGCTCCATAATAATTTCATGTGTATATAATGAATATTGTAGCGTATTCTTCCCAGCAACCTTAAAAAACCTACGGTTCGGGTTGGTTAGACTGTAGCCTATCAGGCTGTAGGCGCCGACCACAGGGAGAAATCTTAAGATCTGCTAAAAGACTGAACGCCTACAGGCTATCCACCTGAATAGTTACAAAAAAACTCAAACTGCCCGGATCACGCTGAAGCACCCCGTGCAAGACCAGGGCTTTCTAAAATTCCAACGATGAGGTGAATTATGACTGAAACAATTTTCGCGTTCCTGCAGAAAGTGGGATTTACCCATCCTCTCCATCCGGCCATGACCCATATCCCCATGGGCATGGTCATGGGATGTTTCTTCTTCGGACTGCTGGCCTGGAAGGCCGACAAGACGGAGATGGGCCGAACGGCCCTGCACTGTTCCGTGCTGGCGCTGATATTCATCGTTCCCACGATCCTTGCAGGGATTTTAGACTGGCAGCACCGGTATGGCGGCAGCTACACGCCGCTGATCATTGTCAAGATGGTCCTGGCACCCACGCTGACCGGTCTTCTCGGCTACGCCATCTGGCTTAACCGCCAGAATGCCGAGCCCAAGAAATTGTTCATTGTCTATGCGCTGGGCCTGGTTTGCGCCGTTGGCCTCGGCTTCAGCGGCGGTGAACTTGTTTATGGCGGTTGAGAACGAGCAAGCTCTTGAGCAACCGCAACGCCACGATCTTATCAACAACCAAGAGGAAGAATTATGTCAGTGATCAAGTCCGCAGGTTCCCTGCTCAGCGCCGTTTGGTTATCTCTGTTGCTCACCGGTGATCTTCTCGCCGCCGGCTACCAGCATTCGCTCACAGTCGATAAAATGACCTTTGACTGGAGCATCGAGGGCGAAAACCTCGCAATCAAGCTCTCCGCCCCGACCAAGGGCTGGGTGGGCATCGGTTTCCATCCCAAGGAGCAGATGAAGGATGCCAATATCATTATCGGTTTTGTCAAGGACGGCAAAGTGGAGATCGAAGACGATTTCGGCAACCAGCCCACCATCCACACCGCGGACACCAGAAGGGAAGGCAAGGACAACGTCACCGTGATCGGCGGAAGTGAAACCGGCAACACCACGACCCTGGAATTTTCCATCCCGCTGCGCAGCGATGATCCCAACGATGGCGTCATCGAGCCCAACGGGGATACGGTCGTGATTCTTGCCTACGGACCGGACAGGGATTCCATCAAGTTGAAACATCAGTATGCGAAAACCCTCACCGTCAATCTCGGCGGCGGCGTCATGAAATGAAACCGGAAACGCGGGTATATCATACCTGGTGGCTGTTGCTGGTGCTGCTGCTGACCTGGCCGATGACGGCTACCGGGCACGGTCCCGGCCCCGAGACTGCCCATGATCAGCGGACAACCAAGCCGGGACAGACCGAACCGGCTGTTGCCCCCGAGGAATGGCTGCAGGAAAAGACAGGCGACTCAGTACCGCTCGATGCGGTCTTCAAGAACGAACGGGGCGAGACCGTTACCCTGCGGCAGTTGATCGATCGGCCCACCCTGCTGCTGCCGATCTATTATAATTGCCCGCAACTCTGCTCTTTCGAACTCGCCAATCTGGCGGATGCGGTGCGTCGAAGCAGCCGCCCCGCCGGCAGTTTCCGCGTGATCAGCCTGAGTTTCAATGACGAAGAAACCCCGGAGATCGCGGCCAGGGTCAAGCCCAACTATACCCAGCTGTTTGCCAAGGATTTCCCGGAGACCGACTGGGTCTTTCTCACCGGCGACAACCGCAACATTCGCAAGGTCACCCGGGCCATCGGCTACACCTTCAAGAAGAAGGAGGATTCCAGCTTCATCCATCCCTCGGCCCTTGCGGTCCTGGATAAGGATGGCCGGATCATCAAATACATTTACGGCTCGTTCATACCCGGCGATATCGATCTCGCCCTGGCCCAGGCCGCCCAGGGAACGCTGGCGACCTCCATCCGCCGGATCCTGGCCTTCTGCCTGCCCGCCAATCCCCGGCTGAACCAGGAAGTCTTCATAGTGTTCAGGATCGGGGCCGTGACGATCCTCGCTGTCGGCGGTTTCTTTTTCCTGCGTTTTCTCCGCCGCAATAAACAAACTTCGCAATCTCAGAGCGACTCATAACCCATGGCCACCATACCTTCCTTTTACGAAACCCCGTCACCCGCCGGGCAGACCGGCATCAGGGCCTGGCTGTTGACCCATGACCACAAACGGCTGGGCCTGATGTATCTCTGGGCCATCCTGTTCTGGTTTGTGATCGGCATTACCGTCGGCTTTCTCATCCGCATTGAGCTGATGACCATGGGTCGGACAATCATGTCGGCGCAAGTCTACAACTCCGCCTTCACCCTCCATGGGGTGATCATGGTTTTCCTTGTCGTCATCCCGGTGATCCCGGCCATCTTCGGCAATTTCTTCCTCCCGATCCAACTGGGCACCGACGATGTTTTCTTTCCCCGGCTCAACCTGCTGTCGTGGTACCTCTACATGTTCGGAGGAGGGCTGGCGGTCGTCTCCCTGTTCACCGCCGGCGGATTTCCCGATACCGGTTGGACCTTTTACGTCCCCTTCAGCATCGGCACCAAACATAATGTGCCCCTGACGGTCTTTGCCGCCTTTATCCTCGGCATGTCCTCAATGCTGACCGGACTCAACTTCATCACCACGGTCCACCGCAAACGGTCGCCCACCATGGGCTGGATGCAGATCCCCCTCTTTACCTGGTCGCTGTATGCCACAGCCTGGGTGCAGTTGCTGGCCACGCCGGTGATCTCCATCACCCTGTTGCTGGTCATTGTCGAGCGCTTGTTCAGCATCGGCCTCTTCGACCCGGACAAGGGGGGCGATCCGATCCTCTACCAGCACCTCTTCTGGATGTACTCCCATCCCGCGGTGTATGTGATGATCCTGCCCGGCATGGGGGTCATTTCCGAGATCATCCCCACCTTTTCGCGCAAGGCCATCTTCGGCTACAAGGCGATAGTCTTTTCCTCCCTGGGGATCGCCAGCGCCGGATCCCTGGTCTGGGCGCACCACATGTTTGTCAGCGGCATGAGCGACACCGCGGTTTTTGTCTTTTCCCTGCTCACCTTCCTGGTCGCCATCCCTTCGGCGATCAAGGTCTTCTCCTGGGTCTCCACCCTGTACAAGGCCTCAATCGAGATGACCCCGCCACTGCTGTATACCCTTGTTTTCATTTACCTTTTCTCGGTCGGGGGGCTGACCGGCCTGGTCCTGGGTGCGGCGGGGCCGAATATTCACGTCCATGACACCCATTTCGTGGTCGCCCATTTCCATTTCACCATATTGGGAGGGACCGGTTTCGCCTTTTTCGCCGCCCTCCATTACTGGTGGCCGAAGATGTTCGGCATCATGTACGATTTTCGTCGGGCCTATATTGCCGCAACCCTGGCCACGGTGGGATTCCTGTTTCATTATGTGCCGATGTTCATCGTCGGCCTGATGGGTATGCCCAGGCGCTCCTATGACTATTTGCCGCAGTTCTCCCGGGGCAACGGCCTGGCCGCCGTGGGCGGCATGCTGCTCTTCAGCGGCATCATCCTGATGGTGGTCAACCTCCTGCTCAGCTTCAGGAAGAAGACCCCGGCCACGGCCAATCCGTGGGGAGGGTGCACCCTGGAATGGACGGTGCCGTCGCCGCCGCCCCTGCACAACTTCAGCAAGGAACCCCTTATCAAAGAATATCCCTATGATTTTTCGGATATTTTAAAGAATCCCCCTAAAAATTAAAGTCCGACCCATGCATCGAATGCCCGCCCCATGCGCAATCAACTCCGTGGAAGAGGAATACCATGACAAACCAGCCTGACCAGACCGGCGTTCGCATCAGCATGTGGCTGTTTCTCTATACGGAGATTATTCTGTTCGGGGGACTGTTCGTGCTCTATGCCGTCTATTTTTATGATTTTTCCGCAGACTTCGTTCAGGGCGGCAAGGAGCTTGACCGGGTTATCGGCACCCTCAACACCGTCCTGCTCCTGGTCTCGAGTTTTACGGTCGCCGCCTCGATCACGGCGATCAGGCGACAGACGAAAAGACTCTGCCTGCTGCTGCTGGCCTCGTCCTTTCTCTGCGGCCTCATCTTTCTCATCAATAAATACTTTGAATGGGGTCATAAATTCGCCCACGACATTTATCCCAACTCCCCGGCCCTGACCAGCGGCCCCCACGGGCGGAACATCTTTTTCGGGCTCTACTATGTGATCACCGGCCTCCACGGCCTGCATGTGATCATCGGCATGACCCTGCTCGGCGTAAGCTTTGTGCTCGTCTACCAAAACAAAATCACGGCGCAGCGTTTCGCCCTGCTCGAAAATTCCGGCCTGTACTGGCACCTGGTGGACCTGATCTGGATTTTCGTTTTCCCGCTCTTCTACCTGATCCTGTAGACCGACCAAGGAGCCTGCCATGGAATCCACCGAACAGCATCTTATGTCCTATAAAACCCTGGGTCTGGTCCTCGCCGCCCTGCTCCTGCTCACCGGGGTCACGGTCGGGGTCAGCTATTTCGACATGGGAATCTTTAATGTTGTCCTGGCGCTGGGGATCGCCTCCACCAAGGTCTCGCTGGTGCTGCTCTTTTTCATGCACCTTAAGTACGAGGGCCGGGCGATCAGATTTTCCTTTATCGGCACCATCTGTTTCCTGGCTATCATGATCGGTTTCACCTTCTTTGATGTCGCATTTCGTCATTAACCAAAGGAAAGAACAATGGATCCTGTCGTTGGCATAGACCGGGCATTCTGGTACATATTTATCATCTCCGCAGTCTTTCTGACCGGCATCACGCTGGCCATGATCTATTTCGTCATCCGCTACCGACGCAGCCGCAATCCCAACCCCTCGGATATCCGTGATAACTGGAAGCTCGAAGTGCTGTGGACAGTGATCCCTACCCTCATCGCCCTGTCCATGTTCGTGGTCGGCTGGAAATCCTATACCGATTTGCGCACCGTGCCCGCCGGGACGGTCCAGATCCAGGTTCTGGCCCAGATGTTTTCCTGGATTTTCATCTACCCCAATGACAAGGAAACCGAAAACCTGCTGGTGGTTCCGGAAAACACCCCGATCAAGCTCAATATCGAGTCGATCGACGTGATCCACAGTTTCTACCTGCCGGCCTTTCGGGTCAAGGTCGACGCAGTCAAAAACTTCCCCACCTATGTATGGTTCCGCACCCGGGAACCGGGGGAATTCGACATCATGTGCGCGGAATATTGCGGCCTGAGCCACTCGGAGATGTTGGCCAAACTCAAAGTGGTTTCCCAAAAAGACTATGAAGCCTGGCTTGAAAAGGAAGAATAGCGCCTTGTCCCCATGCAGCTGAAAGCAGGCCATCCGGTTGCTGCCGCGCTTCGGCCCTGGATGCAACTCATCAAGGTTCCCCTCTGCCTGCCGATAGCCTGTTCGGCGGGTTTCGGATTCATCCTCCATACACCCACTCTTACTCCCGCCTTAGGAGCCGTTCTTGTCGGCGTCCTCTTTCTGGCCTGCGGGGCAGCAGGATTCAACAGCCTGCAGGAAGCATCGGCGGATCGTCTCCTGATCCGTACCCGCAATCGGCCCCTGGTAACCGGCCGCCTCACCGAGCGTGGAGCAGCGCTGTTCAGTTTCCTGCTCGTCCTCCTCGGCTGCCTGGCCTTGCTGCTGAGCGCGGGAAACGGGCAGCCCTTGCTGCTGGGCCTCGCGGCCTTGGTTCTTTATAACGGCGTTTATACGCCTTTTAAGGAAATCTCGGTTTTCGCTTTATTCCCCGGCGGCCTGGCCGGAGCAATCCCCCCCCTGATCGGCTGGAATGCCAGCGGCGGCTTGTTGGACGACAGCCGGGCAGGCCTTCTGCTCGCCCTGTTCTTCCTCTGGCAAATCCCCCATTTCTGCATGATTCTTCTCTATCATCAGGAGGATTACCGCTCAACGCACCAGCCGACCCTGATCAGGCTTCTTCCGGAACAGAGCCTCAAACGGATTACCCTGGTCTGGATCCTTGCCTTCTCGGCTGTGGCCCTTTCCCTTCCCCTCTACCCGGATCTTTTGAATACGGGATCCCGCCTGACCATTGTCCTGATGGCCGGGGTAATGGTGGCTTTATGCCTGCCGCTTTTCCTCAACAAAAATACCGCGAACTACCGCCTCTTGTTCTTCATTTTTAATGGCGCTTTTTTTTCGGCAATGCTGCTGGTTGCGCTTCTGCAACTGCTGTCGGCTCGATAAAGCTGATAGCCGGAGCCGAAGTCGGTGATGCGGCCTTGCCCGCAACTCGCTATGAACAATGCTATGCTGCCGGCCTGTCTCGTTTCATGAAATTTAAATGTGATATATTTTCTATCAACTGAATCCCTATTTTTCTTTTATTGTTTTTCTCCTTGTACCTGCACATAGTTGCAGTTAACCACTCGTGTAGACTGGTATCTGACAAGAGAACTCATCCAATGATTAATCATTGCACGACAAGGAGATCATCATGGAAACAAAAGATTATTGCAAATATGTGGACATGGAACTCAATGTATGGAAGGCGAAACTGTACGATGTAATCAGTAAAATAGATAAATTACCCACAGGCAATAAGCAGCGCATGTACGAGCAAGTAAACGGGCTGCATATCGTCATGTCGGATCTGGAAGACAGAATCGATAAACTGCGGACCGAGTGTCCTGTTGAATGGCGGCCGGATCAGAAAGATATCGAAGTAAGACTTGCAGAACTGAGCAGCAGATACAAAGATGCGGCCGGCGTACTTTTCGACTACGACTTTGGCGGTTGATCCCGGTATCAATCCCGCGAATGATATATTGATCCCTCTCCCGGCCCGGCCTGGTGCCGGAAAGACTACCCATGGAGGACGAATATGAAACGGCAGAATGAAATGGTGGAATCGTTTTTGACGGGACACCGTGAATTCATGAAGAACCTGGAGCGTTCGACCTATCTGCTGGAACAGGATATTGTAGAGACAGCAGAAATGGAAAGAATCTGCACCGATGAATGGTGTCTCGCCACCGAGCACAATCTTGATGAGTTGGCGAACATGATCTATTCGATAAGCGAACCCCGGTGGGCGAATGGCCATGACTCCGAGAAGATCAAGGGCTTGCGCCACCAAGTTCACGATCTGTATGCTCAGTACAAACGTGTGGCTGCCAGAAGGTGATACGATCCGGCGTGAATTCTTAAATTTGACATTCTCTTTATTCCAAACGCCATGCCGGTCGAGACGATCGGCATGGCAAACGCCTGTCCGGAGAATTGCTCATCAACCCGAATCAGGTTTTATCGAACAATTCACCGACCAGAGACCAAGGCTTGCCCTTCAGAAACAACATGCTTCGCATCCCGTTGTTTTCGAGGGTCAACATTTTTTTGATAACGCTATCCCATAATCCGAGTGCTCTTTTTGATGAGGAGGTTATAGTTATGTTCAGTGAATCGCAATTATGTGAAAAGATAACATCAATCTATCCCGAGATAGGCGTGTGCGGGATTGATGTTGCCGTGACCTTTGATCAAAAGGAGAACTCATGGGTTGTCCATCTGAAAAAAGGCTCGCATACTTTAAATCATTTTCTCAATTTACCGGATGCCGACAAGTGCATGGAAGGGAAACAATGTGTCGCCCTTGGGCTTGAGATAGCCCAACTCCGAAAAAACATTGAAGGAAAACAATTTTAGCAACTGTTCAGGCGGATAGCCTGTAGGTGTTTAGTCTTTTAGCCGCAGCCTGCAACCGGAGTTTACCTCCAGCCTGATAAGCTGCAGTCCGATCAACCTGAACAGTTACAAAGTATTTTGCATTATTGGATGAATGCGGGGTCCCTCTTCCCCCTTTAGAGGTAGGGCTTACCGATTTTTCAGAGGCCGAACCGGTTACCTGCAATGCTGACCTCCTCTCCCCAGTCTATGAAATTGACAGAAAATCCCCCTGAATCACCAGATTTTCCGGTTGGCGGCGGACTCGCATTTCCGGAGCGGCGAAAATCTCCAACCGACCGACGAAAAAACGACACTCGACGCACCCTGGAAGAAAGACGCTGCGACAGCCGACTGACACCGGTTAAACAGCACAAGCCGATCAGGACATGGCTCCGGTCGCTTTTCCAGGCACGCCTCGGGGTCGATCGTCGGAAAAAAAACGACCGCCGGAGAAACAGGGATCGGCGCCAGCAACGATCACAATCAATCCTGACCCCCGAAGAGATAGCCGATCTTCTCTCGTAGCGATTCGTTCGCCCCGGCGCCGCCTCTTCCCGCACTCCATGACGCTTTCCCTTTGATCTTGCATTCTCCCATTGCGTATCCGAAACAATGCGAATTAATTGATAGATAGCATATCAATTATATCTACAATATCTCCGCATTGCCTTCCTCCCTGTAATCACTATTTATTTCACAAAGGCTTCACTCTTTTCCATGCAATCTTTGCCTTCGACAGCAGGTGGCATGAGTTTCACAACCTGCGTCAAGAACTGATAAATATAACCAAAATTAACCAAGGAGAAGGTTATGAAGAATTACTATCTGGTACGCAGCAGCGGCGAAGCAACCGTTATCAACCATGACGAACTGAACTCCTACCCCTTTGTTTCGGATGACGAGGCCCACGTTGAGGAAGAAGAATATAGCGAGGACTGGCAATTATACGAATCCACCGGCACCGAATGGTGCATCGCCTATGCCGAAAACGAGGAGGAAGCGTCGACCCTTGTGAATAAAAGCGGCAATGGGTTGAAAAATGTCGAGAACGTGTGGTGCGAGATTTGCGGGCATCCCCATGAAGCCCTCGCCAAATGAAGACGGAATAATTTGCAGGCATCGCCTCCGGGCCCTTGGATCCTCCCGTGAGCCAAGGGCCCTTTTTATCCGGCGCGTACGGTCTTTTTCTTAAGGAACATCGCCGGCTCGTGATTTTCAAGTCACGATCCGGGTAAGCGAGTGCTGAAACCTGTCGCAAGCGGAAGCACAAAAACTGCGGGGAATTGCAAATGGCGACAACGACGATCTGGAAAGGAGTTATCACCTTCGGGGAAACCAAGGTGGCCGTGAAGC
>Ga0209016_1002347_pt1 | contig 12820 bp, 9 predicted proteins | sample EPASupsiteSAE305_FD_187265 | JGI IMG/M metagenome (GOLD analysis project Ga0209016, IMG submission 187265) | Bioremediated contaminated groundwater microbial communities from EPA Superfund site, New Mexico - SAE3-05 (SPAdes) (version 2) | ecosystem: Environmental > Aquatic > Deep subsurface >...
CTCTTGCAATGAAGTATAATGAAGCAGTAAGCTGGTATCCGCACAATATAGAAAAACCGGATATAGTAACATCGTGCGGAACCAAATGCCATTATGATGGAAATCTACTCGGTGTTCGAACATTTGTTGTTCCGGTTGAATTAACTTCATTCACAGGTTCAATCAACAACGGTATAGTTTCTTTGTTATGGCAAACAGCTACCGAGAAAAATAATCAAGGATTTGCAATTCAAAGAAAAATTGGAACCCAATGGGAAAATGTCGGTTTTGTTAATGGAAAAGGAACTTCAACCGAAGTCACCAGGTACCATTTTACGGATAATTTAACAAAAGTAATATTATCATCGGGATTTGTTAGTTACCGATTGCACCAATTAGACCTTGACGGAACATCAAGCTATTCAGAAGAAGTGAATGTAAGCTTTACATCAGCTCCAAAATCATTTGAACTTTCACAAAACCATCCGAATCCATTTAATCCATCTACAACAATTCGATATGCGTTACCATTTGATAGCAACGTGAAGATATCGATTTACAAAGTGACAGGCGAATTAGTAAAAATCCTTGTAAAGGGAACGAAATCAGCGGGAAGTTATGAAGTTACGATGAATACAGCGCGTGAAAATGTAGAGTTTTCGTCAGGCATCTACTTCTATTCAATAGAAGCCAATGCAATTGTCGGGTCGAACACATTCAGGCAAACAAAGAAGATGATCCTTCTCAAGTAAATTCATCAGAAAGAAAAACTTTCTCTAAGAAGAGCCGCCTTTATGCGGCTCTTCTTATTTTTAAATTACTCACCTTAAATAACTCTAACAATCGGTAACGTAACTACTAAGACCAAAAAATATTAACTTTATCCGAAACGGTCCTGATGGTTCATTTTCGGCAAGTAGTACCTCTCTGTTTCTTTCATTTTTTATCCCGAAATAAGTAAAAAAAAAGCTGTAGTGTAAAAATGAAAAATATTTCACAATTATTAACTTTCGACTGACGGCATGCTTTGCTAATTTTTGAGAGGGATTTTATTCTTATCCTCAAAGATTAAAATCCAATTGTTTTATTAAATCTTATTACACAAAACAAAAGGTTAGATCAATGAAAATGTTAAAATTTTCTTTCGGTTTCTGGATGTTATTTCTGGTAATATCCTTTTTCATGGCTCCAACAAGTAACGCAACAAGTCAATGGGCAAAAAAGACAGGTATTCCATGTTCTACTTGTCACACGGTTTTTCCAAGGCTGACCTCTTTCGGCGAGGAGTACTTAAAGAACGGGTATCAGCTAGAAACTACTTATACGAAAAATTGGAAAGAAGCTTTTCCAATTGATGCAGGCGGCGTTATGTTAGATGAAGTTACAAATTTGTTCGGATTTAGATTAAACATGACTCCGATTGAATTTGATACAAAATCTTTTCAGCAAGATTCAGGTTTCGCAAAAACTACAAAGTTAACTTTAAGTAATCCGGTATGGCTGCAGATGTTTGTTGCAGGTTCAATTTATAAAGACATTTCTTTCTTTTCAGAATTGGAATATTCAAAAAGTTCTTTCAAGTTTAATTGGTTTTATTTTAACTTTACCAATATCCTAAACTCACCTCTGGCAAACTTTCAGGTTGGTAACATTTCTCCTTTGGAATTTGCTTCTTATCCAAATCGTTTACCCCAACTTCCTAATTTGAAGGGAGAGGTTTTTCTTATTAAGTCCTCCAGTGGAACCGGTGAATCCTCGATGGATATGTCAAGTGCAAGACCTGGAATTCAATATTTTGGAAAGCATTCCTTCGCTACCGTTTATTTAGGCGTTTCTCCAGGCGTTAGCTCTGCAAGCGTTAACCAATATCTAAATTATTGGGGTGGTGTTGTATGTAAACTCCCTGAAAATGTAATTAAAGGATTTGATGGAAGCACGCTAACGTTACACTATTATACGGGAACAGATACAAAATATACCGGGCAAGAAGCAACAACACAAAAGGCTCAAGTTGCTAATAAATTTACTCGATTCTCTCCTCAAGTCAACATTCGTTATTACGAGAAGTTGGATATACAAGCAGCTTATGTTACCGGCACTGATGAAAATTATTCTTTAGTCGCTTCACCATTAAAAAGTTTTAAATATAGCGGTATTGCTTTAGAAGCCGGTTACATGCCGTCAGATGTTTGGCATCTTGGTGTTCATTATGATAACTATTCGTCAGAAGATAAAGTTGTTGCAACCGGTAAACCTATTCTAAATTACCAAAGAATTGTACCGAGCGCTACTTATGTTGTGAACGAAAATATTAGGTTCACTGCATATTATGAGAAAAATCTAACCGATATAGATTCAAATCTAAAAGTTGATAAAACTTATCTTAACATCAGGGTAATGTTCTAAAATTAGTTAAGCCAATTTTCAAGATAAAAAGGACATTTTAAAAAAATCCTTTTCCCTTGTTTGAAAAAAATCCCCTAAGTGAATTAAAGGGGATTTTTTTTTAAATTTCAGGTAAACACTCAACTGTACTATTAATCCAAACATTGTTTTTGTAAAGCAAAAATTGAATAAAAAAAAACTCTTACACTATTTCGATAACTTCATAAACACCAATGCATAAGAAAAGTTTTCCAGTCAAAAGTGTTTTTACTGATTAAATTTCCATCGTAGCAAATGCGGTTATCGGATTCTTCGTTTCTACGCTCAGAAGATTAAAAGAGTCCTGGGCATAGAGATATTTTATTTGTAAATAAAAAAGCGGTGATTTATTCACCGCTTTTTTGTTTTAAAGGAAATGTATTTGATTTAAATTTTCAAGGTTTATTTCATCAAAATCATTTTTTTTGTGGCATTAAAGTTTTGTTTTCCATTGGCAGAAACTGCGTTAATGCTATACAAATAAACGCCGGAAGAAAGATTCTCTCCATCAAAATTAACAGTGTAATATCCGGCTTCTTTTGTTCCCTCAAAATATTCTTTTACGATTTGGCCAAGGGTATTATAAACAGTGATGTTTACATTACTTGTAAAGGGCAAAGCATATTTTATTACTGTTACCGGATTAAAAGGATTGGGATAGTTCTGTTGCAAACTATTTTGATCAATTTTGGATTGGTTTTCCTCACCAGCTGTTTTCCACATTAAAGTTGGATGGCCATATATTTTTGATTCATCACTACAAATAGATTCTTTATTCGTATTATCAACCGCAGCTACTTTATAATGGATATAGTTTTTACTATCCCATTTCGTTCCGACAATCACACTATAATCAGTCCATGAATAACTTGGTACATTTGGAACATGTGGAATAGTTGCTATCTGCCCCCAACCAGTTTCTCCTTCTACCATATAATAGATTTTATAAGATGACATATCTGTTTCTAAATTTGCTTCCCAAGTTATTTTGGGGTGACCAGAATCCCATACTGCTTTTAGGTTCTGAGGTTTGGATGGAGCTGTTTGTAAATAGTTTGAATAATAAACATTAACATGCATAGTTTCATTAATGTTATCAACGAGTTCAAAAGTAACCGTATTGGAAGCCGGATTACTTGAAGGAGAAAATAACTGGTTATAACCAATCTTAAAAAAATCACCACTCTCCCCTAGACTGTTTGGATGACTTTGTTCCCCGTTTGTTGTCTGTACTTTGAACAAATTTAATTCATCGTAACCATTAATGGTTCTGTTTGACTTAATTTTTTCAAATGGATAAACTAAAGTATAACCACTTCTTTTCCAATCCCATCGCCCATCCGCACATTCAATATCAAGTGGTTTGCCAAATAGTTGTGGATTAAGGGTTTTTGAAATTAATAAACCTGTTCCAGGGGACATTAAAGGACCTTCGTTATAACTTTTCCAGCTATTTTCGTAGTAATTGCTCCCTTGCCTTTTTTCTAAATAATAATATTGAACGGGATTTGACCCGGGTATCTTGATCTTGAATATATTCCCATTAGCAAATGCATCAGTCAAACTTATATTCAGAATTTCTGCTTCTATATCAATTGGGTCAATCCAACCCAAAATGTCTCTCTCGTAAGCATTCATCAAACTACTCCCTCCATCCCCATCCATTAAACCAAAGTGATGAACCCCATATAAATGGGTGTAACCATTTAATGAAGAGCCGAATAAATAATGACCAAATTCATGTAGTATTACTGGTAGTCCCCCATGTAAATCAGTTACTCCACTTTGAAACGTTCCAGAACCCCATTTGGCGGCTTTAATAAATTTTCCATCAAAAGATAAAGTTGTTCCACTGCCAAAAGTTTCTCGATTTCCTGTTAGGCCGGCAATTCCTTGATATGTACTACCTCTAAAGCACTTATGTTTGCGAATCTAAAACAAATCTGAATCATATCCACGAAACCATCACCATCGTTATCATAGTCTGCAAAGTTTATGTTGTATGGAGCTTGGTTTATCGCAGTTAGTATTTCTTCTGTGAGATAACCTATGTGTTTCCCACTATCAATGGAATAGTAATCTTGATTATGCTCTGGTTGATAATAGACCACATCTCCGAAAACATTAAAGAGGCCATTTGACATTAACTTATAGTAACCACTAATGCTTGGATTTGGATAAGAAGTTTGAACACTACTAGAGATTAAGTTTGTACCCCAATCTGGCATTGAATTTAAAGTATGTGGCCAAAGATTAGTATATGGAGACAAATCAAAATTATCATCCGCAAACTTACACAAAACGACAAGTGTCTTAAAAGATCCTATATGGGAAATTGTAGGATTAACGATAGTCTGTGCTATTTGGCAAAATTCATCTGTATGTTGAGACAAAGAAGTTTCAAAAAAAGAGAAAAACACTATTAAAAAAAGAACTTTTTTGAACATGTGAACCTCCGTATTTATTTTATTAATATTAATTTTTTACTAGTAACCTGGCAACCAAATTTTAATGTATAAATGTAGATTCCGGAAGCAAGATAGTTTGCATTAAAGTTAACTGAATATATACCGGAATGTTGCTCTTGTTCAACTAAAGATATTACTTCTCTTCCTAATAAATCGAATATTTTTAAGGATACAAAATTGGTTTCATTTAAAGAATATTTTATTATTGTTGTTGGGTTAAACGGATTCGGATAATTTTGATATAGCTCAAATACCTTGAAAGTACCAGGTTTGTCATAAATTGAAGTAATAGTGGTGTCGCCATAAACCTTCCCATTAATTACTGCACCAACAAGATTATTATAATAAAATTCACCTGTCACACTAGTAAGTCCCAATCCGTGTGAAAAATTATAGGAGTCATTGGTCAAGTTAGGATATAAGGAATAATGAATTTCATCATAGCTTTTATTATCAAAAACATAACTAGCACCAGAAAATTCAGAAGAGAAGGTGTCTCCTAAACATGAACTAAATTTAATTTTTCTAACAGTTGTAGAATCAAGTTTATGCCAACTCATAACATTTTCATTGTTATCACTTTCAACCCTTTCAAAAACAATTCCTCGGCTTGGATAAGGTCCCCCTAATTTTTGATGTTCAATTACTCTGTAAATCTTATTGTCTGGCATTAATGTATCACTAATTACCTTATTAGTTGTCGTAATTTCAAATACTCCTTCATACCCTTCGTATTTCCAAAAATCTCCTACATGCAGTGGATAATATTCACTCCAATCGACTTTTTGCCTCTTTACTAATAAATTACCATAAGTATTTCCATTTAATACCCCGCCGAAAAAATTTCCGGTCGGACCTTCATCAAATGAATATGCTTTTCCATAATAATAAGTCATTCCAAATTTTTCAGTAACTGTTTCGGTTCTTTCATACCAACCATCTTTGTTGTATAAATAAAAATCTATTGCCTGTAAGGTATCTCCAAAACCAATAACTGTATATTTTTTTGCCACTTCCCAATAGCGGTCGGTGTAAGGGGATGCAAATCTCTCACCCATTCCTTTACTGAAATCATATCGCAGTTGATCTTTGCCATTAAAGAAATAATAAACATTTCCTATAGAATCTATTCTTTGTAATTCACAACTATCCGCACGTTGAATACTATTTGCACATACTTCATAAATAATTTTTTTGTACATATAGTCGCCAATAACTGAATCCCCCATAACCTCTTTTGCAAGAGAATATCTCATTGAACGTTTGTTGCCCATAAATGTTACTGTGTCCCCTTCAATGTATTCCCAGAAGTCTCCGGTCTTTAAGGGGTAAAAATCAGTAGCAACTCTTTGATCTATAGTAGGGTATTTCTCGAGTTTTTGAAATAGAGGAGTAGATTTGTTTGGTTGAGTTTCTTGGAGAAAATTCCGTTCTTTTGTTTGGGCACTAACAAAAACAGTAAGCGCTAGCAAGAACACACAAAAGAATAAAAAGTGATTTTTAAAATTAGAGGATTTTATATTGATGATAGAATTTAGGTTGAAAATGTTATTATTAAAATTTCCTACAAGAAATCTTTTGAAATTACTATGTAACGCAATAACTGACATTTAAACCTTTTATTAAAACAAAATTTAAATTTCCCTACAAAGGCAAACAATATTGTAAAAAAACATTATAGCATTCTTTTCGATCATTAACATAAATAATCGATCGCAAAAAGGCAACAAGAAAAAAGTTAAAAGATTTGAAAAATTATAATTTCCGCCATTTTCTCATGCTCACATAATAAGTGATCTAATATAAAAAACATTCCCAGCTTTGGGAATTTGCTTTTTCTATAATAAAAACAAACAAATACTTTATTTCATCATTTTTGATAAAACTGAGGATAATTTCGAGAAGTTTCGTTTTTCGGCTAAAAACAAAGAAATAACCATCCAAAACTGCCGGGGAATTATAATTAACCGCTGATTAATTGTAATTAATTGCCGGTTGGTTTTAATTAATTGCCGATTAATTGTAATTACAAACCGGGTTGTTTTAATTATTTCCCGGTTAATTACAATTATCTATCTGTTTGTTTTAATTATCAACTCTCTAATTATAATATGTTCAGATTTAATTGGAATAAACTGTTGGTTAGTTTTAGTAAATCGATCAATCTTTTTAATAATCCCTGGCAAAATTAAAACTCCTATCTTCCTTAAAATTGGTATTGACAAAATAAAAACAAAAGATTAAGTTTTCATTGTAGTAATTGCGGTTCACTATTTATTGTTAAGGCGCTACGTTTTTATTAACAAATTTATAGGAGTAATTATGCCGGTTGACGAAAAAAAACTCTTCAGTGAGTTCACCACACAGCTTGAAGATGCTGCTGATGGTGTTGCCATTCATTCCAAAGATGAAAACTTCCCTCCTGCCGTTAAAGAAAGTGATATCAGAAGTTGGGAGGCGGACATATCTGCAAAACGCGAAGCCTACGATAAGGCTAAAGTTATTTCAGACGGACTGCATGATGCTTATGAAAAAGCTTTCAAAGAGTATCAGGCAAAGTTCTCATCTGTCTGCACTTCTCTTTATGGTTTCCATGGTAAACAAAACGCCATCGTTGCAGACTATGGATTAAAACCATATAAAAAGACAGGCAAAACTGGTCCGCGTGTTAAAAAGGCAAACTAACCTCTTCTTTAAGCAGCAGTTTACATTTAATTAACTGCTGCTTTTATTATCTTAAATTAGTTCAACATCCTAAGTATCTCTTGATGAATTTCCGGACTTGCCGCAATAATACTTTCACCTTTTACCGCATCATTTCCATGATAATCAGTTATGATTCCTTTTGCTCCGCGAATAATTGGAATGACGGCTGAGGAATCCCAGATATTCATTATCGGATCAATCATAATATCGGCGTAACCGGTAGCGACTAAATAGTAGCCGTAACAGTCACCCCAATTGCGGTAAAGTTTTACGTGGTGAATGAGCTCATTAAACTTTTCTGCATCCTGGTATTTTTCAATATTCAAATGATCGGTGGTTAAAAGTGTTGCTTCGGAAAGGGAAGCGCATTTTCTTACGACGGTTTTTACTCCGTTAAGCTCGCACGAATTATTATCACCGATTAAAAACTCATTTAGTACCGGTTGATTGATCACTCCAAGAATCGGTTCGCCGTTTTTCGTTAACGCAATCAACGTTCCGAATGTAACTGTTCCGGTGATAAAACTTTTTGTTCCGTCAATCGGATCGAGAATCCATTTGTACTCCGCGGTTTCGTTGTGCGTTCCGAATTCTTCGCCAATAATTCCGTGCTGCGGAAATTCTTTCATTATCAATTCGCGCATTTTTTCTTCGGCGGTTTTATCGGCTATGGTTACCGGTGATTCATCCGCTTTCGAATCAACCGAAACGTGTGTGCGAAAATAGCTACGGATGATTTTTCCCGACTCATCTGCCAGATATTTAGAAAACTTTTTTAATTCATTCATGGTTTTTCTTTTAACGCTTGTTCATAAATTGAAATTACTTTCTCGGTGAGATAATCCAAATCAAAAAACTTAACGGCTCTCTCTCTTGATGATTTCCCGAACAGTTCTCTTTTTTCTTTTGAAGAAATGAGTCGTTCAAGTTTTTCGGCTAAATCATTTCCGTTTTTTTTCTCAAACAGAAAAGAAGTTTCTCCATCAATTGCTATATCGAGGATGCCATCGGAATTTGAACATACCGACGGAATACCCATCGCCATTGCTTCAACCAGCGCAATGCCAAAGGCTTCGGAATGCGAAGGGAAACAAAAAATATCAAGCGCTGCCAGCACTTCAGGCGTGTCGGAACGGAAACCGGCAAAAACGATATTCTTCAACTTATAATCATCAACAAGTTTTTTAATTTGATTTGCATAAACTTCTTCTCCCCTGCTTGCTTCACCGACGATGAAAAATTTTAAGTTGGTAAATTTCTTACTCAACTTTTCAGCGGCAAGTAAAACTTCTTCATGTCCTTTCCCCGGACTAAACCTTGCAAGCATCCCGATTACAATTTCATCATCAGTAAAACAAAATTCGTTTCTCACTTTGTTATTATCAATTTTCTCCGGATCAAATCTTTTAGTATCAACGGCATTGTGGAGTAAAATAATTTTATCTTCGGTTAACGGACAAGTATCCATCAAATTTCTTTTTATCACTTCGCTTATTGCTAACGCATAAGTAACACGTTTATAAACCCATCGGTGCAACATATCTTTTTTAACAATGAACGATCCAACTTGCTTGGTCAAGAAAAGTGGAATTTTACTTCCTATGATTTTTAACGCCGGAACCAACACCCACAAATCCTTTGAAGCCTGTGTGTGAATCAGATCAAATCTTCCATTTAAAATGATACGCGAAAGTTTGAACGATTGCATCGGATGGAAATATCCCGACGCTTTTAAGGTGTGAAAAATTAGTTTTTGTTTTTCCGCTTCTTTATGCAAACGTGAATCTTCAAAACACAAAAGTTCAACTTCAATATTCCGCTTCAACAATTGATGAACCGCCGTTAGCGTGAACATTTCCATTCCGCCCCAGCTTTTAGATAAACATGAATAGAGAATTTTCATTGTTAGTTTTTAGTACTTTGTAGGTCGAAACTCCGTTTCGACCATGATATAAACAAGATTAAACAAAGTGCATGGGTGATTCAGAGAATCGCCCTACAATTTTCACTTTAGTTTGATGACAGCTCAATAATTTTTTTTAAGAGTAGTGTTTTTATAATAGTGCGAAAGAATCTCATCAAAAAAGAAACCGGATTGAGCCATTAACGCTGCACCGATCTGACAAAGCCCTGCGCCGTGTCCCCAGCCGGCACCGTGAAGAATAAATTTTTGCGGTACTCCGTTTACTTCATCCATTTTATCAAACACAATTGCCGAACTGTATAAATGCGATTTAGAAAGGAGTTTTCTAATTTCCAATTCCTTTCCGAAGATCATCGTCTTCTTAGAACCGACAACTTTTAATTTGATCAGCCGCGCGGAAGCGCCACGCTGGAGTGGAATAAAATCAAGAATGTCTCCAAAATCAATTTTGCTTTTTTCTTTTACCAGTTCGGCAATTTCGGTTTGTGCATATTCAACTTTCCACCGGAAAAAATCGGTTGTCTCCTGATCGTAATCAAGCAGTACTTGAGAAAGAACTTCTTTATCCACGGTGTTACAAAACGCGGGAGGAGAGGAAAGAATCCACTTTCGGGCATTCCGTTCTTTAGTAAAATCTATAGTATAATTTTCCGGTTCATATTTATAATCCACAACCGGAACAAGATAACTGTGCGGCACTTCTTCCCAGATATTTTCAAAGGATTCGGAAATACCGCCGCATGATTTTGAAAACCTTGCGTCGCATATTTCGTCATTGCTCATTAAGACTAACCCGCGGGTTTCGTTAACCGCCAGTTTTGAAATATCTGTATAGATTTTTGTTATCCCTTGATACCGTTGGCAGTGATCATCCGCGCATACGTCAAAGTGTTCGTGGTCTTCGCGGTCGTACCAGCGGATAATTTCATCCTCATTTTTCGTCGATGTTTCATGCTCAAGGTTTTCTTTTTTAATTTTTTTTGCTTTAACGATTTGCGCCATCACCCAACTGCGTGAAACTATCGCATGAGCTTTTAACAATTGTAACGTTCCCTTTGCACTCATTTCGGAAGAGATTACGCTTGTCAAGTATTCTTCCAATGGAACAATGTTTATTGCATGAATTTTATTTCCGATGCGAAGCAGTTTAAACCAGCCTTTGAAACTTTGTTTTTCTTTTCTTTCCCAGTGAAACTTTACGCCGATGGTAACATCGCGCAAAGTAAAATGTTCGGTTGCATGGTTTGAAGGAACGAGCAAAATCTCGTTTTCAAATAGCATTGCCGTGTCGTTTTGACTTAATTCAATTTTGTCGTTTACAACTTTAGCTTTGCAAATTCCGCTTAAAAACTGCTGACTTCCTTTAATTCGGAAGTTTCCATGCAGTTCAAACTTTATTTTTTTTTCAAAAAGGATTCCGACGCTTATTTTGGGTTCGTTCATATACCTTGCTTACGATGTTGGAAAAAGATTCTGTTTCAAATATAAGAAAAGCAACATTGAAATGCCTGGACTTTCGCAATCCGTCATCTAAATTTCTCTGTTTCTTTTTACCAGGTGAAAAAGTAATTTGCCGTTGAAAAAGATGCTAAAAGAAAATCAATTATATGCAGCAAAATGGTGGCAGCTAGAGAAATCGAAGTTGCTTTGCACACTTTGTCCCCGCTACTGCACAATTGGAGAAGGACAAAACGGTTTTTGTTTTATCAGAAAAAATATCGGCGGGAAGCTCTATTCCCTTGGATACGGAAGACCTACCGGCTTTGCGATTGATCCGATAGAAAAAAAACCGTTGAACCATTTTTTGCCTGGAAGCCAAATCCTCAGTTTCGGAACTGCCGGTTGTAATCTCGGATGTAAATTCTGCCAAAACTGGACAATGAGCAAAGCTCGAATTGATGACAACAATTCTTTTTATGTTTCTCCCGAAGAAGTTGTTCAACTGGCAAAGAAACAGAAAGTTCCTTCAATTGCTTTCACCTATAACGATCCTACAATTTTTGGAGAATATGTGATTGATATTTCTAAAATTGCGAGAGAAGAAAAAGTAAAATCGGTTATGGTAACCGCCGGATACATTGATAAACAAGCCCGGAAAGAGGTTTACAAATATATCGATGCCGCAAACGTTGACTTGAAAGCCTTCTCCGAAACATTTTACCACAAACTAACTTTTTCTCATTTGCAAAATATTCTTGAAACGCTGCTCTGGTTGAAGAACGAAACCGATGTTTGGCTGGAAATTACAACGCTGCTTATTCCCGGAGAAAATGATTCCGCAGATGAACTAAAAAAAATGATCGATTGGATTTTAGAAAACCTTGGAGATGAAGTCCCGCTCCATTTTACCGCTTTTCATCCCGATTTCAAATTGCGGCATAAACCAAGCACGCCGCCGCAAACACTCCTTTCGGCAAGACAAATAGCTTTGAAGAAGGGAATTAAATATTGCTACACCGGCAACATTCATCACCCGGAGGGGCAGACAACTTTTTGTCTTAAATGTAAGACAAAATTAATTGTGCGTGATTGGCATACCGTTATACGCACTAATATTAATAATAATAAATGTCTAAATTGCGGTGCAGTTATTTGCGGAATTTTTAGTTAGGATTGCAAAGCAAGCTGTTGAAGCTATTTTAAGATTCAACTTAAGTAGTACTGTTTTTTTTCGATAATTTATAAACTATACTTTAGTTGCAAGAGAATATTTTAGGAACAAGAGATTTTATCTTTTAGATATTTAAAATGGACACAGAATTATTCTTAGAAAACAATATTTTGAACAAAAACCAGCATTCGGGATTCCATGGACAAGATTTTTGAAACCATCTTTCAGCAATCGTTAGATACCATTTTTATCGTTAAGGCAAAGACGGGAAAAATTATTAATGTCAATAATCGAGTAACTGATATTTTAGGTTATCCACAGAACGAATTGATCGGAGAAAACTTTTCGATCTTGTTCCCTTCAACCACCCACGCTTCAATTTCAGAAACTTTAAGAGAAACCTACGCATATGATTCAGTCTTAGCCGGTCAGCATTTCCTTTGTGCAGACGGCTCAACGTTAATCATGGATCTTACCGGCGTTGTTGATGAATTTGAAGGAGAAAAATATATTATCTTCTTCTTGCGCAATGCAAAAGAAAGAGATGAAGAAGAAAAGAAATTGTTTTTCAACAACGATCTTTTCAACAGCTTAATGGAAAATCTACCCGACTATGTTTATATCAAAGATAAAAGGGGTAAATTCATAAAAGTCAATGCTTCTCTTGCGGGTTTCTTTGGAAACAAGCCTACCAGAACATCTCCTCTT
>Ga0209016_1002353_pt1 | contig 12793 bp, 14 predicted proteins | sample EPASupsiteSAE305_FD_187265 | JGI IMG/M metagenome (GOLD analysis project Ga0209016, IMG submission 187265) | Bioremediated contaminated groundwater microbial communities from EPA Superfund site, New Mexico - SAE3-05 (SPAdes) (version 2) | ecosystem: Environmental > Aquatic > Deep subsurface >...
GCACCCGGAGCGTCTCCGTAACATCAGCCACCCTGACACTTTCGACCGAAACCACAGGGGCAATCGGCAGTTCCAGCCGTTTGCCGATGGGCACGATATCGAAACTGGCCTGCCATTTTTGCGTGATGAACGCCCTGCCGGTCAGCACTTCAACCGCCTGCCGCGCCGCCGTGATGAACAGCGCTATCACCGCGTCATCGTCGGCAATATCGACGCGCATGAACGCCTTTTGCTCGGCCACGGTGACCGGCTCCACGGCGGGCGGTGTCAGCAGGCGCAGACCCATTTATTTTGCGCTCCCGGAAGCAGCCTTTTTGTTGACCGCTTCGATGAACTCTTTGTACTTCTCGGCGTCGGCTGCGGAAAGCTGGATAATCGCACCCTCCGCGTAATGCCCGAACGCCTTTTTGACTTTGTAGATTCCCATGGTTATCCTCACTTGAACAGCAGATAGCTGAACGCCGACGGCTGCGCCACGTCGATGGACAGCGCCTGCGTGAATCTCAGCCAGGTCTGGTCCTGCATGAACGCGTTTGAATTGTCGCTGTTGTCATACGCGTCCTGCGAGACTTTCACGGCGAGGCTTTCGCGCGGCGAGATGATGAGCGCGCGGTTGAACCGCCCGTAGAACGCCGCCGTCATGTCCGACGCGGTGCCCAGCGTGGACGTGATGGTCGGGCAGATTACATACGGCACGTTCCAGACTGTGGCGGGCACACTTCCGGCGGGCGGCTGCCAGATGTAGTTGCCGATGGTGTCTTTTAGTTTCATCAGCTTTTTGAGACCGGCGCGGCTAAGGGCGATGGTCGCACCCTGCGAGTTCGCCGCGTTGAGCGAGAAGATAAGGTCCGCGATGTCGTCGAAACTGACCGAACTGCCGGACATGGACACCACATTCACGCCGGACGATTTGTAGATGCCGGTGAACGGGTCGCCTGCCGAAGTGTCGCCCAGCAGCGCCACGCGCTCGATTTCCAGCGCCATCGCCTCGCTGATAAGTTCGGCAAGGAACGCGGTCAGGTTGATTGCAGAATCGCGCAGCAGCTCGTCGGTGCACTTGACCACCGCCGCCATCACCTTTGCCACCTGTTCAAGCTGGCCGAAGGTGGGGTTGGTGACCGACTTCGTGCCGCCTTCCGTGACCCAGCCGATTGCCACGCTGGTCAGCTGACGCGGCAGCAGGCGCTTCCACGTGGACATCGGCAGGATGTTTGCCATGCCCATGATGGGCGACGCGTCCACGAGCAGGCGCATCACCTCGGTGTAGAACTCGGTCGGGACGAGATATCCGCCCACCGCCGGGGTGCCTTCCGCCATGATGGTCTTGGTGTCGGCCAGAAGCGGGCTGCGTTCCTTGGCGGCGAGCAGGAAGTTGCGCATGCTGCCGAACTTTTTGCCATACTCGCTGGTCCACGGCTTTTCACTCGTGTTGCGCGGCGAGGATTTGAACGCCTCGGCGCGTTCCAGCACTTCTTCCGGGCTCTGGGGCGGGACTGTGCGCGTGCTCGGCTGGGGGTGAACTTTTTTCACGATGTCCTCCACCAGCTTTTCCACCTTGTCTTTGGTGATGCAGTCTTCCAGCCGTGCTTCCAGCGTCTTGCGCAGCTCGCCCAGCGGGGCGTTGATATCCGGCGCGGCAGGTGCCGCCACCGTCTTGGTTTCGGGTTCCATTGTTCCTCCGTCTGTTTTAGGTTCGCTCAATTGCCTGAGCGCTTTCTGTACCGCCTCGGCCAGCGCGTCAGGGTCGGCGGGCACGGCCACAAGCGAAATCTCGTATATCTCGGCCAGCGTGAGCTGGTTCGGCGCGTCGGGGTTCTCGTAATGAAACTTACCGGCGATTGAAATTCCCTTTGCGTGGCCCTCGGTGTAAATCTTTCTGGCGTGTTCCACGACGGGGTAATCCGAGGTGGAAAACTTGGCCTTGAAGTAGAGGCCGCGCGCATCCTCGCGGATTTCCGACATGGAGCCAGCCACATGGTCGATTGCGTTTACATGGTCCACCAGCAGCACTGGGTTCTTGAGGTATTCCTTGAGGTCGTAGACGTAATCCCGCTTGGCCTTGTAGACCGCCGGGATATCGCCGTAGCGATCGGCCTGACCCTTGGTGTTGGCGTAGCCTTCAAGGTACACCGCGCCGTTTTCCTGCGTGATCTTGCCGCCTTCAATCGGCAGTATTTTGAATTGCCTGTCCATTTTGTCCTCCCGAAGTCATATTGAGCGGCACGAGGTATTGCCCGCCCTGCCCGTTCGGCAGTCTGTTCATGTTCTCCCTCTCGCGGATATCATCCGCCGACAGCCAGCCCCATTGCCGCCCGATGGCGTAGGCTTCATAGCGCGTCTTGATATCGCCGCGAAGCAGCCCTTCAATCAGAAATTCTGGGAAGAAGTCGCCGGTGAACAGCTTGAACGACAGTTCCTGCTCGATGTTCACCAGCCAAGGGCGTATGGTGTCCGTCACAAATTCAATCGCCTGATGCTCGATGTTGTTGTTCGTCGAGCGCTCAAGGTCCGAAATCTTATGCAACGGCATTCGGAAGTAGCGGGCGATTTCAGACACACCGAATTTGCGCGTTTCCAAGAGCTGGGCGTCCTCCGGCGGGATGCCGACGGCGTTAAACTTCATCCCTTCCTCAAGCACCGCCACGCGGAATTTGTTGTCCAGCCCTTCATGCGCCCGCTCGAACGATTTGCGCAGGCGGGCCGACGCTTCGTCAGACAGCTGTCCGGGGTGTTCCAGTATTCCGCCGGGTCGGGCATCGTTGGCGAAGAATTTAGCCGCATACTTCTGTGCCGCAAGTCCGAGGCCAATGCTTTCCCGCGCCGCGCGCATCGGCGGCATGCCCAATAATCCGTCATAGGACAGCCCTTTGATGTGGAGCATGTTCTGGAACGGCACATAGACCATGCCGTCATCCAGCGCCACTGCGTACACCAGTTTGCCGTCTATGCGTTTTAGCAACACGCGCCACGGGGTGATGGGCCACAATGCGACCGCATCGCCGTAGCCTGTGCGCTCTATCTCGCTGTAATGGTTGCCCCATAACCCAAGGTGCAGCATCATCGCCTGCCGCCACGACATGGAAGTCATCTCCGGGTTGGGCGCATCATGCAGCATCCGGGCCAACGGGTGGCCTGTCGCGCGGCTCTTGCCATCGACGGTGCGCTCGTATACGTGCAGCGGCAGCGAGCCGATGGTCTGCGCCAGCACCTGTATGCAGGCATAGACCGAGGACAGGTTCAGCGCAAGATTCTCGTTCACAAGCACGCCGCTCTGGGTGTCGGACAGCGGCAGAAACACATCGGCAAAGAACTGTTGCATGCTCTGCACCTTGCGCCCGTTCCGGTTAAAAAGTTTTGTAAGCCAGTTCATAAAATCATCATCCCGCGACTTTCGTATACGCTCCGGCCCGCACCGTGGCGCTGCGTCCGGTCAAGCGCCATTGCCGTGGCAACTATGCCGTCTATGCGCTGGGTACTTTTGGCCTTGTCCGGCTTGATATTCCCGGCGGGGTCGGTTTTTACGACGGCGTTATCGGCCATCCAGCGCAGTACCGGGTTACCGCCATGGTGCAGTCTGCCCGCCAGAACCAGCCGCAAAAGCTCTTTCGCCGGGCCGGACATCGAGGCAAATCCCTGCCCGAACGGAATTACGGTGACACCCAGCTCGGTCAGCTCCTGGACTATCTTTGCCGCGCCCCAGCGGTCAAAAGCTATTTCCTTGAGGCTGTATTTCTTGCGCAGTTCCGCTATCTTGGCGACGATGAACGCGTAGTCGATTACATTGCCCGGCGTGGCGTATATCAGCCCCTGTTTAACCCACAGGTCATACGGCACATGGTCGCGCTTGGCGCGTTCGATAATCCCGTCGCCCGGTATCCAGAAAAACGGCAGTAGTTTCACGTCATCGCCGATGGGAAACGCCAGCACGAGCGCGGTGATATCGGTTGTGCTGGACAGGTCCAGCCCAGCGTAACAGACCTTGCCGCGCAGTGCGGCTATGTCCACCTCGCCCGCCGAAGCTGCCCACGCCGCCATCGGTATCCAGCGGGATTCCTGCTGCGTCCACTGGTTCAGGTGCAGGCGGCGAAAAGTGTTCTCATAAGCCGGGACATTTTCAGCCTTGGCGCATTCGCGCTTGAGGTAATCCTCGCTGATGGATACGCCGAGGTTAGGATTCGCCTTACTCCATATCGCCGGGTCGCGCCAGTCGTCCTGCTCGTCTGCGGCATAGATGACCGGCAGGAACGAATCGTCCTCAATAATGCCCTCTTTGATTTTCCGGGCGTACTCATGGAGCTCCCAGCAGATGGAGTTCCGGTCAAAACCAGCGGTTGTGATTGCCACGGTTAAGGGTTGGGAGCGCGCGCCGGTGCTGGTCGCCAGCACATCCCACAGGTCCCGGCTCGGCTGCGCGTGCAGTTCGTCAAAGATAATCCCGTGCGCGTTAAGCCCGTGCTTCGTGTATGCGTCTGCCGAAAGCACCTGATACGCCGAGGCCGTGCGCGGCACGAATATCGAATTGCGGTACACCTGCCCGCGCGACATCAGCGATTTCGAGGCCAGCACCATGCTTTTTGCCACGTTGAACACGATGGCGGCCTGCTTGGTGTCCGCTGCCGCGCTGTAAACCTCGGCTGACGGCTCGCTGTCGGCGTAAAGCAGATAAAGCGCAATGCCTGAACAGAGACTGGACTTGCCGTTCTTGCGGGGAATCTCGATATAGCAGGTGCGGTACTGGCGGCTGCCGTCCGCGCGCTTGCAACCAAAGAGAGGGGAAATGATGTCGTCCTTCTGCCAGCCCTCCAGCTTGAATGATTCACCCGCCCATTTGCCTTTGATATGCACAAGGTAATGCTCGAAGAAGCGCGCCGCGCGGGCAGCCGCTTTCCTGTCGAAATAAAAGTTCTGCATTGCCTGTGTCATAAGCCTTTCTCGAAAAACTCGGTGTCCTCGTCCTTGTCTTTCCCGGCCTGCGGGATTATCCTGCTGCGCATCGTGGCCGGGATTCCCATTTCAGCCGCCAGTTTAGTCATCATCAGCATCCAGCCGCGCGCGATGGATACATGCGGTATCTGCTGGAATGCACCGTTCGGGGTGCGGTACACCTGCTTGCTTTGCTTGAGCACATCGTTTGCCCGCTTCCAGTTGGAATAAGCCGAGCAGTACAGCATGAACAGATCGCGGTCCACCGAACTTACAACCTGCAGCGCGGAAAGTTCGGGAAAAAGCTCGCGCCATTTGGCCTTGGCCTCGTCGTCGAGAAATTCGGGCGGCTCGCTATTGGCGGGACCCGGCTTCGGTTCGGCAGGGTTGGTCCGGCACTTCTTCAAAGTGCCGGTTTTCTGCTTGATTGCTGTCGGAATCCGCTTTCTTCCACGCATAAATACCCTTGGTACCCCCCTATGCGAATTATGGACGCGTTCACGCGTAGCCCCAGCGCGGTCACCTTCCAAATCGCTAAAAGGAACTGACCCGCCCTATAGGGGGTTGCCAAACCCTCCATCCTCGCGCGCCGTCTTGGCGCTATGATGCGCGTGGCACAGGCCCTGCAGGTTGTCCATGCTGTCAGTGCCACCCTGCGAGCGTGGGACTATATGGTCCACGTCCGTTGACGGCTGGTTGCACCCCGGATGCCTGCACACCGGGTCGCGCGATAGCACCATCAGTCTCAGTCTGCGCCAGCGGTTGCCATAGCCACGCTTGGCAGAGGTACCGCGCCTGTCCTGCTCATGTATCTGCATGGCCGGTTTGTGCGCGGCGCAGTAGTGTTCGCCGTCAGGTGCAAGGCCGATGCAGCCGGGATATGCGCACGGCGACAGCGGCTTATACGGCATGGCGAACCTCCGCTTTCTTCCCGGTTGCCTGCTCCCAGCGTTTGACTATCACGTCGCAATAGAGCGGGTCTATCTCGCAGAGTCGTGCCTTGCGGCCCGTGTGTTCGCAGGCAATTAGTGTCGAGCCTGAGCCGCCGAACAGGTCCAGCACCGTGTCGCCCTTGCGGCTACTGTTGCGGATGGCGCGGGCGCACAGTTCCACAGGCTTCATGGTCGGGTGCTCTTCGCTGCGCGTGGGACGGTCTATTTCCCAGACTGTCGTTTCTGCACGTCCGCCATACCATTTGTGGCTTGCGCCTGCGGCCCAGCCGTACAGGATGGGTTCGTGCTGCCACTGGTAATCCTGCCGTCCAAGCACAAAGCTCTGTTTTGCCCAGATGACGCTCTGTTTGACTTCGAAACCGTTATCCAGCAACGCCTGCCGGAACAGCATTGTCTTGCCGTCAGCGTGACAGACATAGTAAGGCGCGCCACCGTCGCACACCTTACGCATTGCGCCGAACGCCTTGCCGAGGAACGCGCTAAAATCCTCATCGGACATCGCGTCGTTCTGTATGGTCAGGCGTTTCTTGGTCTTGCCGACATAGGCTATGCCATAAGGCGGGTCGGTGAATATCATGTCCGCCTTGCCGCCGTCCATCAGTCGGGTGACATCGGCTTCGCTGGTCGAGTCGCCGCAAAGCAGGCGATGGTCGCCAAGCAGCCACAGGTCGCCGGGCTTTGTGATTGCGGTTTCGGGCTTATCAGGCACTTCGTCCAGCTTGTCCTCGTCCAAAAGCGCGTCAGGCTGGGCCAGTTCGCCAAGTTCGTCTTCCGAGAAGCCGACCTCGCGGAGGAACTCGGCGTCGAAGTCGTTGGCGAGCATGTCCATATCCCAGTCGCCGGAGGACAGATTGTCGCGGAGCATCCGCTTGGCTTCCAGTTCCGGGTTGTCCATCACGATGACCGGCACTTCCTTCATGCCGATTTCAACGGCGGCGCGATACCGCTGGTTGCCCGCGAATATCACCATGTCCTTGTTGACGAGGATGGGCCGCGCCTCAAAGTACGCAGGGTCTTCCTTGAGGCTGCCACACAGACACTTGAACGCATCGTCCTTGATGACGCGGGGATTCTGCGGGTTTATCTTGAGCTTGCCTACGGGGATATATTCAGGCTTAAGCATATATCCCTCCGGCGAAAAGGTTGCGCCCTCTCGCGAGGCCAGCGGCATGAAGCCTTTGTATGGGGTTACCCTGCTTCGGGCGCAAAAGGATGGCGGCCTGCACGCGGACCGGTTCGTTCACAATGCGCGTATCCGTGCTGCCGCCAGAAAACGGGAGCCCGCGCCCGGTAAGGGCGCAGGACCGTGTCTTTGGTGTCGAGGCAAAGACATTAAACGGGGTGTGGTTTCCTGCACAAATAAATCGAGGCCCGGTCATGGTTTTCTCCCATGTCCTTGCCTCGACACAAATAGTTTACCGCACTATAGTCCGGCTGTCACGGACTAAACTTTGGCAATGTTTAGCAAGCGTTTCTCCGACGGAGATTATACGCTTTCATGCTATTTTTGCGGAGCACTTCGTAGACAACCGCGACCGATGCCAGCTTCATCCTGAACGCGACCTCTTTCGGCGCAAACCCGCGCCGCAGCATGGCGAGTATCCGCGCGTCACGTTTGGGGTCCGGCATCATGCCCGCTGCCCCGGAAAGTCGGCGAATGGAAGAGGAACCTCGCATTCCTGATTCTGCTTGGACAGTTTTATCGCGCTCATGTGCAGCGCTTCCCAGTGGTCAATCTCGGTCTTGAACTGGCGCATGGTGGCGTTGTTCTTGCGGCAGGCCAGCCAAACCGCGTTGAGCCTGTGCTCGCAGTCGCATATAGCCTTGAACAGGCGCGCGTCTTTCTGTTCGGTAATTTTATATGTTCCCGGTATCCAGACTGCCGAAAGCCGGGCTATGGCGGCAGTCGCCAGTTTCCTGCGCTCTATTTCCATAGCGCACACCCCGTTTTGGCGATTTGGCGAGCTGTTTTTTCATTTTGGCGAAGCGTTTTGTATTGGAGAGTTACGCTTTCTTCGCCAATTCGCCAAGCGTTTCCGAAACTTTTCCTGGAAAGAGATACTCTTGGGAGACTTTCCGGAATGAATTGGCGATTTGGCGAACAATATATATTACTCGCGTGCGTAGGAGCCGGTGTTCGCCAAAACACCGTTTTTTCGTTTTGGCGATTCTGGCGAAATTGGCGAAAACTGGCCAGTGCTGTATATATTCCGCGCGGGCACGCGATTATCACACTCTCGTGAAACGAAAGCACTGCGTTAATTGTCATACCACCCTCCGTACCGGCTGGGCTGCGCATCGGCTTTCAGCCTTACCCCTGACCACACATACTTGTCCACGAACATGCCAGCCGTGGCACGCTTCTTGACCATGCCGAGCTTTTCAAGATACTCGGACAGCTGGTTGCGGCTAATGCCCTTGTAGCCGTTTTCCTTGGCCCAGCCCTGCGCGGCGGAAGAAAGGTGGCTTGCGAGTTCTTCGGCCCCGGACTCGCGGTCGCAGCATTCGTTGAGGAACGCGCCCACAAGATCCGATTTCTCGCGGTATTCGTCGAGCACCTCGCGCATTACCGCAGGCATGCCGAGCCCGCTGTTGTACCACTGCTGCGCACCCTTGGCCAGCCACACCAGTATCCCTTCGGCTTCGGCCATCAGTTTATCGTCCAGGTTGCGGTCCACCTTGTCCGGCCCGAAGTACGCGTTGAACGGGATAAGTTTTATGCGCGACCAGATACCTTGGTCGGTGCCGCTGATATTCGGCTTGTAGTTAGTCGAGAGCCAGATTTTGAACTCGGGAACGTATTCGAACGGCTTGCTGTATAAAAAGCGCGCGCATATCGGCTCGCCGCCGGTCATGGACTTTATCTGCGCCTCAGCCAGTTTCTGGCCTTTCTCGCCTTCGGAAGCCATCACAAAGCGTATGCCTTTCAACTTCGCCAGTTCCTGTGCGGCGTTGTTGCTGTTACCGTCGTGATGCTCCATGAGCGTGGCAGCCGGGGTGACCGCAGCATATGGCCCCATGATGCGCCATATCGTTTTCAGAAACGTGCTTTTACCGTTGCGGCCAGTACCGTAACAGATGAACATGCAATGCTCCGAAGTGTCGCCGGTAATCGAATATCCGGCGGCACGCTGCACGAATGAAATAAGTTCCGCGTCGCCCTGAAATATCTCGTCCAGGAACTGCAGCCACCTCGGACACTTCGCGTCCGGGTTCCATTTGTGCGCCACTTTGCGCGTAAGCATATCCTCCCTCCTGTGCGGGTCGAGCCGGTCCGGCAGGCGCAGCGTCCCGCCGGTGCAGTTGAGTATCTTTTTGTCTGTGTCGAATTCCGACGCCTGCGCCGGTATCCCGGCTTCGCTTTCCGCGAGCTTTACCATCGCGTCCAGCCGCCCTTTCGATTCACTGGACTTGGCATGCGCGAACAGTTTGTCGTCGCGCGCGGCCTCGGCCATTGCAAACATGCGCCGGGCAGTCTGGCGCGCAAGGCGCATTACCTGCCCGGTCTCATCCTTGGCCCACATCGTCCCGTCCCATACATGCCAGCCGCCCAGTTGCGCGGAATATCGCAGATCGTTGCCGAACAGTTCGCGCAGCAGGGCAGCATTCCACACGTCGGTGTATGGCCCGTTCACGCTTCCCGGCGAGTAGTTGCCAGCCGACTTCGCTATCTTCTCTATCTCGGCGGGTTCCAGCGGCGGGACGCAGCGTTCGCGGTTCGTCCGGGATATCGTGTCAAATATCTCGTCCGGTCCAAGCCCCGCCTTACGCAGACGGAACGCGATGGAAAACAGCGTGGCGTTGCGGTTGCCGGTTATCTTCTCGCCGCCGGACAAATCCGTATCTGGCATCGTCTTCTGCGTCCGGATAAGCAGAACAAGCCATTCCGGAGCATCGGCAAACGGCGTGGTGTCGGGTGGGTGAATCCACTCATAACTCTTGCCATCCACCACCGACGGAGGCGCGATAATATATCCTCCGTCGCCGCGTATGTCCAGACCCGGACGGATACCCGTCCTGCTGCCGATACCGCCTTCCGGATAACGGAAATACAGGTGCCGACCGCCGGTGCACGAGCGCGTCGCTACAGTCAGCGGCAGAACGCCGTGCTCTTTCTCAAGCTCGGCAAGCGACTCCTCGCCTCCGGCATTCTTCTTCACGTCTATATCCAGCACGAAGAATCCGGATGCCTTGCCCGTTGCTATGCCGATTATCGCGTCCGGCGTGGCACCGAATAACCGACGGACTGTCGGCGGGTCGCACGAAGCATCCTTGAACCCGTGGGCGGTAAGCGGGGTCTTGGCCTTGTTCCTGCCATCCCCGACACTCCGGCATGGCAGGACAGGCCAGCCCCGCGCCGCATATGCAAGCGCCTGCTCTAGCATTCGTCAGGGTCCGTGAGTATCACAAGCGCCATTGCCAGCGCGCAGGCGATGAAATACAGCGCCATGCTGCGCGGCGTCCTGCGTGCGCGGTATGTGCGGCTGCTGCCGAGTAGTGCCCTGAACTGTTGCGGTAAATGCATAAATTCTCCTTTAGCTGACTGTTCCAAGGACGGGAATCCCGTCCTGTCCGGCTGGCGATATCCGGATTGTGACACCCGGCGGCTCGCCGTAGACCTTCATCACGCGCCCGTCGCAGACGCGGCTGTCGTCCACCCAGATGCGCGCGTATGTAATCGCGTCCATCAGGGCCTTTTTTAGATTGTCCTCGTCCGGGCGGTGGGCCATGAACACTTCCGTGACCTTCACGGACTTCGGACGCGGGAACCGGAATGTGGCATCCAGCCGTATCGGCATGTCCAGCGGCTCCACCGGGCGGTGTTTGACCGCCTCGGCGTATATAAGCCTGAACCAGTCGTCCTTCGGGCTCCAACTGACGAACTTGCCGTTTGTGTGGGCAAACCGCACCGGGCGTTTCCACGGTTTTGGTATGCCAATGACCTCGAACTCGATTACGCTGTCCATAACCCTCCATGCATCGCGTCGAACAGTTTTATCGCCGCGAGCCAGCCATCCAGCGCGACGGGGATATTCACCTTCTTGGTTTCAAAGTCCGGGCCGGTCTTGCCGAAACGGATAACCCATGCGCTTTCTGGCAACGGCATGCCGTAGGTTTCCGAAAACGCCTGCGCGTAAGCCGAAACCTGCAAGGGGTATTCCTCGCGCATGGCGTTGCTGGTTTTCCAGTCCAGTATGATGAACCCGCCAGATTTGCTGCGGGCAATCGCGTCCAGCCGCCCGCCGTAGGCGTATTTTGTGCTGGCTACGACGGTGTCTCCAGCAATAATCTCCAGACCTTCCTGCGACAGCCACGACATGAAGTTCTCAAAGCCGGGCTTTGTGTCCGGCTCCAGTTTTGGCATCTTCCCGGCGATATAATCGTCTATCGCCTGATGGATGCGGCTGCCGATATCGGCGGCTTCGTCCTTGATTTTGTCCGGCTGGCGATCGGCGCGGGCGAGTATCGGCCCCAGCACATCGGCGGTGATTGTCCGGCCCTGCGTCAGCTCGGCGACCAGTTCGGACTCGGCCATCTTTAGCGCGGCGCGGCGTGCCCACACCACTAGCGCGTTGGTCTTTCCGCCGCCCACGATGCCGAGTATCTTCGTTACCGAGGGATACTCGACACCGTTGACGGTGTATAAGTGCTGGCGGCGGTAATCGCGGTAACCGACCGCATAGAGCGGCTTTGGCAATGTCGCGGTATCCATCAGAATGGCACCTCATCGGTTTTTTCCGGTTGCGCGTCGGGCAGGTAATCGAACTGGCGGACCTTGTTGCTTCGCTTGCCGTTATATTCCTCGATGATGAGCTCCGCCATCGCCTCCTTGCCAACCATATCCTCCGAGTCAAAATTAACCCGGCTTTTGTCGATGGAGAACCCGAAGCATTTCAGCGAATGAACCGCGATGCCGTGGCCCGGCTGGCCCTTGGGTATGAAGGTAAGCGTATGAAACACCCAGCGTTCGGGCTGGTCCACCACACCGAGCTTCATGTTGAGCTTCGGGTCGCCTGCCTTGGAGTATCCGTCCTCAATCTCCAGCACCTTCACGCGATACCTGCCCGCCGGGAGCGGGGTGTAAACGCCTGCATTCTCGTCCACTTCGTAATCTATCTTCATGATTCCCTCCGTTATTTGGCTTCTTCGAAGCCGAGCATGTCGTACTGTTTCTTGCCGTCTTTTACCGATTCCTTGTAAGCTACGGCGATTGTCTTGCCCACGAAGCCGACCGCGCGTTCGGCGGCAGCGGCGCTATGGGTAATGAACACCTTGCCGACACCCGCCAGCTTGAGGCCGTACTTCTTGCCGCTTTCGGTATCGCGGGATTTCACTTCCTCCAGGACACCTTTGGCGGTAAGCTGCTCGCTGGCTTCAGAGGCTGGTTTTGGCGCAGACGCGGGTGCCGCTGCGCCTTTCTGTTCCGCCGGAACGCCGGAATTGAGCCATCCGAGTAGCGCCTTGCCGGTGTCTTCCGTGATGGCAAAATCCTTGCCATCGAACAGACTGGTCCGGTCCTTGGAAACAGCGGCATAGTGGTTCTGGTTGAGCGTGAAGACCACGGTAAACTCGTACTCGATGCTGTCGCGCTGTATCGGCGCGGTCCCAACCTTCTTGGGAACCGCCTGCCCCTTGAGGTTGGTTTCCACCGAGTACTCGGCTTTCGAGCGCATGGTGGCGAGGATGTGCATGTCGCTTTGCAAAATCGCGTTGATAAGTCGTTCATGACGTGGCGTGACATTTTTCCAGCCCGCGAAGCCTTTGCCCAGCGCGTCCACGATGCTCAAACAACCACCTTCCCCGGTCCACTCGTGCGACAGACTGTCTATCACGCAGACGCCATAACCCGCCTGCTGCGCGGCTTTTATTGCCTCGACATACGCTTCCGGCGTGTATGGCGGACGAAGCTCGGTAAC
>Ga0209016_1002354_pt1 | contig 12786 bp, 16 predicted proteins | sample EPASupsiteSAE305_FD_187265 | JGI IMG/M metagenome (GOLD analysis project Ga0209016, IMG submission 187265) | Bioremediated contaminated groundwater microbial communities from EPA Superfund site, New Mexico - SAE3-05 (SPAdes) (version 2) | ecosystem: Environmental > Aquatic > Deep subsurface >...
CAACAGAAGTGAAGGGGGCGCTATCGCCCCCCTTCACAATCCCCCCGAACCTGGTTAGGCCGGGAACTGATCTAGCGGTGTGTGGGTTATGCTTAATGGGCTACGCCGCGCCAATTTCGCTTTAATAGCCGGATCGGAAGGTTCAAGGATGAACTGCCCGGATTCGAATTTGGCCCGCAGGCCAGGCCAAAAGCCTTGTATCTGTCGAAGGATCACCCGCAACCGTGCGCGGGTTATCCTGTCTGTGCTTTGTTCGGTCCCGAGCTGTTCAAATAACAGCCGGTCCGGGAACTCTATTGTCTTGTTTAGTTTGTTCACCCGGTAAGCCAGGAAGCGGTAGAAATCCAGCGCCAGCGGGCTTCGCGCGAAGGTCCTGACCACTTCCAGGTCCAGCGGCGCGGCGTGGCCGTGGATATACTTCGCGTAGTCCTCGCTCAACACTATCCGCCCCGAGGATATTGTAAGCTGGGCCGGATTCTTTACGTCAAAGAAGAAATCCCGGCCACTCGATACCAGGGCGGATATCTCTGTATGCCGCGCTAAATCATCATTAACTACTGTAAGATCAAGGCGGCACGTCACATAATTGACCAGTTGCTCTACCAGCTCTTTCTCGGCTCGGCCATGTTTATACCCTAACTTCTTCGCATAATCATAAAAAGACCGGCCGACTTCAATAACGTTGGTGTTTTTTGTTTTTACCTCGGTGTCTATGAAGATTTGGTTCATCCTGGCGTAACAGCCGGTGGGTATTTCGTAGTCTTTGTGTTTGGTCAGCGCCAGTGTATACAGCGAGTTCTTCTTCTCCCATACAAAGGGATTGCCCTTTAGGCGTTGCGCCGGCAGACCAAACACCATGAAGATGTTGGATGAAAAACCGATATCTTCCGGCCGCAACGGCTCTTTAAAATGGGTCCGCTTTGTTGCCAGCTGCGCGGCTTTAATAGCGCTATTCATTCTTTCCTTGTCCGGCCGTCCTCGGCTTGAACATCAGCCGCGGCCGCTAGTAGCGCCTCTGATAATGGTGCGGTTCGCAGCGCCAACTTTATAGCCAACGAAGCATTGATGTGTTGGCCGTGGTTCTGCATGAAAAGGCGTATCCCATCGAGCCGGTCCAGGTCCGTATGAAAAAGGGATATTGCAATCTTTTTACACTTCTTCCCCCTCTCGTCTACAATGACCGCAGCCGGCCCTTTTTTTTCTCGCTTGTTCGCCTGGTCTAATGATTTTGCCAATTTCTGCTGTAGTATGTTTGGTTTGTTCATATGGTAATACCTTATTACTCCGTGACGATTTCTAGTGCCGCCTTAAACACTTCCTCCCGCGCCGCTAAGTCTAAGGCTTGCCAGCCCAGGAGCGCCGCGTGTTGGTAGCATTGGCGACGTGATATTGTTGTCTTAAGGGATTTGACTCCTATACGTTCAGCCATATCGGGGAGTTCCCGGGATAAAACTGTATTGGGGTGAACGCCATTGAATAAAATTCGCAGCCGGGACTTCTTTGGGAGGTGTGATCGGATAGCCGCGGCCGTGTCCCGGGTTGTCCATATATCAGCTGGAGAGGGGGAGCACACCAGGACAGCTACGGAACAAGCTGCTAAAGTGGGAGTTAATGTGTCTAGGCGGGGCGGAGTGTCAGTAAAAACCGCATCATACTGTGCGCTGGAGTTGAAGAGCTCAACCTTCTTACTCTCAATCTCATTAAGCCATTTAGTCGCGGTGCCCTGGGGATCGCGATCAAGAACTGCAACCTTCTTGCCGGCTTCGGCTAGCGCATGTGCCAGGAGAACCGTCATTGTGGTCTTTCCGGTGCCGCCTTTGCCGTTGCAAAGTAATATATTCATACCTTAACACTATATAAAACTATGCCGCGGTGTCAAATCTTATCTTTAGATTCGAGTTTCGGGTCGCCGGCTGCCCGCCGGCGCCGGCCCGGCCTCCGCTCCGTTGGGGCTCCCGGCCGGGCGGAAAAAAGGTTTAGTTGGTGGACGTACACTTGGCCCCCGCAGCCGCATCAAAGCCGCCGGCAAGATCTCCGCGCGGCCGCGGCCAGGATCGTGCCGAGGCGCTGCCGGCAGCGCCGGCGGCTCGACGGGGGAGAACGTCTTTTAAGAAAGTGGAAAACCGAGGGGTACAATCATACCGGGGCCCCCACGAAACGGGATCCTGGGGGCCTTAACGCTCGATTGTTTTTGGAATTCTCGACGGAAAACACAGAAAAGTCAGGCTTAACTTGGTTAGCCAGGCCCGCGCCGTCCACCAACTGGGGCCAAGTAGACGGGCTGCTTTTATCCAGGGCAAAGTAGCTGTGTTATTTGTGGAGGCTCCCCGCGGCATAACCGCGGGGAACAGCCGGATTATTCGTAATGGGTCCACATTCGCAGAATCTTCACAATCCGCTCGGTTTTATAAACCTGGTAGACAAGGCGGTGTTTTATGTTGATTCGCCGAGAGTAAGCGCCGGCGAGATCACCCACAAGTCTTTCATAAGGCGGGGGGTTTTGGAATGGGTTAGTGCGAAGAACCGCAAATAATCCATCCACGCGGCCGCGAAGCCCGGAGGCTTGAACCTTCTTTGCGTCCTTGCACGCGTCTTTTGTAAAAACAAGTTCCCAATTCACCATGGCAGCTTTTTTGAGCATTTGGCGACAGGGGTTTTCATGTTCTTAATAAGAGACTCGCGCATATTCGGAACAGACAGAAGATATAGCGTCTCCTGGATTGCTTCCCAATCCTCGGAAGAGACGAGGACCGCAGAAGAGCGCCGACCCTTTATTTGTACCGGCCTGTGTGAGATGTACGACGCCTCCACAAGGTGAAAGAGCTGCGCTCTGGCTTGGCTGGTTGTTAAGGTAGTCATATATTTATTGTACCAGAAGTTGTACCATTCGGCAAGGGGGGCAAATCAATATCCGCGAGACTTTCCGCAACCAGTGGAGGCGCCAGGATCGTGCCGGCGCTGCCGCCAGCGAGCCGCCCAGGTTTGGACCCGGGAAAAAGACTGCTAATTATGGAGCCGCCGGCGGCGGCAGCGGCTTGCTGCAGCAGCTGGTGCTCTCGACGTGCCGGGTAGGGGGAAAGGGACTGCTAATTATCCGCGAAAATGGGGGGCACAATCATACCAGGGCCTCCGTGAAAAGCGCTCCTGGGCCTGTTTCCGGCCGTTTTTACTGGTGGTTTTCGACGGAAAACCCGGTTTTATCTGTTTTGCCTGGCGTTTGTGTCCGAGTTGCTTGCCCGCCGGCGCGGGCCTGGTGGCCGTGCACGGCGGCATTACCAGGTGCTCGATTTGGGCCGGGGCATCGCCGGCGATTTGCCCGGCCCACGCTTTATCGAAAAATTCCAATTCGCCGGCAGTTGGTTCCTGGTCCCAGGAAACGATTAAGGTTCCGGTACAGTCGAAGATCTCGGAGATCTTCCGGAAGATTCCTCTATTGCCGTAATGGTCGGCCAGCGCAGCCAGGTAGCCATAAAGGCGCTGAAGTCGGGCTAAACTGGCCGTATCAGTTTTGTTTGTTGGGGTTAGTCGCATTGTATTATTATCATACTTTATTCTTTTATCGGTCAGCGCGGCCATGAAAGCCGCCGCATCGAACCTGGCTAGGCCAGGATCATTTCCCGCCCGGCCGGGAGCCCCAACGGAGCGGAGGCCGGGCCGGCGCCGGCGGGCAGCCGGCGACCCTGCCCCCTACCGCAGATCTCCGCGCGGTCCGCGCCATGTGCGGCACCGCGGTATCGAGCCCGGGGCGCAGCCACCAGGAGCGCGGCGCTGCTAGCAGCGCCGGGGTCTTTACGGGAAGAAAGTGTTTTTAGGGAAGTGGAAAACCAAGGGGGTAAAACATATGCGGGGTTCTTTGAAACGCGCTCCTAGGCCTGTTTCCGGGCGGCTTTTGCGGCCGAATTCGACGTAAAAGGTCACTTCCTCCAATAAATGCCTCAACAGCGGCTATACTGGCCTCGCGCCGAATGGCGGGGGAAACTCTATACTCGTTCAGTACCCAGGGATCATTGTTGTGTGTTAAACATATTGCTGCATAGAATAGCCTGATCTTATTATCGGCGTTTTGTGCGATCAGAACAGCGCCATCTGGGCTATTAAGCAGCGCGGCAACCTTCTTTTCTTCAGCCGGCTTCATGTGCGCAATCTGAATTCTCTCGCTTAAAAAACGTTGCAGCTTCGCATAGCGGCGCGGTAAGTGCGGATTCGCTATATTTAACCTGGTCTCGGGCTGCTTGGCTGGTTCCGCGTATCCGGCAGCCCAAGCCCGCCATTCTTTCAAGATGGTTTTCTTTATTCGCCTTTTGCCAACGATTGCGGCATGGATGCTTTTTTTATACGTTTGCTCAACGCTATTTTTAAATGCCGGCGTTAGGTGTTTCAATCCGCCGCGCCGCTCATCTTCTTCAACGATTCGCATAAACTGGTACTGACTGAATGAAATTTCATAAGGTTCTTTCCGTGTCATATGATAGCCCTCTTTAATCCAACAAGTGAACTGTGTTTATAAACTGCGCTACAAAGGTCATTCTTTCCGTGCTGACGGAAGTCTTTCTGTAAGGGGAAGTGACCCAGCCTATCTGCAAAGGCTTTTAAATCTTTAATGGTCTGGTTTTTTGTCCAGTAATTAGGTGGTTTTCTTGATAAAGTGCATTTTAATAATCTGGAGAGGCTATCTCGGCCACCAGGATATCGAGTAATTGCATGTCTGACCCCAGAGAGGCCCCTATCATCTAATTCTCTAACGGTGGGGAACCGCCCCAGTTCTTTGATGATAGGGTCTAACACTTTGATCATTGTGGGGAAATGTGACCAATAATGTTTAGGGAGTATCGAGCTGCCTATTTCTAAAGCCGGCCGGCTGGCCGCGTGTATCTCCTGGGGCAACTTGGCAGCAATAATTTTCTCAATACCTATTGTTGTTTTATGACGGAAATTCTCAAAGGTAAAAAACAAAGATTTCAGCCCGAGACGAGCATATAAAGCCTTTTTCTTTCTCAACCTTTTATAATACACCGCATACTTCGGGATATCTGGATAACCTAAAATCTCAATCCAGAGATCTCCAGCGCGAAAATCAGCGCGGAACTTCCGGCCGAGTTGAATAAGCGGGTGTACTTCGTGGGCTATTTTATGTCTAGACAAATAGTTATCAACATAACACTCCAGGCAACTCTCTAACAAATGTCCATCATTCGCTTCGTAATACCCTTTAGGGATTGTATTTAAAACCCGATACAGCCATTTATGTCCGCCGTGGCTTCGAATCGCACAAAGGAGATCTCCGCGCCCGGCCAGGCGGAGATCTTGCTGTGAAGGCACTCGCCCTAAATCGCTTTTTATTCGTAAAACGTTTTTAAGTATTCGCGCTTTGTTCCAGAATCTATTTACACGCCTGGCCGGCTTAAACCCCATGACTTCCGCAAATTTATTGAAGCCGCCATACTTTGTAATCGCTGCCGCCAAGTCAATTCTGTGTAGTCGTTTAAGTTCCTTCTGTGTCGGCAACCGGCCGCGCACAGCCGACAGCGGCTTAAGTACGGCCAATATCGTCTTTTTATTCCAATAGCCCGGCGCTTGGCGTTTTGTTGAACAGTTTAATGCTTTGGCAAGTGCAGTTCTGCCACCAGGGTATTCATAAATCGCATGACGAAGGCCGCTATCTCCCTTCTGATCCAGTTCTCTGTCTGTAGGAAAGCGGCCCAACGCATTTATAAAAACGGCAAGGCGGTTTAGAATAAGGCCATTTGTCCAATATCCCCGCGTATCGCTTTTCATATTAACCGCCCAATTAATTTTACAGCCTCGGGACCGTACTTGTGGCACATGATCTCTTGTGAAGATTCATTAAGCGGAACATCAATCGCGGAGAACATCTTTAAAAAGTCAAACCCGGGCGGCGCGTAGTAGTCAATTAATTCCAGGCTAAATATTTCACGGAACTCCGCATAATGTGCAAGGATTATGCGGAGGCATCTCTCCCGGATTAATTTATTCATTTCCATAGCTTCCCTGTAAACTCCGGCGTCGGCCGCACACAGCCGACAGCGGCATAAGGTTTTTTAAAATTAATTCTTCATCTAGTATCCGAAGCGTTTCCGAGTCATAATATCCGTGCTTGGTTATTTTGATATATTAAAGTCTACCACGACATTTTTACACAAAGAGTCATCAGCACTTTACCGCGCCGGAGAGTATGACACTATGTCATATTGACAGCCTTTTCGCCGGCTGCCCGCCGGCGCGGAACTTGAGATTTAACTTCCCTACCAGAAATCCCCGGTCTTTTAAGGCCGGGGAGTGAGTTCATTCTTTGATAATGGAAGCGCCGCCTAATGACTTGTCATTGTAGTGTTTAATCAACAGTTGGATTATTTCATTCGGCGATGGCAGGGGAAGCGCACCAGGGAAAGACGCGGCGGCTATGGTTTTAATCTGGGCGTAAACAGCTTCATCAATTTGAATTGTGATTGTCTTTTTCATACTGCCTCCTATTTGCTCCAAAGCCCGCGCTTCGCCTCGCGGGCTGCCCGGTATGCGGCCTGGAAGCGGTCTTGATACCGCACGTTCGGAGGAATCGTCATAATGGAGGCGTAGCCGGCGTTGATTATTTCCTCGTTCAACATTTTCCCGGATTTAAGATAGACGTAAGCCAACAACCGGCCGTAGCGATCCCGGGGCTGCACGTCCAGTTCCAACTGAACCTGGTCGCCCGATTTCACAAGGGACTTAGTGAACCCAGCCGCCGCTTTCCCCAGGCTGACAATCGCTTCAAGATCGTTTCCGGACCTGGCCGCATCCTTTTTCGCTTTTTTATTGGGCTTGCTCTCCGGGGTGTCCACGCCAATCAGCCGCACGCTCTCGGTCTTGCCGGCCAGCGTTATTTTAAGCGTGTCACCGTCCACTATATAAACCACTTTCGCTGGTTTGCCAGCCGGCGCGGCTGCCAAGCTGGCGGCGAGGAAAAGAGGAATTATTTTAAACACTGTGCCTCCTTGTCCGCTTATAGATCCGCCAGGTATTCAAGCGCCGCGTCCTGGGACGTGTATTGTATCGGCTTAATATCTCCGCGCTGCTCGGCGGGAACGTCCCCGACTACGCCCGGGCATATCCCATTCTGGTGAAATAAAATAAATTCGCGCGGGTTGAGCGCGCCGAATGATTCTGGGGGGATAGCGGAGTATTGCCGTTCTGTCTTGCTTGTCGTGCTGGTCCCGTTCCAGCCCCCGGCCCTACTCTCGGTTTCTTCCTCATAGATAAGCCGGCCGGCCCGCTGTGATAGGGTTTCGCGACTTTTGAGATCCGAAACGCGCATGGCGAAGTAATGATAAGCGCTGCCGGCCCACATTCCGCGCTCGTTGTAGGCGGGGTCGGGCAATCGCTGCGCCGCAGCGATTATAGCGAGGCCCTTTGACCGGCTTTGGCTGTAGACTATGCGCTCGACTTCCGCCGGCAGGTGGAACGTCAACGCTTCGTCTATCACGGCCGCGGCTCGCAGCTCCGTTTCTTTTGTGTCAGCTTTTGAAATTGCTTGCAACAGGAATGCCGACAACAGCAGGCTCAACGCGCCGCGCTGCTCCGCGGCGCAGCTTGGGTTGTTCAAAAGGAAGATACGGCCTTTATGATTTAAGAATTCGTCTATGGTCTTTGCCGTTGCGGTCTTCCGGGATAAAAACTCTGTCGCCGCGATATCTCGGAACGCCAGCTGCGCCGTGGCGTAAACGCTCTGAAAGGTCTTGTCCTGGCCGTTCTCCTGCTTCTTCAGCAGCAGGAACTTCTTTGCCAGGTCCACGTCGGGCTTTGATACCGCGGTTTTCAATAGCTGTGTCGCACTGTCGTTCCAAAATCGGTCAGTGTTCCCGCTGTGGTGCGCTTCAACGGCGGTTGTTATAAGGGAATGTCTTAACTCCGGGTGCTGCTTGAAGTCTTCCCATATCTTCCAGCCGCAACTACGTTCATCATGCGGCGCGAAAATCAAATCCGTCGCGGGGTCGTAACAGGTTCGCAGCCATTCCCCTTTAGGGTCGTGTATTAAAACCGGGATATCTGGGTATTGCTTCCTGATGCCGGCTTCAATGGCGAACAACAGCCGGCTCTTGCCGCTGCCCATGTCGCCCAATATCGTTGTGTTCCGGCTTAATCTGTCATAAGCCATCACTACCGGCCGGCTGGCCAGGCTGCAGAACGGCTGTAATAGTTTAGGTAAAACTCCCCGATATGACGTGCCTATCGTTATTCCCGTGACGTTTTTTTCGGACAGAGTGGGAAGGCTAAAGGCCGGGCCATGTTTAGACTCCTTATCTCTACCACCCACCATCCGCCGCGCTAGGCTTACCCCACCCGCGGCCACACCGGCGGCCAGCGCCGTCCAAAAAAGCCTTTTCTCCCAAGGGGGAGCTGATAGTAGTTTGAACCACGCCAACGGGAACTTGTTGAGTATATACCCGCCGGCGACTACCAAGCAGCCGGCGGCGATGATCTTAATAACTTTCGCCTTGGTACTTTCTGCTGGGATACGCCAGAACACAAGATAGAGGACGGAGTAATACAAAAGCAACAACGCAACGCCCGGGTCGTTCTGTAACGGCAGTAGAATACAGGCAAGCCAGAATATAATAAACATATCCCTCCCTTATCGCTCCAACTCCATGCCGTGGTCTTTGGATTTCCCCAAATGCTGCTGCCGTATAAAATCTTCGGGCAGTTTATACTTTTTTAACACTTCTTCATCGCCTTCCGCCATACAAGCGCCGGCATAAAGGACGTATTCGCCGGGCGCGTCGTGGTATTTTAAAATAACCTTCGCGCCCGCCTCGGAATTCAGGGCTTCCGCTATTTGCTCCTTAACCGCCGGCGTGAATTCTCTTGATCTATTCAGCTCGGCGGTCAGTTGCGCCATTTTGTCGCCGTATTTCTTCATATAGTCAGCCAGCCCGTCTACCTGCTCCATCAGGAATTTGTTTTTAATTTCTACGGCCCGTGCCGGCGTTCTCTGTTTTTCGGCCCGGTGCTGCTCCGCGTCCAGCGCCGCGCCCCGTTCGGCCTTCGCTATAAGTTGCGCGTTGTGCTTGCGCGACTCTGCGCTCCGCCGGTCTGCCAGCGTGTCGCGGGAACAGGTTCTAACTTCGGCCAGCTCTGCCAGGTGTTCTTTATCGTCCGTGTATATGCGAACACTATCGCGCGCCCGGGTTACATTGACGTATTGGTTGCGCATATCCACCAATGATGGGGTACGCGTGTCGCTCTCGATAACAACGCTGTCATAAGTCTGGCCTTGGCTCTTGTAGGTCGTCAACGCGTAGCCGTAATCTATGCCTTTATATTTTGTTGTATCTATCTCCACCTGTCGGCCGCCCTCTGTGGATATGGTTATCTTCTTACCTTCACACTTTACGACTTTGCCGCGCTCGCCGTTGCGGATGTCGTAGTCTTTGTAATTGTTTTTAGTAAAGGTGATCACCTCACCTTCGGCTATCATCAGCCGGCGCTCTTGCTCTATGCCGTCCTTGTCGGCCCGGGCCAGATCATAGACCTGGCCCGGCTTCAGCTCGCCCGCGGCTATAAGCCGGCCACGAATCATCTGATTTAATTCGTCCTTCGACGTGCCGGTCCCGGCTATGATCAGCGTGTCCTTGTTGTAATGGCCGGCTACGGCGTGTAGCCGACCTACTTTGTCGCCTATCTCGATAACGCCGCCTTTCTCCTCCAGGACGGCGAGGCTGTCTTTCATCTTTCCTTGCTTCGCCAGGTCCACCGCCTTGCGCAGCTCTGCGTCGCGTTGGCGGTAATTCTCGTTAAGGCTCACTAGGTCGCCGGCGGCGGCGCTGTTGTTCACCAGGCGCTCAAACACGCGGCCCGCTGCGATGCTCTGTAACTGGTTTACATCGCCAACAAGGATTACCCGGTCGTTGTTCTGCTCTGCCAACTTGAACAGCTGGGCCGCGTTTCGGCTGTCGAGCATTGAGGCCTCGTCAAATATCAATATTCGCCCCTGCCCCTGTGTCCGCCGCCGCATGAAGGCCGATAAGGTCAGCGATTTAATCCCGGCTTCGGCCTCCAAGTTCTTCGCCGCTACCCCCTGCATGGCAAGACCAATAACTTCAACTCCGCGCTGTTTGTAATAATCAGCCACAGCCCGTAGCGCCGTGGTCTTACCGGCCCCCGCGTCGCCCTGCACCGCCGTCAGCAACTTGTCGCGGGTAATCATCTCTCGGACGGCGATCTGCTGCACGTCTGACAGCGTTTTCTTGCCGGCGGCTTTAGCCGCGGCCTGGAAGCCTTCAAGGAACGCAGCCGCCGCGGGCTTGGTCGTCGCTATCTGCTTTGTCTGCTTGCCAGCGCAGTCCATATAATCGCGCTCGGCCGCCACCAGTTCCCATGATGTATAGCGGCCTTCCATCTCCACTAGGTTGCCCGCCTGCACCTGTTCATGCAACCGCTTCAGTGCTTCTTTATAGGTTATAGCTTTGCTTTCGCTGTCCCGCAGGCGCTCGGCCATATACTCGGTTGCCAATGTCTGCTGTGTGGCCGTTGCGGTGCGTTCCGTGGCCCTCCGGGCCGCGAGCTGCCAGCGCATAAACTCGCTGGCCTGGCCGCGCATACCTTGGCGCTCCTGGGCAGCTTCGATGTTGAACTCGGCAGCATTGGCCCATGCCGCCGTGGCCTCCCGTGTTTCGTTTTGTATCTGCTCTGCGCTCTTGGTTTCATACAGCGCCAGCCGAGTTTCCCAATCCTTTTTTACACCCACCTTGTTTATACCCGGCTGCTTGTCGGCCCGGGTGTTCTCCCAGGCTGTCATGTCGCCACGGCCTTTAGCCTTCTCGGCCGCTATCTGCTCATGACGCTTTGAAAACTCGCGTTCGACTTCCAGCGATACCGATACGTCTCTCCATTCGCCATTTTTGGTGTAGGCAATCTGCCGGCCCAGTTTCTGATAATTCTCGGCCAGGTGCTGCCGGTACAGCATCCCGCCCAGCTTAACGAAGTCCTCCCGGAATATCTCATGCATTCGCAGCGCCATGAACTTGCCGTTATGTTCGGTCAGGTTCGCTACTACCACGTGGGTATGTATGTGCGGGTCATGCTCCCGGCTGAAGCCGTCTGTTGAAATAATATAGGCCAGCTGGCCGGTGTGGACGTTCTCCCCGGCCTTGGGTTGGGCGTAGGCGAAGTATGCTTCAAGTTCGCGCATGGTATCGACCACGGCTTGTTCATGCGCGGCCAGGATTGCGGGATCTTTGTCGATTATAAGTCCGGCCACACTGACCGACTTCGGCGCGGCAAACGTAAGGTCCAAACCGCTTACCTTATGGCGGCGGCATAGTGCCCGGCCATCAGGCCCGCAACTGTCCATGAGCCGGGAAAAGTCGTTGGAACTTATGGCCTGGCCGGCCTCAAAGCCTAGGGCTTCGGCCAGCTGGCCGTGAACCTTTAAACCCTTATTCGGCTCGTCCGTAGTGTAGGGAACTCCCGCCTCGGCCAGCAAACTCTCCGCGCCGCCGGCTTGGGTAAAATAGTAGTTTTCCTTGTTGGCGTAGTAGTCAACAATTTGGGAAGTTGAGCCGGTTAGCTTGGTAACACGCAGCATAAAAACCTATAAGTTACGTTGTTCCTTGTCAGCTACTACTGCTTGTAGATTGGTGCGCATTTCAAAACAGCAAAAAAAACAGGGTCACTTTCAAGCCGAAGGGGGTTCAACAGGCGGAACAACAGAGGAAGCGGCCTCAAGTTCCTTGCGGGCTTTTTCAAATTGAGCGGCTTCCTTTTTGATGGCTTTATACCTTTTTTCCACCTCGATAAGCAGAGCTGTCTTTTGGTCGGAAAGGGCGCGGACTTTCGCCAGGAGATCAGCAACAGAATCCCCAGTTAGGTCTAGCCCCCCAACCTTAATCCGCAATTTCATAAGAATAGTATAGGCTCAAAAAAGCAGGTAGTCAAGAGGTCCGATAAAGAAGCGGCCCGAAGGCGTCACGAACGCGGCAGCCTATGGCTGCCGGGCGCGGCGGCCGAATCGGCCGATGCGGTGGCGCGAACAGGTGAAGCCGGGCCGGATCACCACCAGGTGATCGCGGCAGGGCTGAACCTGCGTAGGGCCGTCTCCTTGGCATATCTAGCTGGCCCCGGGGTTGGGGCCCCGGGCAGCCCGGATCAGTTCGAACCAGGTCTCCGGGCCGGCCGCGGCCGGCAGCTGCAGGTAGGCAGCGCCAGGCCGGGCACTTCCTGGCGCCGCCGCGGCGCTCCCCAGGCAGCCTGCGGTGCGCTCCATGCGCGGCAGGCTGCCGGCAGCTGTCCGGGCTGCTTAAAACGACCGCCGGCGGCTTCTGCCGGCCTCAGGCTGTCTTTCTCGCGGCCAGCCGGCCGGAACTACCCCTCACCCGGTCCGCGGCCGCCTTGGGGCTTTGCCGCGGCTGCAGCCGCACCAGCTGCCTCCGCTCCCCCGGGTTCCCCCTACCCCCAGGTTATTAACAGTAGCCGCCTGACGACTACTTGTCCTTATTTGTCCCAACTACTTGTATATATAGCGCGTATCAAAACGGAACGCCTGGCGTATCAAAACGGAACGCCTTAATTGTTAATAGCCCCATAGGGGCAAGGTCTGTGCACGTGTATCAAAACGGAACGTTGATAACTTAGTTATCCTGGGGTTTTGTTGATAAGTTTAACAACAGAAGTGAAGGGGGCGCTATCGCCCCCCTTCACAATCCCCCCGAACCTGGTTAGGCCGGGAACTGATCTAGCGGTGTGTGGGTTATGCTTAATGGGCTACGCCGCGCCAATTTCGCTTTAATA
>Ga0209016_1002363_pt1 | contig 12738 bp, 10 predicted proteins | sample EPASupsiteSAE305_FD_187265 | JGI IMG/M metagenome (GOLD analysis project Ga0209016, IMG submission 187265) | Bioremediated contaminated groundwater microbial communities from EPA Superfund site, New Mexico - SAE3-05 (SPAdes) (version 2) | ecosystem: Environmental > Aquatic > Deep subsurface >...
TCTACAAGTTCGTGCTGAAGGATTACGGCTTCTGGGGCTACCCGGTGGCCTTCCTGTACGTGCTGTGCGGCGCGCTGCGCCTGGCCCGCTACAACGTGAAGTCCCACTTCGGCGGCAGCGACAAGGATTATTTCCAGGGCCTGCCCATTCCCGGCGCGGCCGGCATCCTCATCTCGTTCGTGCTGGCCTACAGCATGCTCGAAGGCGAGAGCGGTATGCGCAGCATAAAGATAGTGATGGCGCAGATGCCTTTCGTGTACGCGGCCATCCCGTTCATCATGATAGCGCTGGCGCTGCTCATGGTCTCCAGCGCCCCGTACGCCGCCTTCAAAGGCGACATGCTCAAGCCCAACTCCATCAAGGGCATCCTGGTGATCACCGCCGTGCTCGCCATGATCATCGCCTACCCGCAGGACTCGCTGTTCCTGTTCTTCTCGCTGTACGCCCTTTCCGGCGTGATAGCGGGCATCTACAAGGCGCTGATGGGTATCCTGAGGGGGAAAGGCGAGTCCCGCTGAACGCGGGAAAAGTCCGTGGGGTTTATTTGTTTTTGAGCCAGGCCGCGATATTGGTCCCCGAATTGAAGATCATGATATAGGTCCCGGAAGTGTTGGCTCCGGTCACTTCCATCTGCGCTTTAGGCGTTTGCGTGCCCACGCCTACCGCACCGGCGGTGGATACGACCACCTGGCGCCCGGCACCCGTTCCAACCGCAAAGCTGTAATTTTCACCAGCGGAGGCCACAACCTCCAGCCGCGCCGCCGGATTTTGCGTGCCCACGCCGACAGCCCCGGAAGTGGATACTACCACCTGGTGCGCGGTGCCGGTGCCTACCGCAAGACTGTAGTTCTGTGCGTCCGCACCTCTTATCTCCAGCCGCGCGGAAGTCCCTGAAATCCCTACCCCGACGTTCCCGGACGCCTCTACGGAAAGCCCCTGCTGTCCCGGGCCGCCGTTTATAAGGGCGGTCCCCGGCACTTTTATGGAATTCTTCACGTTCAAATCGTTCACGGTGCCGGAGGAAACGTAGAAAGTCGTTCCTGCCTGCAACACATCCTGGTTGTGTATGGAAAGAGGGTCCACCTCCATACCGGCCGAGCCGCCGCTGCCGCAGATCCATTGCGCGCCGCTCCATTGCAGCACATCGCCGTTGGCGCAGCCGGACTGGTTCAGCTTACTGCGGGTTATGGAACCGTCTGCCAAGTCCTGTCCTTGCAGAGAACCGTCCACTATGTGGGTGGAAACTATTACATTGCCGAGCCTGTCCCCTGACAGGTAACCCAGTGTTATCTTTGAAGCGTCCAAGTTATACACTCCTGAACCATCGCCTGCCAGCCAGCCTGCGCTGACCGAAGAGGAAACGGCTATGTATCCGGATACGGTATGCGTTCCGAGCGCGCTTATCGGGTCCGATCCGTTTCCGGAATGCGTGGCCGCATGCGCCCCGGGCAGTCCTGATCCGGAAGTGGCGGCCCAGGCGCTGCCATCCCAGAACTTCAGTTGTTTGCCGGAGGAGTCGTACCACAGGTCTCCCTGTGCGGACGGTGTCGGCGTCGAAGCCGCGGTCATGTAGCGTTTCCCTGATACCAGCAGGCTGTTGATGGCGTAAGGCGACGATGTCAACTCCTCTCTCGGCGCCAGGCGGTGTCCCTCTATGTCCAGTTCCAACCACAAGCTGCCGGTCTGCCAATCCGGAATGGCCGGCTCGAGCACGGCTCTGAATACCCCGGTGGAGAGGCTGATGCTGTAGGATGGACTGGTCCAGAGTTCCGTGGCGGAGTCGGACGAAGAGTATAGTCTGAACACCATGTTCCGCTGGCCGTTCACCAGGAAGCCGTTCTGGCGCAGATTCCCCTGATAGGTGAACCTGGCCGGCACTTCGGCTGAAACCACAGGCGGCAGACAGAGCAGGAGCATGGCCCAGACGGAAATAAGGCAGCCAAGCCCGGTTAAGAGCCTGTTGCGCCGTATATTTCCCGCCAAGTTCCTGTTCATAATCTGGTGCGCCGTCTTGCGTTTCCGCCGGACTGCCGTTTCAACCAGCCTCCCGCCCGGGTAGCCCGGGCGGGCAGTTGAAGGCAGTATGAACGGTCTCTACTTTTTCCTCATCCAGGCCACGGGAGAAGCTCCGGAATAGAACTTCGCCACATAGTCGCCGCTGTTGGTGGTGCCAGCCACTGATAATGCCGTGCCTGCGGCTGGGTCCATGTTCATGCCGTGGAGGTTCGTGGTGGCGTTGCCGAACTTGTTGTTCCCTCTGGCGGTTACGCTGGATACGAAGGTGGACGTCCCGTCCACGTTCAGTTTGGCGTTCAGGTCTACATCGCCGTTGACGTTCAGCACTCCGCCGATGCCGGCGGCTCCGTCCACCGTCATGGACGAGTGGGTGGTTATGTAGCCGTTCGCGGTGATGCTGGCAACATTGACTATGCCGAAGTTGCCCATCTGCAGGGTGGTGGTGGCTATATGGCTGCCCAGGTTGTCTCCCGAGACCATGGCCGACACGTCCGCCCACTGCATGGCGCCGGTGGTGGTGTTTTTGGTCATCACCTGCCCGTTGCTGCCGCCGCTTACATACAGCGAGGTGGGCGCCGGCAGGTTAACGGTAGCGGCGAACGTCGAACTTCCCATGAAGTAAGACCCCGCGGCGAATGTCGAATTCGCCACGAAGTAGGCCCCGGATGAAACCGCGAGGTGGCCGTTGATCACTACGCTGCCGGTCCCCACCACTGCGCCGACATAGGCGCTCTGGGTGGCTCCGAACACCGTGAACCCCTTTATTTCCACGTCCGGGTCCAGGGCCGTGCCCTGGGCGCCGAACACGGAGAGGTCGTCCTCTATGCCGAACTCCGTGCCGTTGTCCGCGGCGTAAACCGCGGGGACACATAACACTACAAGCGCCAGCAACAGGCCTGTAGCTATCTTTTTAATGTTCATACTGCCTCCTTAATGACCGCTCTTTCGAATCATTTCTTCACCGCAACTACCAAATTATCATGAGTTTCCCGGTCTTGCTGTTCGGGCCGGAGACCACCCGCCAGATATAAACCCCGCTGGCCGCCCTGGCGCCGGCGGCGGTGCGCACGTCCCATTTAAGCTTTGAGATGGCCAGGCCGGTGGGGATGCTGAGCTTGCGGACCAGGCGGCCGTCCAGGGTGTATATTTCGATGTCCCCGGCCTGCGGTACATTGGCGAAGGTTACGCCTTCCGTTTCCGTGCCGGTCTGTCCGGCCCCGGCGCCGCCGTCCGGGCCGCCCGGGCGGAAAGGCACCGGGAACGCGTAGGTGTTCCTCACAGAGTCATCCAGCGTTCCCAGCAAAGCGAAAACCCCCGGGGAGAGCAGCGGCACCGTCAGCAGCCTGGCGGAGTTGTCGTACGAAGAGGCCGGCAGTTTGGCCCACATTCCCATGCTTTCATCCAGCGCCCAGGGCCGGATGGTTTCTACCCTGACCGGCGGATTTGACCCGTCCAGTATGCCGTCCGAGTTGCTGTCCTTGTAGTGCATCGCCAGCAGCCCGCTTTTCTCAAAAGGCCGGTCCCACCGTGATTGTTCATCGAAGACCGCCATCTCCGATATGTTTTCCGGGAAGAGGCGGCCCCAGCCGCCTTCGTTGGCTTCCATCTTCAGGTTGGCGGAAACTATAAGCGAGGGATCCACGGCCAGCGGTTCTGTGACCGGGTCGGGGTTCAGCGTGATGTCGAAGACTTCCTTGCCCACGGCGCCAGGCGGCAGAGTGAGAGCGGCCTGCCCGGAATTGAATGGAACCACCGCCGCCAGGCCTTTCTGGAAGGTGAAATGCGGCGGGTTGTAGAAGCCGCTGCGATTGGCGTAGCCGCCAGCCTCTGAAGTGCCGGGGCCGTAGTCCGGGAGGCGCTGCCCGGCGGCTCCCTTGGAAACGTAGCCGGACCCGGACAGCGGGGACCCGCCGCTGTCGTGCACGGAGGATTCCAATTCGTATCCGCCGGCTGTCGAAACCAGCGCGCGCGCGGGGCCGGCCGCCGGCAGGAACAGCGCGACAAGCGCCGCGGACAAGCCGTGTGCGGGTGTGAACCCGGTGGTTTTCCTGCGTATTCCCATAAGCGCCGCCAATATGGAGCGGCACCGATATTGTAGCGGCTCCGGACCGGGCATTCGTGAAGGAATTGTGTGGTTCCGGGACCGGACCCGGAAACTAGCGGAAAAGCAAAGTGGCGGGGGTCCTGACGGCTGTTACCAGTAACGCACCGGGCCTATGTCTATGTGGACAAAATTGTTCTTGGGATAATAGCCCACTCCGCCGCCGGCGATGGACTTGGCTATATCGCGCAACTCTTCAATAGGCAGTCCCTCTATGGTTATGTCCGCGGCCCAGCCTTTGATATGCATACTGTTCTTTGCCACCACCGTGGGGGCGCTTTCTATCAGGAGGTCGTTGAATTCGGGACTGCGGTAGCCGCAAGTCACCGTAATGGTCTTGTTCCCGGCTTTTTCTTGTATTATGTCCAGGATCTCCACCAGTTTCGCCGGCGTCGGGATCTCCTTGTTGGTCAGGCGGCAGCGCATGAAATGGGAGATTTTTGCCATGGCTTCCGGGAGGTGGCGCCCATCCTGCCCGCGGTAGCGCACATGCAGGCTCTCGCCGCTCCACTTGTGGTACAGCCGTATTACGCCGTCTCCGCCAAAGGTAACAGGAGTCTTTGGCTGTGTCGCCTTTTCCAGGTTCTCCGCGGCCAGTTCCATCACGCTCTCGTAGTCGGACAGGTGGGACGCCAGTTCCGCCGGGCTCATGGCTGGGGCGGCGGCTGGCTGGGGCACGGGAGTTGCGTCGCCTGCGATCGCCCGGGCGTCTATTTGCTGCAGATCAAAGGCCAGGGCTTCCGCGCGGTCCCCTGCGGCCGCAAGGGGGAATATGAGGAGGGCGTATATGGTCGCCGCTTTTTTGTTATAGTTCATAAGTTTTTGGCACCTCTGACATGCCTGGGATCTTGCGCCGGTAATAGGATAGCGCCAAAGACGACGCGGGGCCAGGGCACAGCGCCCCGGGTATACGGCCCAGTGTGCTCATAAAGTTGATGTTGATATTTCAAGTTGCTTAGCAACTGCGGCATTAGTGAAGGCCCCTCCCATTACCGTATATGCTTGCTAAAAAGTGGAAAACTATAAAGCGTCTCTTTTTGGGCACTTATGCTTGTGCCTATAGGCCAATCCGCACTTCCTTTACGGAGGTATGAAGTGTAAACTTGTTGTATGAACCTGAAAACCAAAACTGCCGTCTTCACTTTTCTCTGCGTGGTGCTCGTCCCTGTAGTTTGCGTAGCGCAGCCATCCCAGTTCGACTCCGGCGCCGTTCCTTTGGGGGACCTTGTGTCCGGTTTGCGCAACGCCTCCGCTGCGCAGCCGGCTCCGGCCCCGGAAGCGGCTCCGCCCGCCGCGCAGCCGCCTGCGGGCAATAACGAGTACCTGCATTTCTGGGAGGAACTTAAGGCGGACGTGTTCGAGGATATCTGCGGAGACGTGGAATTGGAGAATACCGAGGCGCTGGACCTGGCCGGAACCGGGGCCTTAAAAGGAAAGATAAAGCGGTACCTCAAGCAGTTTCCGGACAACAAAGTGGCGGTCATAGACGAGGTCGGGGTCAGGCTGGAGGGGGGGAAGGGCAGCGGAGAATTACTGAACATCGGCGGCAGCGCGTTCAATGTCTCGTTCTCCGGCACGCTGGAGGGGAAATCGGTGGTCGTGCGCAAGACGGGGGAGGCGAGATATTGCAAGGAACTCCTTAACCTGCTTGACCTGCGCAAGGCCAAAACCATACTCCCCGTCAATGAAAAGCGCATAGCCGCCATGGGAGTGGGCGAGATCTGGAAATTCCCCATGCTCCTGCGGATGTCGCTCGGCGGCGGGCTGGGGCATCCGACGCCGCCCTGGTTTTCCGTTTCCTTCACTTTCGGAAAAATCACGGAGCAGAAGCCTTCCGTGACCCTGTATAAGATGGATGAGAACCGCCTGCGCCTGCGTATCCGCCTGGACAAGGTTACTGTCAGCGGCGGCGGCGTGTCGGCCGGGACTTCCCTGGACGCCGGCCTGATAGGTCTGCCCGAGGCGGAAAATATACTGGCGAAAGAAATAGACAGGGCCTATGTCCGTGAGTTGAACAGGTATATAGCCCTGCGGTTCGGGTTGTCCTCTTACCGTTCCAGGGGCGGGAAAATACTGCTGGAATTCCTCATCGATCCGCGCGACGGCCGCCAGCTGGCGGGCCTGGTGGAGTTCCTCAAAGGAGACCTCGGTGTAATACGCAGACTTATACAGATGGGGGTCAGGTTCAGCGATTATTCCGACGCGGACGATAACGCCGCCGGGCAGCAGGCGCTGCAGAACGTGAACGAAGTGGCGCAGCAGGGCCTGGGGCTCGCGTCCTCTTTCGCCGGAGCCAATCACTTCAACGGCACGTCGCACGGCTCCAATCTCACGCTGCCGGTCCTGCTGCAGCAGGAGACCGGCACGGCGCAGCGTTATGACCGCTACCAGACCACGGACGGCAAGGAAGTGCTGCACGTTCACACCGCCTCAAAGAACACCTCGGTCAGCAATATCAACGTGCCGTTCGTGGGCAAGATCTTCAAGCACAATGCCAGCCGGAATTTTTACGTGGTCAACCAGGAGGGCGCGGACGGCGTCCTTTCCAATGCCGCGCTGGCCTATCAGCGTTACGAGGGCTACGTGAAGCACGACGAACTCGCCGCGCGTGCGGTGGTGGAGGAGATGAACGGCGTGCTGAAGCTGGCCGGCGCGCACGGCGGAGCCGCCAACGGTTCTTTCGGGGTGGACCTGGCCCGGCTGTTCCCTGCCGCGGCCCCGGAGGCGGGGCAGCGCCGGTACAATTCTGCCATAATGTCCTTCTCGCTGTTCTTTACGGAGAAGGCCGTGGCCGATATCATCGCGTCGCCGGCCCTGGCCATAATGGAAGCCTCCCTGAACCTGCTTGAGGGCCTGGACCGGGAGATCATCGGCAAGGTCCGCCACCTGTTGCGCATAGGCGGGGAGGGAAAGGTCGTATACGACTGGAAGGCCGGCGAAGCCCTGATAAGGGAATACCGGCGTTCCGGAGACGACCCCTTCGATCCGTTCAGCGTGGTCAGCGCTTTCTGCTCCAATGTTTCCTTCATCATCTCGGACCTCGCCGCCGTCCGCGCGGAACCTGACCAGAAGACCAGGTCCGCGCGCCTTGCCGCCCTGCTGGGCGGCAAGGGCAGGGGGCGCGCCGGCTATGAAAGCATCTTGCGGGTGCTGATCCAGTTCGTGGACGTTAAGGATATATACGCCGCGCTCGCCCTGCAGACGGATAAGCGCCTGGCGGGGGAGGCGGATATCGCGGCCTCTTATCAGTTCTACAATACGGGGTTGCAGGGCGGATATGATTCCCAGTTCCAGGCCGTGAACGCGCTGCGGGACCGGTTCTCCGACCCGTCCACGTTGAGCGATTGAGCGCCGGGAGAGCGCGGGGAACGGGCGCCTCGGCAGGCGGTCAGAAGTCCAGGAGTTTGAATGTGCGGTTTTCCAGGACCAGCCAGGAATCGTCGCGGGTCTTTTTGTCCGCCGTATATGGCGTGAGCGCGGCATGGGCCATCTTCATCAACTCATGGAAATCATGCAGCGCGTCCATGTCCGCGCGCAGGATATGGCGTCTGCAGAACACTTCGGTGCCTCCGGCCTTCAGCGACGCGACATGTTCCTCAAATCTCTCCATGAGTTTCCCGCAGACCTTCGGGCTCGGAAGGTTTATGTTCGCGTGCGCCATGGGGGTGTAAAAATAGCCGGGCTTCGGTGCGTTCACCAGTCCAGTTTTTCGGAATTCGCCTACGATCCGCCTTACGGTTGCTATTGGAAGGCCGGTCCCTGAGGCCACTTCCTCGCAAGTCCAGGAGCCGGGGTCGCTTGCCAAAAGGAGGGCGCAGCGGAAATGCTCCTGGTCCGCCAACATGGCTCTCAATTGCTCCATCGAGACCGGCACGGTCTTCTGAGAGATGAGTTTTTTTAGGGTGGAGACCAGCGGTGAGTCGTTCTTGGGCGGTTCAATTTTCAGGAGAGGCAGCAGCACGTCCCGGAAGGCGCCGTCTCCGTGCGACTCTCTCAGCCAAGTCAGGAGAAGGTCTTTGATATCCTTTGAGGAGCGCCTGAACGGCAAGGCCGAGATGATAAGTCGCAACCGCTGGAAAGTGGGCAGATGCGCTCCTTGTTCCGTCATGGCATAACTGGCATAGGTGGATTTAAAGTAATTTTTCCCGCCGTTCCCGGTAAAGAACGCATAGGCGCTTCTGAATCCTGCGGTTTTTCTCAACTCCACGAGTTTATCGGAAAAAACGGACATAGCGCATTCCTCGCTTCTTAATGTTTTTTGCCCGCCGGTTCCGGTGGGGTATGGGGCCAATCCAGTTTAATTACGCGCTCTTCCACGGCTATCAGCGCCGTGCGCGCGCCGCCCGTGGTCCTGGAATACAGTTTGGTATGGTCAAGGCACAGGGAGAGCATGCTCTGCAGGTTAGCGTAATGTTCCTGGTCTATGTGTCCGACTGTGGTCAGGATGTATGCGAGTTCCGCCTTGCCCAGCAGGGAGTTCTCGAGAAGTCCTATTTTGTCGTAGGTTGACAGCGCCGAGACTCCCCGGGGAAAAGCCGGCTGAGCTCCGGCCCAGCGGTACTTGTATTTCCCCGGAGCTGGTTCGCTCAGGATGCCCGCCAGTTTTAGGCGCTGAAGCGCGCCGGAAACCGCGGCTTCCCTTTCCCCGGCGCGCAAGGCAAGTTCCCCGGGGCTCCAGGCGCCCTCGTCATTGGAAAGCAGCAGGTAGCACAGGAATTCCAGTCGTGCGGAGGCTATAGTTCCCAGTTGCTCCTGCGTTATCTGAAGATCGTCAAAATGGTTCCCCATGGAGCGTGATTTGGCAGGCTCATCGGGTTCCCTCATTAGCGGCGCCAGTAGCGCCGTAAAAGGCTCGTCCCCGTAGGACGTGCGGAACCAGGCCTTTACAAGCGCGCCTGCTCCGGCGGAATCCGGCTGCAGCCGCAGCGCAAAGAACAGGACTGATAATTTGGAGAGCGCCGGCAGTGTCGCCCCGCGTTCGGTCATCAGGTAGTTGGAATACGACATCTTCAGGACAGGGTCCCCGCCGTTGTCGTGAAAGAATTTGTAAGCGCTCTTGAACCCGGCCCCCAGCCTCAGTTCTACCAGTGTTTCGGAAAATAGCGACATTAGTCCCTCCACCCGCGGCTGGAGGGTATTTAACCATAAAAACAGCGCGCGCTAAAAGTCTTTGAAGCGCACAACGCGTCCTTCGATATATATCCAGGCCGGCTCCTCGGATTTTTTTTCGGCGGCATAAACTTTGGCGGCGTCGAGATAGGAGGATATTAACAGGTAGAGATCATGCAGTTCGTCCGGATCGAGACGCAGGATTAGTCTCCGCTCGTATAGCGTTTCCCCGCCTTTGCGCAATTCCCTTTCCCATTCCGTGAGCCTGTCGAAAAGAGCCCTGTTCGTGTTGCAGGATGGGAACTGTACCGTGGCCGACGCCCAGGGGGACACATAATAGCCAGGTTTGTGGGAGGTGTTCAGTACCCCGGCCTTGTTGAGGCTTTGCAGCGCCGTCTGGGCCGCTTCCGGTGTGATGCCTGCCGCCGGAGCCAGTTCCTTGGCGGACCAGCTTTCCCGGCTGTTCGACAGGATGAGCGAGCAGAGCAGGCTGTCGCGGCTTTCCAATACGGCCCCGGCTTGTTCAGGGGTGGCGTGCACCGTAGTGTTGGCCACGTATCTTTGCAGTGTATAGACCAGGGCGGACGGCGCGCCCTTGCCCGCGCTGTTTTTTCTCAGCAGCGGGGCCAGCACGTCGCGGAACGCGTCGTCCCCGTGGGCGGTCCTCAGCCAGGCGAGGGTCAGGTCTCTGGCAGGCCGCGAAGCCGGATACAGCCGCAGGCCGAAGATTATGGCGGCGAGCCGTTCAAAGGCCGGCAGATGCCGGCCCTGTTCAACCATGGCGTAGTTGGCGTAGGTCATTTTGAACGCCTTTTCCCCTCCGTTGGCCAGGAAAAAGGAGTGCGCGCTGTTGAAGCCGGATTCCTTGCGCAGGCTTACCAGTGTTTTCGAGAATATGGACATGGTTCCCTTTTCAACGGCTGATTTTCGGCCGCGCGGGCGGTGGGGTGCAGGTGCTCAGCTTCACTACCCGCCCTTCTACCGCCATCAGGCCGGACCTGGCGCTTCCGGTGGTTTTCGCGTACAGGTTGCAGTTTTCGAGGCAGAGCGAGATAAGTTTGAAGAATTCCCCGAGCCGGGCCGTATCCACCAGCAGTATGCCTTTCTTCATGAACTCCACTCTGCCTGAGGCGGCAAGTTCCTCGTCCAACGCGCCGAGCCTGCGCAGGACCGCTCCGCAGGAGAGGCTTCCGGGGAAATGCAGGGAGGCGCCGGCCCAGAGGCCGCGGTAGGTTCCGCGGGCCGGTTCTTCCAGTATCCCGTTGCGCTTTAATTCCCGCAGGGCCTGCCGTACCTTTTCTTCCGGCAGGCCGAGTTTTGCCGCCAGCGCCTCCGTCGTCCAGGCCTGGGCATCGTTCGCCAGGGCTAGATGCGTCAGATAGTGCGCCTGGTCCCTGGAAACCGCTTCCAGTTGCTTCTGTGTGACGTAAACTACGGTGTCCGCTCCGCCCGACCTTGCCGTGGACGGGCTGCCCGGCCGCTCCTCCGACAGCAGCGGCCTCAGCAGCCACCTATAAGAGGCCTCCCCGTAAGCGGTCTGCAGCCAGGCCCGGGCCAGGGCGCCGGCTTCGGGGGAGTCATGCTTCAGGCCGAGGGCGCAGTAAAGCGCGGGAAGTTTGCTTAATAACGGCAGGGATCTGCCGCGTTCCGTCATCAGGTAGTTCGCGTACGACATTTTCAGGACTGGGTCGCCGCAGCTGTCATGGAAGAACTTGTAGGCGCTTTTGAAGCCTGCCTTCAGCCTGAGACCTTTCAGTGTTTCGGAAAATAGCGACATCGGCACCCCCACCACCATTGTGTTGAAAAACTATTAGAACACAAAAGGCGGGGGCTGTTACAGTAAGAAGAACTTTCTATATTGTCTGATAATATCAACTATTACAATCTGGGCCATGTATGCCGTTAAAGAGCCCGGTTTGCTCAGGTATTACGTGGTTGGAGCCGTTACAATATTTCCGGCGGGGTAAGCAGCGAGCTTTAAGGAGGAACAGATGCGCAGCCTGGTATTAATGTTACTACTTGCGGTTTGCCGTATAGCCGTAGCAGCACAGGAGTCGGCTCCGGCGGTGGTCCCCGCGGAGAGAGCGCCGGCGCTCTCGTTCATCAGCGGGCTTCCCGTCCTGGCTTACAGTCTGTGCAGCGGCAGCCCCGTGCGTTCCCGCCAATGGGAAAAACCGATGTTCCTTTCGGCCAGGCATTGTTTTCCGAAATCAATCCCCGAAGGGGAGGCGGTCCGAGGGGCATACGCCTCCGGCAGCGTAATGGGGTTGCCGGATCCGGGCGCGCGCGCCCTGGAATTTAAGCCGGGTCTTGGCCAATTCGATCTTATCCAAGACTTTGCGCTGGTTCCTGTTTCGGGTGACGTATCGCCCAAAGCCAGGATCTATGATCTGGCGCAGCGTATGCCCCAGCCAGGCGACATGATAACCATCTGGGGATATCCTGGGGTGGGGGTCCCACTCATCGGCGGGGCGGCTCCGCTGACAAAAATGGAATGCAGCTATCTCGGGCCCATCATGAACGGTTCTTCCGCCAAGGGCCGTCCGTTTACCATGCTGCACGCTGCCTTATGCCCCAGCCGGACTTTCATACAGGGCATGTCAGGGGGGCCGATCCTCAATTCATCGGGCGAACTCATTGGCGCGCTTTCAATGTCCACGCTTCCGCGGCAACTGGAGGGGGGCGAGGTTGCCGTGATCTTCCCGGAGGTGACGGAGGCGCGGGTTAACTGGGCGGCTGACCCGGCCCGCAGGGATTACCTGCGGCCTTTGGCCGACGGTGTCTTCCCTCAGCGCGACATGCACATATTTAAACGGGAACCACTGGCTCAGGACGGAGGCTCTTCCTCGCTGGAAACTTTCCAGCAGCCTGTTGATACTCTCAAGCTCTATAGGGCTCATTACGATGTCCCGCTTTTAGGCCAGCTGGTAGATGGCGTACTGCGGGCTTATACCAAGGATGGGACGCTCTCTAGTTGCGCGACGTACCGGGAGGGGAAGTATTCCGGAGCGGTCTCCTGCCGGTAAAGGCGGCGGATATATTATAATTCCCACAATGCAGGCAATGCTTCTTGGCCCAGGATTATTGACCGCGGCGTTGGCGGCCGCCGTATGCTGCCTTCCTGCGGTGCGTCCCGCCGAAGCCGCGCCTGCGGAAGTTAAGGTCAAGGACTATACTGTGCTCGTCTTCAAGAATGCTAAAAACGATCTGGAACCGTTCGGCCTGCTGGACATGAACGAGATGGAGCTTGCCGGCTCCTCGGAACAAGTGAACGTGCTGGTGGAGTTCGGCCGGCTGCCCGGCGGCGACTGGAGCGGCGTGCGGCGCTACTATGTGGGAAAGGACACGGACGCCTCTTCCATCGGCTCGCGGGTGGTATGGGAGCGCCCCCACGCGGACATGGGCGACTGGCGGGAACTGGCGGACTTCGTCTCCTGGGGAAAGAAAAATTATCCCGCAAAGAAATATCTGCTGGTGATCTGGAACCACGGCAACGGCTGGAAAAGAAGGGG
>Ga0209016_1002369_pt1 | contig 12717 bp, 15 predicted proteins | sample EPASupsiteSAE305_FD_187265 | JGI IMG/M metagenome (GOLD analysis project Ga0209016, IMG submission 187265) | Bioremediated contaminated groundwater microbial communities from EPA Superfund site, New Mexico - SAE3-05 (SPAdes) (version 2) | ecosystem: Environmental > Aquatic > Deep subsurface >...
TTCTCGTCTTGGCTATCTGTCACCAGCAGCTTTTGAATCAAATTACTACCAACTGAAAAAAGCTGCTTGAGTTGGAGCTGTCTACTGTTGACAGGACAGGTCATATTGCCTGGAGCAGGCTTCTCAAGATGCTCTTGATAAATCCCAAGAATGGGTACGTCTTGCCGAACTTGCTGGATTAGAAGATGGCATCGAATTCCCCGTTATTCAACTCATCACTGCTGAAAACAAACTTGCGAATGAGAGTGAAACCAATACAAGAGCACGAAAATTGCTTGAAGATCGTATAAGCCGACTGGATGCATTCAAAGATATGGTTGAGTCACTTGCTTGTGAAATGCGTAGAAAGCTACAGGAGAAATAAATGCCTATACAAGTTCAACCATTTAACGTTGAGGAGAGAGTATGACCAAAGCAGATATCTCAGAAAAGATTCATACCTCCACTGGCCTGTCCAAGAAGGATTCAGCCGCCATGATGGAAGCGGTCTTTGCCATCATGAAAGAGTCCCTGGAAGCAGGCGAGTCCATCAAGATTTCCGGTTTTGGCGTGTTTGAGTTGAAACAGAAAAATGCCCGTCGTGGCCGCAATCCCCAGACCGGTGAAGCTATCACCATTGAGGCCCGCAAGGTGTTGACCTTCAAGCCCAGTAATCTATTACGGGACGCTGTCAATAAATGATTTTCCACTGCACCAAAGCGCTTGCCGCTAAACTGCCCTCTGTATCACCAATACCGCTAACCGATGCGAATCCTCTTGGTAGCTGGCATGCCCATCTTCATGTTATTGACCGGCGGCAGTGCATCATGTTCTGTCACGATACGACCCGCTTTGTACTGTTCGAGTCTGGCCTGAAGAAAGAACAGTTCCAAAAACTTGGGCAGTTTCATAAGGAACTGTATCTGGCAGCATTAATTGCTATGGGAGTGCCGGAAGCAACCCTCAAGCGGGTTGAACTTGCTATGGGGCCTGCCCGGTTTGACACGGCAACTGACCGGTCAGTGCTCGGGACGCTGAATCAATCACGCCTTGAATTCGATTTCTTTCTCGACGATTACACGAACATACTTGATGTTGATCCTCTGATAGCTGCCAAATGGTTTAATCATCGACCGCTGACAGCAAGGGGTACATGGCTCTGGGCTGATCAAGAGATGCTTGCATTGGTCAGTTCATTGTAGGGAGTATGTCACCAATTCTTTACGCGTGACTAACGGCATTAATCTAAAGACAATCGATCAAAATTGCTATATAATGTTTAAAATTACATATAGTTAGAGAGCACTATGAACTACGAAAACAGGCTAGCCGATAACGAGAAGCTCCAGGAGAAGATACGGGGCCACCGTCCGCTTGATAGCTACGAGGTTAAGCAACTCAAGGAGTATTATCGCATTGGCCTTACCTACACCAGTAATGCTCTGGAAGGGAACAGCCTGACCGAAAGTGAAACCAAGGTTGTACTTGAAGACGGTATCACCATCGGCGGGAAACCACTGAAGGACCACTTTGAAGCAATCGGTCACAGTGAGGCGTTTGACCTGCTGTACAGACTGTCAGAGCGTCAGGAGATAACGGAAGACGACATCCTCGGCCTCCACCATCTGTTCTACTACCGGATCGATGCAGAGAACGCCGGGAAGTATCGGGAGCGCAACGTTATCATTACTGGAACCGACTTCACCCCACCGGCGCCAGCTGCTGTACCGGCAGCCATGGCGGAGTTTCTGGGTAGTCTGTCATCATTGCATAGTACACTGCATCCCGTAGAATATGCTGCCATGCTGCATCTGCAGTTAGTAACCATCCACCCTTTTATTGATGGTAACGGCAGAACCGCTCGACTGCTGATGAACCTGGCCCTGCTTCAGGCAGGTTATCCCATTACCATTATTCCCCCGATTATCAGGGGTGACTATATTGCAGCCCTGCGGGATTCCAACAAAGGCGACAACCAGCCATTCGTCAACGTCATCTCCTGCTGCGTTTGGGAAAGCCAGAAGGAATACCTGCGGTTATTAGAGAGTCTTGATCGAAAGTAGCAAATGACGATTTCACTGTACAAAGGGCTCTTATAGTAAAGCCATGTCCTATGCCGGGCTTATCAAGACTATGCCTCCTCTGGAAATGCCGCATAAAATATGTGCTTAACGTATCATAGACCCCCCATCAGACATTTCTTGTAGCTGTTACTAATCTCTCAAAGCGATCCTAGTATGCTTTAATGATCGTCTAGTAAAACAAATGGTAATTCGTCTATTCGTACCTAGTCTGGAGATCATGCATGTTTGAAACGCAGTACAACGAAGAAATGGAAGCTGAAGTGAAGAGGCTTGATGCCAAGCAACGCGCCATTAGCGCCGGGCATCCAGAATGGGATAATGCCTGCAAGCAATGTGGCTGCCGACTTGAGATCATAAAAGATGAAGTCTGTCCAAACTGTAGTACTGCTCTGCAAAAGGCATCCTGAAACCGACATTTAGGCATTTATTAATAAAATCAGTTGTTTATTGACATTTGTTTGGATATGTGTTATAAAATCAATACGATACAAATTCGTCGAATGTATGAATGCATGTATCGAAATGTGCAAACTTTTTTATGACGCAGTTGTTCTTCTTCTGAATGTACCCTCTCAGTATGTCGTAATCATCAAAATATAGTCCATACCAACACTGTCCGCTGAAAAAGCCCCTGAATTGCATCAAGTCCGATGCTTTTCGGGGCTTTTTGCGTTTGCACGTACGAATTGATTTGTTTACTCATTTGCCGCCCCCCGTGAAAGGAGACCACTATGGAACTGGCGCAGTACCTCATCTGTTTCACCACCCGCCATGAACAGGCCAAAGAGATCCATGAAGAAGAAGTGAGAGAGTTATGGCATGCACGCAAGAGGAAAAAGAACGAACGCAAAAACATGTCCCTTACCTATCAAGATGAACATGATCTGCTGAATACCGTTATCGGCTCAGTTGGTCGCCGACCAGCCAGCTTGAAGAAACTGTCCCTGCCAGCTCTGGGTTGTCTGGCCTATCTGTTTAAAGCGAAGATAGAAAACAGCTGCTGCTTTACCGAAGGCCATGAAATAGTCAGCAGACTGGTCTGTAACCCTGAACGAACCATAGATTACCTGCAAGGGCTTGAAGAACTAAAGGAACTGGGATGGATACTCATGCTTAGTACGCCATCTGTCGCCTTTACCGATCAGCCACCCTTCTGCTGGCTACAGACCCCTGTGGAGTTGGGCAGTACCTTTCACGAACAGATGGGAACAGCACAGAGTGTTGATCGTCGTTTCACCTCCAATGACAATTTACTTGATGAACTTTTCAACTACCTGCAGACCGTGGCCCGTGATGATGGACTTCTGTACAAGGTCCATCAGGCTGATACTGATATCGCTGTTGCGCAACCCCATGACTGGTACCGCCGCATCATGCGACGGGTAGAATGCACAACCATCCCCTTGCCAGCAGCAGTTGCACTCAAAGAATACTCATTGAGCGTCTATCAGTACCTCTGTCTGGTGGGCCTGCTGGGTAAACGTGATGGCGACCTGCATCATGACTTCACTGACACCAATGACGTGATCCGTATGTTTGCCAATGGCCGCATCTGCAGAAAACGGATGAAAGAGCATCTGTTCGGCGAAAAAAGCCCGCTCATGCATAAAAAGTTGATCGAAAGTACCGATGGCTCTTTTGGTGAAAGCATTCAGATCACGCAACTTGGCAGCACAGCACTACTTGGCAAGCAAGAAGGAAAACTGACGGGAAAGGAACTGAAAGCACGTATCAAAAAACGGACCCTGTTTGACTATGAAGAACCTGAAATCAAGAAAGAATCAGTCATGCTGCCAGTACCCATTATGGAAGCGATCCGTTCCATCATCTTCAGCGAATCACAGCTTGGGCAGCGCATACGAAAGAAATGGCATACTTCATTGCCAGCTGCCTGGGGATCACCAACCGGCAGCACTGTCCTTTTGTATGGCCCTCCCGGTACCGGCAAGACCTTGACCGCCCAATACCTGGCCAGCGAGATGAAACTGCCAATCCTCAAAATAGATGCTTCCAAAGTCCTTTCGTGCTGGGTCGGGGAAAGTGAATCTAACGTGCGCCGCCTCTTCGATGACTACACTATGGTACAGAATGAACTGGGCAGATCACCACTTCTGCTGTTAAACGAAGCAGATCAATTGCTTGGTGCCAGGGGGGCTGGCGAACATGCGGTCGATAAAATGCATAATAATATTAATAATTTATTTCTGGAGGGGCTGGAACGATTCAGTGGCATTCTGGTTGCCACAACCAACCGGCGGGAACTGCTTGATGATGCATTTAGCAGACGCTTTTCCTACAAGCTGGAATTACCAGCACCTGACAAGAACCTGCGGGTCGAACTCTGGAAGAGCCATTTACCCCTCAAACAACTGGCAGCAGATGTTGATATAGGACAGCTTGCCGATTTAGGACTATCCGGTGGTGAAATACGCTTGGTGGTCGAGAGAGCAGTGAGACTGGCAGCCTTCCGAGGCAGTACCAAGCTTACCCATTCCACACTACTTGCCATTGCTCAGGAAGAGTTGGCCTGCAGGATGAAACAGCACGGGATAAAAAACAGGATCGGTTTCTAACAACAGAGAGGAAGGCAGGCATGAAAGCAGCATTTCGACAACAGGCATCTGAATTTGACTGTGTGCCGACCACATTTGTCAATGCACTCTGCTTCCTGTTTCACAGGCACGAAATACCGCCTAGTGTTGTACGGAAAATCTATAAAGAGTGTCTTGATCTGGAGGCGGCACGGGGTACCTCGGGACGAGCCATCAGCGTATTGTCCAGATGGCTCAAAAGCTACAACGAAAAAAATTACAAAAAGTTTCAGGTAGTATCCAGTTACATCAAAGGCAAGCAGGTCCATCTTGGGGATGATAGCAAGATTATTCAGTGCCTTGACCAGGAGGGAGTCGCCTTGCTTTGTGTCCATTCCAGCAATGATGCCTGGCATTACATCCTGAGCTTTAAGAAGCAGGAAGACTGGTTGTACTGCTATGACCCACTGCCCCGCACAAAACGGTTTATCCATAATGAGTCTATTCAATTCTTAGAATCAGCCGGTAAACAGGACGCAAATCTTCGCATTCGGTGTGATTGGCTTGATAAAACCTTTAAAGCTGCAGAAACCACTGAATCACGTAAGTACATCTTTGGCAGCAACAGTTACCGTGAATGCTTGCTGCTGCAGAGAATCAGACCGTAGTCCGCACCCCAGCAATTACCCTCCCATGACAACACTAAGAAGTACTGTTGCGCATCAGCGCCGATGGATTCGTGCGTCCACTGATCCTGACAGTAAGAAAGGAGTTACAACATGAGTTTGCGTCATTTGCCTGAAGGACAAACCAGCCGCAGGGTACTGCTGGCAGTGGCCCTTGCCATCAAGAGCTTGGAACGAGTCACCGGCACCATTGTTGAGTATGACATCACCCGTGATGATGCTGAGGCACTCTGTTCTGCCATGACCAATCTATGGTCGATCCTTGAAACCAACGGCTACACCATCGATACCGATACCAACCACTTGCGGAAGGTTCCGCCATAATGGGAACAACGTATAAAAGATAAATAAACGCCTTTGGACCGATGGTTCAGGGGCGTTTTCTTTTGTAAAAAGTTTACATGCGAAAGGAAAGACACCCATGCATGACGAAAATGAGCTGAAACCGCTTCATCTGCCATCACGCAACCGAACCATCAAGATCAGGTGTATCAAGGCGGTGTATGGACAGCTGCATATCAAAGAGCAAGATAACCAGTATCTCCCCCCCTTTACCCGCTATACCAGCCCCGAACAGGTGGCGGATACCTTCAGCTTTCTACAGAGAGAAACCAAGGAATACTTCTTCTCAATCCACTTGGACGGTAAGAACCGGATCAACTGTGTGGATGAAGTATCGGTTGGTTCCCTGAATCAAAGCATTGTCCATCCCCGTGAACTGTTCAAGACGGCCCTGCTGTCATCGGCAGCGGCAATCATCCTGATACACAACCACCCTAGCGGTGACCCTGACCCAAGCAGGGAGGATATCGAGATCACCAGACGGATTAAGGATGCTGGAGAGATTCTGGGGGTGAAGATTCTGGATCATATCATTATCGGCAGCAGTTACCTGTCGTTCGTGGAAAGGGGGCTGCTATGAGTGCACAGTTCGATTTAGGCAAGGTGGTAGTGACCAGTGGCATTCATGCCTTCATGGAAAACAACCCGCAATTTACCCTGCATGTGCATCAGTCTCTAGCAAGACACCTCTCAGGTGATTGGGGTGATCTCTGCAAGCAAGACATAGCTACCAATGAGGAAGCCTTGCTGGATGGCTACCGGTTGTTCTCTGCCTATAAGCTGGAAGGAATGCCGCCTATCTGGATCATCACTGAGGCGGACCGGTCAGTGACAACCATACTGTTACCGGATGAGTACTGATTAGGAGAGGAAACGAATATGACTTGCAAACAAATAAGCTGAAGGAACAGGTGATTGACCGGATGGCAAACAATGACACCCTGATTCGCCGTGTGGCTGAGGCGGTGATTGATGAACTTGATTATGGAGATATCGCTTCCTCGCTGGATATCAGTAATGCCGACCTGGCTGGGGAGATTGATTCTTATGAACTGCTAACGGAGATCGTTGATACCATCGACAAGGAGCACCTGCGAGAAGCGATTGTAGAGCGCTGTGATATGGATGACCTGGCCAGTAAGGTTGCGTCAATGCTGCCCACCAACTTCCTGGATGATATCGCTATTCAGGCGGCAGAGGAGATTGTTGCTGAGACGAATGATGTTGGCAGCGTTGCATAAGCGCTGTCAATTTAGGGTAAACCGTAACCAGCATTGCTCGGAGATACCTGAAATTGTCAGTCTAGGGTCATCTCCGAGCATTTATTGACAAAATTGTCAGGAGCCATACATGAACGGTCAGAAAATTGGATATATCAGAGTTTCATCAACGGATCAGAACACAGAACGACAATTGGACGGAATGGAACTTGATCGAACCTTCACGGATAAATTATCCGGTAAATCAACTGATCGGCCACAGTTGCAGGAAATGTTGCGTTTCGTCAGGGAGGGAGATCATCTCTTCGTCCATTCGATGGACCGATTTGCCCGTAACCTGATCGATCTTCGGCAAATGGTACAAGATCTTACCGCCAAGGGAGTCAGAATTTCCTTCGTTAAGGAGGGTCTTATTTTCAATGGCGATGATGCTGCGATGTCAGTGCTGCTACTTTCTGTTATGGGAGCAGTAGCTGAGTTCGAGCGTGCCATTATCAAGGAACGGCAAGCAGAGGGTATTCGCATTGCTAGGCAGAAAGGAGTCTATAAAGGGAGAAAGGCTGCATTGACCGATGAGCAGATTGAGGAGGTCCGGCAGAAGATTGCGGCTGGGATTCCGAAAGCTAAGATTGCGAGGGAGTATAAGTGCTCACGGGAGACGATTTATAAATACACTCAACTAAAAGAAGTTGAATAACCATTGCTGAATTGGGCACGGGTTAGTTGGTGGGAGAGGAAGACGGAAATCCGAACTACCACAAACACCATCCAACCATTTGACTCTGTTGAGCAATTTCGCGTCCGACACTGAACTCTACGGTTCCAGTATACCGGATATTGTACCGCTCAGTATACCCAACAAGTGCACAGTAAATACAGTCAATAATTCAGCATAGTTACAAAGAGCCCTGTTCGATTCCTGAAATAGGAGTCACATTCAGGAATCGAACAGCGATTACTAGGTTTTGGTAATGTTTCAAAATAACGGGTAAGGTTTTACTCTGCCGGGTCTCCTGGCAGGTCGTAAACCATATTATTAGTTTCTTATTTTTAGATGAACACGGTCGCCATTGCACAGATAAGACAACTAAAGGACAATGACTTGATATTCATGCTTTCAGTCATTGTCCTTTAGCCCTGATAAAACGTCACTGAAGTTTAATGCTGACAATTGCCGCATTGACAATTGTCACAACCGAAGCTGGTTGAAAACTCTGGCATCAAAGATGCTAGTTTCTGGGTGCGTTTCATAATAGCGCCATGCATAATGAATGGTGATCTTAAACTAACACTCATGACAAATTCCTCCTTTCGCAGTTATTTTGTTGTCAAAATGAATTTATTCCGAACCAAATGTGTGATAAATTCGGTTAAATCCTGATGATCAACAATATGTTTTTTTGAAATACTATCAATAGAAAATTTTTCGTATTTATTGTTTGTCCACATGTTTTTAACAAAATTAAATGCTTCTTTTTGTAAAAAGAGATGGCTCATGTTTCTGCCAAAAATAATGCCTCCAAATTCTTCCTGTCTCATCCTTAAATCCGGATCGAAAATAAGCAATGCATCATGTTTTAAATTTGATTCTTCATGTTTGCAAAATGCAGAAAGATCGAAATCTTGTATAGGTTTGTCCATATAAGGGTCTTTACCATTTATCGCATTGGTATTAGCTAACGCGGCGACTCTGCACCCACCGCCGCAGAAGTCTACAATGGCGCAATCAAGACACTCTTCTGGAAGGAGATCAGAATTAGCCCATTTTGCCAAATCGTCCCAGCATTTTTCCCACCCATCTGAAAAAAGGTTGCCTTCTACTGTGTTTGAAAGAATACAAGCTCGAACATCACCATCTGGAGAAATAGCAATATCGCTTATTCCTGCAGAACAACACCTGTAAGTTAGAAACTTCATATATTTGATTCTTTCCTCTGGTGAGAACATGCAATGAGTCAGTGGTTCAAGTACGTCAACATTTACCCCCTGTTCCTGCAAAAAAAGAAGATCATCCAAAACTTTCTTTATTTGACTTGCTTCAAGTGATATCTCACTGTGCTTTTCAGCACAAGGACAAGATACTGAAGGTGTCGCACAAAAATGTGAGACACCAATGTTTTTCAAAAATAATCCGTTTGATTTTACACTTTGAATATTTATATTTGAAACAACCATATTTACCCGCACAACAATATTAGTTTTTAAAATTAGTTTAATTGCCTCTAGTGTTTTGTTGTAGCTTTTTGTGTTTGTAATGGTTGAATGTTCTTCTTGAACATTGCTTGAAAACGATATTAAGACAGAATCAACACCGCATTTAACCATTTCATTAACATCGCTTTCGGTAATCAGAGAACCGTTAGTATTTATTCTAACTTGCATTTTTGCTTCTTTTGCGATTTTTACCAATGGATATAGCAAATCCCTACGAATAAACGGCTCACCACCCGTGAATGTGATGGATGGTATTTCCTTCCGAATTAGTTCATTAAGAATGAATTTAAAGCTTTCAAAGTTACGTGAAAAATCATCTTGTTCGCATACCTTGTTGTTTTCAATGTAACGCCAATAGTTATAGCAGTGAATACATGCTAAATTGCATGCCTTTGTTAGTTCAAGTTGTGCTGCTAATGGACTTTTCATTCTTAATGTCGCCATAAAAATCACTCCACCACTAATCCTAAAGCATCAGTTGCACAACGATAGATACAAGATTCATTATTCACCACTGGAGCATACCAAGGAAATTTTGTGCAGTATTCACCTTTTTCATAGTCACATATATTGTCTTGCTTATGTAGTGGACAGGGGCTTGTCTGCAATGCTTTACTAGAGTCGTGCAATAAAATGTACGAAAAGTGTTGCATGCATTTGATTGCTAATCCTGCTGTAGCCAAATTATCGTCGTTATGGCAGGAAAACACCCCCATTGGTGTTGTATGAAATGGTATTGACTCAAAATCCTGTAACTCTGATTGGCTAATCTTGTCCAAAAACAACAATCGCTCTATAAAAGCATGAGGCTTATGTACACGTATTTCAAACGCTTTTATGTATAAATTTAGATAGTTTGCTAAAATGCGATCAAGTGGCGTGCTGTCTTTGCCTGTTCTTTTCACTAGCCTATTAAGTTCTTTTATCAATAAATCTCGATCAATTTCAGCAGATTCAATCCTGCAATTTGCACAAAGGTTGGAATGAAATTCGACGTATTCATCTAGGTTTGGCTCTGATACTTGATAATTAGCTTTGATGTATTCCATGCAGTTGTTAAAAGCGTATAAAGGAAGATAGTGATCTAGTGCCACATCACAGACAACTATTGTTACCCAGACAATTGTAGTTTCATCCCAATGAGGAACTATATTAAGTAATGTTTCTGAAACCGCTGCGTAATCAAAAAAATCCCAATTATCTAGACTTAGTGTAGCTTGGTAGATTCGTTTGGTTAATTCAGGCTTGAGTCTCCGTTCAACAGCAAATGCCATACTTTCCTGTATAGCACTAATACTAATTGGTGCGACGAGAACACGAGCTTCATCATTGTGTATCTGTCTTAAAAGAACAGGATACCAGCCTTTATCAGTTTTGATGGCTTGAAATCCTCTTAACTCTGTTTCCGCCCATATTGGGCTTTCTTTTCCATCTAGAATGCCGGTCTTTTTAATATCTTCTAGTCCGCCACGAATTTCTGCAAACCGTTCTGCAATATATGCTCTATCTAATTTTGACAAGTGACCTTGACATGCTTCAATTTCTTTCTTCAGAACTGACATAGAGTGAAAGAAAGTATGCATACAGTTAGCGCCAAAATATGATGTTGCAGCTTGAATAAAATGAACGTATTCGTGGATGTATACAAGAGACCGTTCATCATCTGCACCGTGTAGACTTGAAGTTAGGTTCGCCCCCAGGGGTATCAGTTCAAATGAAGATTCACTTGAGTGATGAGCCAGATGTGGAGCTAAGTGAATGCCTACAGAGCGGGCCATAAACAACTTTCTTTACGGTCAACCAAGACCCCCCTATTTTCAAGATTGGAAATAATGTTTTCCCATAGTTCGTGAGTGATATGGCAAGCATTTACAGAAAAGTATTTACATGATGCGCGATTGCAGGTTGACTGATAGTATTGATGAGCTTTCCAAATTTCAAGTCTCGTTGGATAACATCCTGTGATCCTTGGCACTCCAACAGCTGCATCAATAGTCGTCACATAGCAACAAAACTCACCACTGTCCGCATCAAGACACTCTACCGCAGCACGAATTTTCGCAAGAGACTCAAGTGCAGCAGTAAATGCAGCTCCAGCTTCGATATTATGGCCATTTTGCTGAAGATGATAGGCCGACCATCCTTTAGCAATAGCTTGTATCGCGTTGATCATAACGGGAGAGATTTTAAGGACTATTTTTGTTTTTGGTATAAGTGCGAAGCGGAGGTCACTCTCATGAGGAGCTGATGACGGGCGTACAAGCTCAGTAGTCACCTCAGTTCCAGCAAAAGAAGTTTCCAAGGCTGATATCCACTGATGAGGAACTTGTTTGTCTCTGTCTGCAACATTACCCGTTAAGTCCTCAAGTGAATTGATCAAATAGCTTGTGTTCTCATAGATTTTCATTCTAGTTATACTCCTATAGTTTAATAGGTTTAAACTTATTGTGTTTTCTTCATCACATTCATTTTCGTCGCTGAAGATCACGTTGGCTTGATTCTAAATGTTGCTTTCTATAAAAACATTAATCCACTGTTATCCCACCCACACACACAACAACTCGAATATTAATAAGTTACAAAAAAATTGTAAAATTTCTTTACACCCTGAAAAAAACGAAAAACCCGCCGGAGGGGGCGGGTTTAGTTTGCGGTATTGTTATTTATAGCAATGAACCAGAGGCGCATAAACGATCCTCTCACGCGGAATTTGTAACAACCATATAACCTGACACGAATCTGAAGTCTAGAAAAAACCTCCGTTACTTTAAAAGGTGGTGAATCGCTAAACCACGCGCTTCAACTCTTTACACCGCCAGTCGATACCCATTCCAGAGAGTACGTCTTTCACCGATTGCCACTCAACCTCCGGCATCTTCTTGCGCGACGCGACAATTGAACGTTTTCCAGTATCCGTGACACAGATCACGTGTAACAGTACACGGTCATCACCATTGATCCGTTGGCAAACACAAACTTATCCCCAGCTTTAACCGAGACGATCCTACTGACCGGAAATGGACTGCGCTAAGACAAGATGATGTAACTAGCTGTGAATTATGTTGAAATTCGCTGAAAATGTGATGTATGAAACTCAACTCAGAGGTTACACAGGAGGTTACACGGAGGGTTAAAACAAAAAGTGGCTACGGCCATTTAGTCCGTAACCACTTGTTTTCTTTGGCGGGCGATACTGGATTCGAACCAGCGACCTTTGGCTTCGGAGGCCAACGCTCTATCCAGCTGAGCTAACCGCCCGTGAAATAAATCTTTTACACTATCAGCCCTGCCAACTCAAGGGAAAAATCTGGTCAGCCTCGGTATGCTCTGCTACTATTGCGCCATGTTGACTATCGGACTGACAGGCGGTATTGCCACCGGCAAGAGCAGTGTTGCGGCATTCCTGGCCGAACATGGTGCAGAGGTGATTGATGCGGATCAACTTGCCCGAGCTGCGGTGGCACCGGGCACCGCAGCCCTGCAACGGATTGTAGAGCTGTTCGGACAGCAGGCCCTGCTGCCGGATGGCAGCCTGAACCGTCAGGCAGTGCGGGAGCTGGTCTTTAACGAGCCTGCCAGGCGGCAGCAGCTTGAGGCGATCCTGCACCCGGCCATTAAAGAGCTTGCCCTGCAGCAGATTGAGCAGGCACGAATCCGTGGT
>Ga0209016_1002370_pt1 | contig 12717 bp, 11 predicted proteins | sample EPASupsiteSAE305_FD_187265 | JGI IMG/M metagenome (GOLD analysis project Ga0209016, IMG submission 187265) | Bioremediated contaminated groundwater microbial communities from EPA Superfund site, New Mexico - SAE3-05 (SPAdes) (version 2) | ecosystem: Environmental > Aquatic > Deep subsurface >...
CTGCTGACCAATATGGTGGCCATCGGCATCTTGATGAGCATCCGGATGCGCAGTTTCCCCACTGCCCAGTCGTGAGGTCGGAGTCAGGCCCGGAGGCGATTGCGGACCAGGTTGGCCAGGGCCTCGATAAACCCGGGATCGGCGTTGAGCCCCAGGGTGGATTCAAACCGCATGCCCAGATTCGTGGCCATTTGCCGGTACTGGATGTCGATCTCATAGAGGGTTTCGACATGATCGGAGACAAAGGACAGGGGCATGACCAGCATATTTTGGCACCCTTGCGCCCCCAGGGCGGTGATGACCTCGGGTAACGAGGGCTCCAGCCATTCCACCGGCCCGCTGCGACTCTGGTAACAGAGCCTCCCGGTGACCCCGGTCAACCGTTCGATTGCCGTGATGGTTTGCTTAAGATCGTCCACGTAGGGATCGCCTTCCTCGATGAATTTGACCGGCAGGCTGTGGGCGCTGTAGACCAGTTCCACCGGAGCCCCGTCAAAGCGGCCCATGCCCTCCTCGACCCGTGCCGCCAGGCAGGCAATGTAATGCGCCTCAATTGGCCAGCCGTGGATCTCCCGGATCGGGATGTTGAGCTGGAGTCGTTGTTGGGTCCGGTGGAGATCGCTTAAGGATGAGCCGGTGGTGGCAATGGAGTAATGGGGGTAGAGCGGCAGGGCGATAATTTTCCGGACCTTTGCCGCCGCCATTTCCCGAAGGGCCTCGTCGGCCAGGGGATGCCAGTAGCGCATGCAGGGTCGCACCAGGAAGTGGCCTTCGTTTGCCAGTAGTTTTTCCAGGGCACGGGCCTGTTCCTCGGTTTTTTCCCGGATGGGAGAACCGCCGCCGATCTGGGCGTAACTGGCCATGCTTTTGGGGGCCCGCCGATGGGCGATGAGCCGGGCAATCGTGGTCTGCAGAAACGCAGGGCCCAGACGGATGATCTGCCGGTCGGAGAACAGGTTGATTAAAAACGGACGAACATCTTCAAGCCGTCCCGGACCGCCGAGGTTGAGGAGCAAAACGCCGATTTTTTCTTGAGTATTCATGTCGTTAATGTACCGGCTCGATTGCGTGGCCGTCAAGAAAATGTGACACGCCCCCTTGATTTCCCCGTGGGGCAATGTCTATAATCAAATCATGGTCAAGCGGTATCCTTCCAAATTCAATCACTTCGTGTGCGGTTCGCACAACTATCCAAGTAATGCCTATACCAAGGTCATGCAGGGAGAGGGCGAAAATATGACCTTTGGGACCAAGGGGTACCGGTGTCCGACCTCAAGACAGTGGCATGGGGCCACTGGCGCCTTTCTCAGCGGAGGATGAGCATGGAACTGAAAATCGAGGCCAAAAATCTTGACATTCGAAAGAGTTGGCAGGAAAAAATAGAAGAAGAACGTACAAAACTCATTCGTCATTACGCCAATTTTGTTCTTCACCTACGGGTAACCATTGAAGCCACCCCCGGATATAAAGAAGGGGGCTATGAAGTTCGCCTGGTGGCCTCCGTTCCCAACGACACGGTGGCGGTGAAACGCTGGGGCGAGAGCGTCCGGGCACTGCTGGTCGAGGCCTTTGATGTTTTAGGGGCCCAGCTCAAGGAGATTGTCAAGAAGAAGCAGAGTCATAAAGCTGCCAAGCCCCAGGGGGCCACTCTGGATGGCAAATCCTCGGGGGTAATCCGCAAAATTTTTCCGGATGAGGCCTACGGCTTTATTGTCACCGATGATAAACTCGATGTTTTTTTTCACGCCAACTCCCTTCGGGATGTGGCCATCAACGACCTTGCCGAAGGTGATGAGGTTCTGTTTGCCATGGAAGATGGCGACAAGGGGCCGCAGGCCACCTGGGTGAAAGTCGGCCACGCCTGAGATAAACTACATCCAGTCCGCCGGCAGGGGGGGCATGCGCGTCTCCCCAGCCGTCCAATCCGACAACCCTGCCCCTCCGGCAGGGTTTTTTTTGGCTGTTCTTCGGGGCGGCAAGAAAGTGCTTGGTGGCAGTTTCGTTGCCGTGTACTTATGGGGGGTAGTCGTACCCCGATTAACGGGGCACTGTTCCGGCCTCGAATCAAAAACACGAGCAAAAAAAACCGATGGTTCCATGGGAGCCAAACCGCACTCTGTCATCCCCAAGAGAGACTATGACCGTACCTCAACTGTATCTGATTGACGGCAGTGCCTATATCTACCGGGCCTACCATGCCATTAAACCGCTTACCAATTCCCTCGGACTGCCAACCCATGCGGTCTTCGGATTTACCAGCATCCTGCGGCGGTTGATCAAGGAGCGCCAGCCGCAATATCTGGCCGTGGCCTTTGACACCAAGGGCCCGGTCTTTCGCCATCAGCTCTATGGTGCATACAAGGCCAACCGGCCGCCGATGCCCGAAGATCTGATCCCTCAGATCCCCTATATCCGGCAAATGGTCGCCGCCTACCGGATTATGCGCCTGGAGCAGGATGACCAGGAGGCCGATGACCTCATTGCCTCGGCCACCCGGAAGATGGTGGCGCAGGGCTACCGGGTGGTGATCGTCTCCGGCGACAAGGATCTGCTGCAGCTGGTCTCGCCTGAGGTCTCACTCTGGGACCCCATGAACGACCGGGTCATGGACGAGGTGGCGGTGAAGGAGAAGTACGGCGTCACTCCCTCCCAGCTGCTCGACTATTTCGCCCTGACCGGCGACACCTCGGACAATATTCCCGGCGTCCCCGGGATCGGGCCGAAATCGGCCCAGAAACTGATCAGCCAATACGGGACCCTGGAGCAGCTTTATCAGGACATCGACGGGCTCAAACCCTCCAGGATGACCCAGCTAGTCAGCGTCCATAAGGCCGAGGCCTTTTTGTCCCGCGACCTGGTCCGGCTCAACCACGCCGCCGAAGTACCCGGTAACCTGGAACAGTATCGTCTGGTCGAGCCCGACAACGACCATCTGCGCTCCCTGTTAACCGAACTGGAATTTCATTCCCTGCTCAAGGAGGTCTCACGGGCGGCCAAGATCGACCCGGCCCGGTTTCATCTGGTCTGCCAACCGGAGGCCTTGGTGGCCCTGGGGCAGCGCCTTGGCAGGGTCGGGATGTTTGCCGTCGACACCGAGACCGATTCCCTCGATACCCTGGCAGCCCACCTGGTAGGCGTCTCGCTATGCACCGACGATGGCGAGGCCTGGTATCTGCCCTGCGGTCACCGTGATCAGGACGGTGAGCTGGTGGCGGGTCAGCTACCGCTGGCCGAGGTGATTGCGGTTCTGCGTCCGTTGCTGGCTCATCCCGGGCTTACCAAGATCGGCCATAATCTCAAGTTCGATTTAGCTGTCCTGGCCGCTCCCCAGAACGGCGGGCTCATGCTGGCCGGTCCCCTTTACGACACCATGATCGGCGCCTGGCTGCTCGACCCGGACCGGAGGTCGTATAAACTCGACGATCTCTGCCGGGATCTTAACCTGCAGATGACCAGCTTTGCCGAGGTGACCGGGCATGATAAAAGCGACGACGCCTTTTGCCGGGTGGGGTTGGAGGCAGCGAAAAATTACAGCTGTGAGGATGTGTACGGGGCGCTGGAGTTATACCGCGACCAGCAGCCCAAATTGGCCCAGGCCGATCTCCTGCCCCTGCTGCACGAGGTGGAAGGACCGTTGATCCCGGTCCTGGCCGCCATGGAACAGGCGGGGATCCGGGTGGACGCCGAGATGCTGCAACAGCTGTCGATCGAATTCAGCCAACGGTTGGAGGTGTTTGAGCACACCATCTACCGTACCGCGGGGATGGAGTTCAATATCAATTCACCCAAGCAGCTGGGCGAGGTTTTGTTTGAACGGCTGCAGTTGCCCACAGGGCGGAAGACCAAGACCGGCTGGTCCACCGATGTCAAGGTCCTGGAGAGTCTGAGCGCAACCCATGAACTGCCGGCCCTCATCCTCCAGTATCGTAACCTGGCCAAACTCAAATCGACCTATGTCGACCGCTTGGCAACCCTGTGCAACCCTATCAGCGGCCGGGTGCATACCTCGTTTAATCAGTGCGGCACCGCCACCGGCCGGCTCAGTTCAAGCAATCCCAATCTGCAGAACATCCCCATCCGTACCGAGGAGGGGCGACGCATCCGTTCCGCCTTCATCGCCGCCGAGGGCTGTTACCTGCTGTCCGCCGATTATTCCCAGATTGACCTACGCGTGCTCGCCCATTACTCCGGCGACCGGGAATTGGTGGAAGCCTTTCGCAGCGGCCAGGATATCCATCGACGGACCGCGGCCCAGATTTTCTTTGTTGCCCCGGAACTGGTGACCGCCGAGATGCGGCGGGTGGCCAAGACCATCAATTTTGGCATCGTCTACGGCATGTCAAGTTTTGGACTGGCCAGTCAATTGCATATCAGCCGAAAGGAGGCCCAGACCTTTATTGATCGCTATTTTGCTCATTTTTCCGGAATAAAGGATTTTATGGCAACTGTGGTCGAGCAGGCCAGACGGGACGGCTTTGTCACCACCCTGCTGGGCCGGCGGCGACCGCTGGCGGAGATCAACAGTAGTAACCGGATGCAACGCGAATTTGCCGAACGGACCGCTATCAACACCCCTATTCAAGGTACCGCCGCCGATATCATCAAACTCGCCATGCTGCGGGTCCACGGGGAGCTGGTGCAGCAGCATTTTCAGGCCCGTATCCTCTTGCAGATCCATGATGAATTGGTGCTGGAGGTGCCGGCATCCGAACTGGAGACGGTTTCCGAGTTGCTCAGACGTCACATGGAATCGGCCCTGTCCCTGCGGGTTCCCCTGGTGGTGCATCTCAGTCATGGCCAGAGCCTGGAAAAGGGAGATGCTTGATTTTTTTATGTAATTTTCATCACGTCTTGGACGACTGAATTTTTTCGTCAAAGTCCGCTTTTTTCGTCGGCCTGTTCACTGCGGTCATTGCGAGCGGCTGCGTGGCAATTTTCTCCCGCTCAATCATCAGTCGAGATTGCCACGGCCTGCGGCCTCGCAATGACGGTTGGTTGGAGCTTGCCCAACTCTCTGGCTTGGGTCTGTATCAACAAGGCGTGCTGAATAGTCATTTTTTTGTTTTCTTTTTGACGGCAGCGAAGTATAGACAGCGGAATTTCGTAATTGGTAGGTGATTGGAATTACGTTGTCATTCCTGTTTTTCGGAAAATAATCCTGAATTACGGCTGGTATTCGGAATACAGGAGCTGTTCCTGGGGGAAAGAGATCCTTGTCGTTTTGAAGAGGTTGCATTTCCGTAATTTTTAGTATTTTTTTACGACAGGTTTGCTTCTTGCATAAGAAAAGGTGAAAAGTATTCAAGCCTGGAGGTAAGGGTATGAGTCCACGTGAAGCTATTCGAATCCTGATGCTTAGCCCCATCTATTTTCGGCTGAGTCTGCCGCAACGCTGGCAATTGGTGCGGGAATACTGTCAGCGATTTAATGCCGGAAAAACTTGATGTCAGGCGGCGAGTGATCCGGCATGGCAATGAAACCGGTGACATCCCATGGTGCTGAGCGTCGTTGTGATCCACGCTACCGGGTCAAAGATGACGCCTTGGTCTTTCTCGGTAAGGACACCGGGACGATCCTGGATATCAGCAAGGGTGGGCTCTCGGTACACTTCGCTGCTTTTGAACAACAAAAATTTTTCCCCACCCATCTTGATATCTTTTTCGCGCATTCGCGTTTTTACCTGCCCAATCTTCCCGTCAGCTTGGTCGGCGAGGCGCAGACCCTCACTAACTCGATTTTCAGTTCGCTCCGGGTCAAACGGCTCAGCATGAAATTCGGTTCCCTGTCAAGCGAACAGCAAGCGCGTATTGATGATTTCATCACCCACAATACCGTTGCTACGAGTTGAGCGGGTTGTTTGCCCCACCTTTGTGCTCCCCCTCTCGCCCCATTCGGTCTTTGTTAACGGAGAAATCCATGAAACCGGTACTTTTTGTCCTGGCAGCGCTCCTCCTTGGCATCAGCCCTGTGCGGGCAGGCGTAGAAATAGCCGTGCCCGCCCAGCATCAGCAGGCAATCGGGGTGACCATCTACAACAAGAACTTGGCCCTGATAAAAGACCGTCGCCGGATCGACGTGCCCAAGGGAGTGCAGACCCTTGCCTTCCGTGAAGTGAGTGCACAGATCAAGCCGGAAACAGCGTTATTGAACGGCGAGGATCTGGCGGTTCTCGAGCAGAATTTCGAATATGATCTCCTTACCCCGGAATCGCTGCTGCAAAAATATGTGGGCCGCGAGGTCACCATGATCAGGCGGCATCCGACCACCGGCGAGGATCAACCGGTCCAGGCCAAGGTGTTGAGTGCGGGCAACGGGGTGGTGCTCCAGGTGGGGGATCGCATCGAGACCGCGGTGAGCGGTCGCCTGGTCTATGCCGATGTCCCCGACACCCTCCGCGACCGGCCGACCCTGACCATGCAGGTCGAGAGTCAAAAAGATGGCGCTCGCGAGGTCGAGTTATCCTATCTGACCGGCGGGCTGAGTTGGCAGGCGGACTATGTTGCCGAACTCAACGGAGGCGATGATCGCCTCAACCTCAGCGGTTGGGTCACTCTGACCAACGAGAGCGGCGCCCGGTACCCGCAGGCGCAATTGCAGCTGGTGGCCGGTGATGTCAATATGGTCGAGAAGGAGATGCAATTCCGGGGGATGCGGCAGGTGGCCATGGCCGCAGCTCCGCTGGCTCCGGCCCCACCCATGGCCGAGGAATCGATGTTCGAATACCACCTCTACACCCTCGGGCGGCCTACCGATATCGGGGTCAACCAGAAGAAGCAGGTGGCCCTGCTTCAGGCGGTCGGGGTCGAATGCCGCAAGGAGTTCCTGCTCCAGGGCCAGGACTCCTATTACCTCGCCTAGGCGGCGGGCGAGATCGGCCGCAATCTCAAGGTGGGGGTGTTTGTCGAGTTGAATAACACCAAGGAATCCGGTCTGGGGCTGCCTATCCCCGCCGGCGTGGTCCGCGTCTATAAAAAGGATACCGGAGGCCTCCTCCAGTTCGTGGGGGAGGACAGGGTGGATCATACCCCGGAAAAAGAGCGCATCCGTCTCCATCTGGGCGCAGCTTTTGACCTCACCGCCGACAAGCGTCAGGTCCATTTCAGGAAGATCGCCGGCTCCGGCCCGGGGAGCGCCGTGTATGAAAGCGAATATGAGTTTACTTTGAAAAACGCCAAGAAAGAAAAGGTGGAGATCAAGGTCCGGGAGCCGCTTCCCGGCGATTGGGAAATACTTGCGGAATCTGTCGGCCATACCAAGGAATCGGCTCATGCCGCCTCCTGGAAGGTGGTGATCCCCCCCTTGGAAACGGCTATCTTGACCTACCGGATTCGGGTGAAATCCTGACAGGTTTTCCCGGGAAGGGGCATGAGGCAACGGATCGCACGCAAAGGCGCACGATCCGTTTTTTTTATGAAAAACGTAATGACGTCAACTGGTCGCGGCTCAGGCTCGGTTCAGCGCCGATCCCCCAGGGGGACGAATTCACGGGGCGGTGAGCCGGTATAGATCTGGCGCGGGCGGTAAATTTTGGTCTGGGGATCCTCCCGCATTTCCTTCCACTGGGCAATCCAGCCCGGGAGTCGGCCCAGGGCGAACATGACAGTGAACATGTTGGTAGGGATGCCGATAGCCCGGTAGATGATGCCCGAATAAAAATCGATGTTCGGGTAGAGGTTGCGGCTGACGAAATACTCGTCGGTGAGGACGATTTCCTCGAGATTACGCGCGATCTCGAGCAAAGGGTCCTTGAAGTTGAGCACCGCCAGGATGCCGTCGCAGGCGTCCTTGATGATCTTGCCGCGGGGGTCGAAGGTCCGGTAAATCCGGTGACCGAAGCCGGAGAGCCGGAAGGGGTCGTTTTTATCCTTGGCCTTGGCAATGTATTTTTTGTAATCGTTGTTATCCCGGTGAATCGCCTCCAGCATCTGAATAACCGCCTCGTTGGCGCCGCCGTGCAGGGGCCCCCAGAGGGCATTGATGCCCGCTGAGATCGAGGAATAGAGGTTACCACCGGCACTGCCGACCAGGCGGACCGCCGAGGTCGAGCAGTTCTGTTCGTGGTCAGCGTGGAGGATGAGCAGTTTATTTAAGGCCGCCACCACCTCGGGCAGGACAATATAGGGTCGTACCGGGGTGTTGAACATCATGTTGAGGAAATTGCCGCAATACGACAGGTCGTTGCGCGGATAAATCAGCGGATGACCGATGGATTTCTTATAGGAGAAGGCGGCGATGGTCCGGATTTTGGAAATCAGCCGGCTGGCGGTCTGGTCGATGTTTTCCAGGGGATCGGCACTCATCTCCGGATAGTAGTTATGGAGACTGTTCACCATTACCGAGAGGATCGACATGGGCGGGGCATTGGGCGGGAAGCGATCGAAAAAATGGATCATGTCCTCATGGATGAGGGCAAACTGTTCAAGCAGGGTGCGGAAGCATTCCAATTCTTCCCGGTTGGGCAGTTTGTTATGGAGCAAGAGGTAGGCGACCTCGATGAACAGGCAGCGTTCCGCCAGGTCTTCGATGGCATAACCGCGATAGCGAAGAACGCCTTTGGCGCCGTCCAGGTAGGTGATAGTGCTGCTGCAGGATGCCGAGTTCTTATAGCCGGTGTCATAGACAGTGTAGCCGGTGGTGCGAAGCAGGCCGCGGATGTCGATGGCCTTGTCGCCTTCTGACCCTTCAATCAGCGGCAAGAGGATCTTTTTTCCGTCGATCAGCAGTTCAGCGGTTTTCGATTGCTTGTCGTCAGCCATGGGGTGCTTTTCTCCTGCTTGGAATAATCGCAATGGCGATGGTCATGGGTGTAAGGGCTCGGTACAGCGAAAATCTCGGCGTCCGGTGGAAAAGCCATGCACGGTTGGCGCGGTTTCGTTACAGTGTCACCATCGTGCCTGGCTGAGAAAGAGCAGGGCGGCCTGTCCCTATCCCGCCTGCGTACCTGCGGAGCCATTTTTCTTTAACCGCTGGCACCTTATCGTATTTACCGGTGAAATTCAAGCCAGGCCCCGCTCCTTTTACCGGACAGGAGCAAACCTCGGGCTGTGAACGCGGCAAGGGACGGTTGGCTCCTGCACTTCCACGCCAAGGCCGACACTGATGGGGCCTGACTGGTGCGGCAAAGATTGACACGACGCTACTTAAAAGCATTACCGCAAAGGAGAGATGTTGAAGGAATTGAACGAAAAGAAAAGGGCTATCCTCGAGGCCATGGAATATACCGTCCCGGAAGAGCACCGGGCCGAGGCCGAGGATGTCCTTGATATGTATCGGGAGGATCGGATTGGCTTGACTCTGCTGCTGGAATTCTACAGCCACCTGCCGGACGCCCGGGACGAATGGGTGCGGGAACTCCGGGTGGTCAACCGGCAACAGGGCATTTTTCTGCTGGCGGTGGTCACCGCTGTGGAAAAATACCTCTACCTGGTGTCAAGCGAGGGGGTGGAGTTTCATGGTCGACTGGCCGACGGCTTTCTCGATGACGAATTGCTCGATTTTTTCGGCTATGACCGCATCGAGTCCTTCAAAAAGATCTGCGCCGCAGCCGATGATTTGCCGGTCTATGAGTCGCTGCAGCTCGATGAAGACATCTGTCCCGCCTGCCATGCCGCGTCCGGCGAACTCCACGAACTCGGGTGTCCGGTGGAGATCTGTCCCTGGTGCGGCGGCGGGCTTATTTATTGCGATTGCCGCTATGAACAGCTCGGCCTGGATGTAATTGCCTCTGAGGAGGACCTGGTGCAGTTTGAGGTCCTGCTGGAGGAACGGGGCCGGATCCCCTATTCCCGGGAACAGCGGCCCAGTTTTGCCGATGATGGCGTTGATATCGTCTTTGACTAGACCGAAGTGCTTAACCCCAGAAAGGTCGCCGCACGCCAGCCCAGATGCGGGCGCGACTGGCGGCGAGTAGCCACCATTCGATATTCAGGTCGTTTTTGCTCGGAGCCACCCGGGGCAAGGTGAGGGGGGCGCAATGCCCCCCTGAATTATTTTTTACCCTTCTGGTTTTCCAGATAGCGGAAGAGATCCGAATCGGTGGCGAGCACCAGCGAGCTATTTTTGGAGAGGATATTGCGATAACTCTCCAGACTCTTCTGGAAGGCATAGAACTCGGGGTTAGCCGAATAGGCCTGGGCGTAGATCCGGGTGGCCTCGGCATCGGCCTTGCCGCGGATCTCGGTGGCCTCGCGCTGGGCGGCCGAGGTGATTTCCTGGAGTTCGCGTTCCACTCTGCCTAAAATCTCGGCCTTGCGGCCTTCACCGGTCGAGCGTTTTTCGGCGGCAATCCGTTTTCGCTCCGATATCATTCGGTCATAGACCTTCAAGCGGACCGTTTCGATGTAGTTGACCCGCTTAAACATGATGTCCATTAGCTCGATACCGTATTGCGGGGTGATTTTGGCGGCATCATCGAGCACCATCTGGCTGATTTTGTCCCGGCCCACCTTGGGAGGCAGGACCATGTCCCTGGACTCGATCACTGCGGCCATGAAGTCCGGCGACCAATCCGAGCTGCGGATAATTTCGATCAGGTCGTTTTTGTTGACCAGGTCCCGCACCGTGCCGTCGAGGATATCGTCGAGCAGGGTCATGGCCCTTTTTTCCGTGCCCACGGCCTGGAGAAAGCGCAGGGGGTCGGCGATCCGCCAGCGGGCGGTGTTCTCCATGTAGATGAAGGTCTTGTCGTTGGTGGGGATCTGGTTGGGATCGCCGTTCCAGGTGAGGATTCGCTTGTCGAAATACTGCACCTGCTGGATAAAGGGGGTCTTGAATTTCAGCCCGGCCTCGGTCAGCGAATTACCGACCGGGGCACCGAACTGGGTGATGACGGCCTGCTGGCCCTCGGGGAGGATAAAAAAGCCGTCCCAAAGGGTGATGGCCGCGGCGCCGACGATGAGCACGATGAGGAACTGAAGTATTTTTTGCATAGGGTCGTGTCGATTGAAGGTTGTTAAAAACAGTGAGCCCCGCCAGCGAGGAGATTATTTGGTCTCGGTGGCCGGCGTTTCTTTGCCGGTTTTCCGGGAGAGGTCGAGCAGCGGCAGGACGTTGCCCTGGCTTTTATCCATGACATAGACATGTTCGACCCGGGGGAGGATGTCTTGCATGGCCTCGAGATACATCCGTTGGCGGGTGACCTCTTCGGCGCCCTGGTATTCTTTGACAATGGCCTTGAAGCGATTGGTTTCACCGTTGGCTCGGTTGATACGCTCTGCGGCATAGCCGCGGGACTCTTCAATAATTTGCTTGGCGCTGCCGCCCGCCTTGGGGATGACCTTGTTGTAGGTTTCTTCCGCCTCGTTGATCAATCGTTTCATATCCTGGTCCGCCTCATTGACCTCGTTGAAGGCCGGTTTCACCTGTTCGGGCGGATTGATGTCCAGGAGTTGGAGAGTAACAAGGGTAATGCCGCATTGCAGGCGATCCATCTGGCTCTGCAGTTCTTTTTTGGCGCTGGCGGCCAGCACCTCGCGGTTGCTGAGCACATAGTCGAAGTCCATATTGCCGACTATCCGCCGGGTGACGGTTTCTGAGGCGTCTCGGACCATCTGGGAGACATCGCGGACCTTGAAAAGGAAATTCACCGGATCGCTCACCTTATACTGGACAATCCAGGCGACCTCGATCACGTCTTTGTTGCCGGTGAGCATGAGGGCTTCCATGCTGTATCCCTTGCGGTCGAAGGCGGTGTTGACGCCCGGAGTGCGGGTTCGGAAGCCGAATTCTTCTTTGCGGACGCTTTCGACGTCGACCTTGGCCAGTTCTTCCAGATAGGGGGCCTTGAAATGGAGTCCGGATTGGGCGGTGCGGTTGTATTTTCCTAACCGGAGGATGATGCCGACCTCACCGGGCTTGATGGTGTAGAAGCTGGAAAAGGCGGTTTGCAGGGCCAGGGCCGCCAGGACGATGGCGACGATTTTACTGGTGCCAGACAGCAGGTTTGGCTGCTCTTCCGGGGGCGGAGTGCCGGGTCCATTGGGTTTGGCTTTTTGCTCTTTGCCTGCAAAGGAGTCTCTGATTTTTTGGATAAGAACGGCGAGGAAATCTTCCGGCCCGGTGGGTTTCTTTTTCTGCCCCCAGGGAGGTTGTTCGTTCATCGGCATGAATACAGCTCCATTTATAAAACTTGGAAGAGGAGAGTAAGGTTGAGGCCGGCAAGGCGGCACCCATAAGGTCTGCATGGTATCAGGGCAGACAACGGCCCAGGCATGCAGGGACGAGTAAACCCGTCTACTTTAGGCACTCTGGTCTCGGTCGTCAATCTAGATCGGTGCCGATGGGCGCATTTCTTGGCATGACGGCAAAGGGGCTTCAGGGCCGGGATCAACGCAGGGCTAGCAGCCAGGAAATCAGAATGGTGGTCAGGGCCGCGCCAAAGGCTGTGGCCTGGAACCATGGGCCGCGGGTTCTTTCGATCAGGCCGGTGGTGCCGAGCAGCATCCCGGTGGCCAGTCCGCTGGCAAAGCCGAACAGATGGGCACCGAGATCGGTCTGCACCCCTTCGCTGCCGAGGAAGGCCAGTAGTCCGGCGCCGGCTCCCAGAGGCACAAGAAGGTCCTTGAACGGACGGGTGGAGAGCCGGGTGAGCTGCAGGCCGGTGAAAATACCGATGGCGGCAAAGACCGAGGTGGAGAGTCCTACCGAAATATGAGGTTGCCGGCGGAGGACGACGTTGAGCAGGTTGCCGATCAGGCCATCCACGATCAGCAGCAGCCA
>Ga0209016_1002373_pt1 | contig 12701 bp, 12 predicted proteins | sample EPASupsiteSAE305_FD_187265 | JGI IMG/M metagenome (GOLD analysis project Ga0209016, IMG submission 187265) | Bioremediated contaminated groundwater microbial communities from EPA Superfund site, New Mexico - SAE3-05 (SPAdes) (version 2) | ecosystem: Environmental > Aquatic > Deep subsurface >...
CACTGAGCTATTTGTGGGTTGTAGAATCTAGCTCCATAGTGATACCAATACAAGCCATTATCGTCAAATAGTTCTTTTCCGTTGTAGAGGTATTTGTTTTCGTCGCCAGGAACTGAACCAGTGATTCTAATTCCAAATGGATAATAAAAGTTTGTTTGTTGAACTACTGCACTTTCATTAAAACTTACGCGAGTATTTCCTAAATGGTCTTTCATAAAATATTCGTAGTTAAATGAATTACTATTATTTACAAGTACGCGTCCTTCACTAAAAGGAAACTGCATTAGGTTTGGGGTTTCACTTGCTGAACCACGTTTATATTCAAAGCCGTTTACATAGTCTTTTATGCTAAACACTGTTCCATTTTCACTTATTATTGTATTACGCAATTTAGCACCGTTTGCGGAATAAAGCCACTCTATTTTTCTTCCATCGGCTGTCCATTTTACTTTTTCGGGTAGGTTTAGGTAGTTGTATCAAATAATCAACTATCTAAATACATTAGAATTTTAGATATTATTATCTCAATGAGCATAAATAAAAAGAAAGAAAAGAACAATTTATTATTCCATTTTCTAATAATTTTGATTATTTCTTCTGATTCATTTAATGTACAATTTAGATAATGACTTAATTCAAGAGTCTTGTATTTTAATGCATAAAGAAAAACTATATCATATTGAAAAAAACTAACTTTCTTTACATTACTGTTTATAATTATTATTGGTTTAATAATTAAAAAAGCAAACACTAAAAAAAACAAGAAAGCTATTATAAACATAAAGAGCATTTTACCTCTATCTAATTAAGTAATTATGGTTTAACAACTACTTCTTCCATTGGTTTATTCGTCCAATCAAGATAATCACTTGGATTAACACCAAAATTTTTCCTTTGCTGCCGAGTACCATTCCTCGACATTTTTGCTTTGCTTACGAAATTTATATTCCATTTATTAGTTTCTATTTCTTAATTCCATATTTCTTCTATTCTCATGCTTTTCTGTCGAGGAATAGTCCTCGACAGCAGTAAAACCTTTACAAAATGTTATTTACTTATATAGCCCATTTAAGTACAATTCTTGAATACTTGTTTCATTTAAAAACAAAGAAATTGTACCTACTATCAACGTACATAGAATAGAAACAATTAATGGTAAAATAATTATGACTAATACGCTTTGTTTAAAAGGGATTTTATCTTTTTTAACCTTTAAAACAGCCATAACAAAAAACAAAAGATAAAATGGGCTAAATCCTACAAAAATTATTTGACCAGATACTGGTATTATCATATCAGCAAATAAATATATACCTATGGAAAAAATATTTGGCAAATAATACCTTTTATTTGCCCTGATATAACTTGATAATTTCATTTTATCTACCTCCAAATAAATAATACGACCACAATGCTCTGGGAGTGACTAATGTTCCACTCCAACCAACACCTTGTATGTTAAAAGTATAAAAAAAGTTCTTTTTTTTGCTGTCAAGTACCATTCCTCGACATTTTTGCTTTGCTTGCGAAATTTCTTTTCCATTTATTAGTTTCTATTGCTTAATTCACTATTTCTTCTATTTTTCATGCTTTCTGTCGAGGAATAGTCCTCGACAGCAGTAAAAAATCTACAAAAAATAGATATCTTGATATAGCCCCTACTACCACAATATTAAAATTGCTGACATAATCAAATGTACAACTAATAACATGCTAATAATATTTGCGATTTTGGAAAAACACCTCCCTTTTTCATTGAAATATTTTTCTTCTGGAATCTTTAAAATTAACTCAAAAACTTTACCTCTATATTGCTCAGATAAATTTTTTATCGCAATAATTCGAAAAGCAATAATCATTCCACCGAGTAGTATTCCCCAGCTTCCTATATAAACAAACATACATTACCTAAACTAATTTTTGTTAAAGTTAATTAAATCTTTAAAATCTTCCGTTGCACTTTGGCTTTCTGAACTAAATGTTTGCCAGCGAATATTCATCTGCTGTCAAGTACCATTCCTCGACATTTTTGCTTTGCTGGCGAAATTTATCTTCCATTTATTTGTTTCTATTTCATAATTCCATATTTCTTCTATTTCTCATGCTTTTCTGTCGAGGAATAGTACTTGACAGCAGTAAATCTTGTATTTCCTAAATGGTCTTTCATAAAATATTACTAAGATGTTTTTTCCTTTTTTATAATATTTTTTACAAATGTCGTAATTCTTAAACCAATAATTAAAATAATCCATGTAAATATTGAAACAAAAAAGATAACAAAAACTGAAAAAAACATAATTATTATAAATCCTTTCACACCAACATACTCACTACCATCAAGATTAGAAGGAACAATTCCAAATAGAGCTAATAAAGCAAAGAAAAAAAACATTGGTAAATAAAAACCCGTAAAGCCCCAAAACAATAATAAATATAATTTTTTATAACTGATACTTAGCATTTTATTATCTCCATATAATTATAAATGTTCAATAATTTAGTTTCCTTTGCTGCCGAGGACCATTCCTCGACATTTTTGCTTTCCTTGCGAAATTTATCTTCCATTTATTTGTTTCTATTTCATAATTCCATATTTCTTCTATTTCTCATGCTTTTCTGTCGAGGAATGGTACTTGACAGCAGTAAAATCTGGGTTTGTTGGACGCATATTTTCATATTTAACATAAAACCTCCCATCTTCATCCAATTCATACATCTTTAAAATTAATTCGTTCAATATGGGAATAATTACATCCTTTTTATAACCAAGAAAAACTGAAGCGTTTTCTTTTGACTTATTCTTAATGTAATATTCTGATGAAATAAACTTTTGATAATCTTCAACGTATTTTAAACTAAACCTAATTCTATTAAGAATTAGTTCTTTTGCTGTTATTTCAACCCACCACATGGATTCATTTTGGCGTTTTATTATATAAAAACTCTCATTCGCATATTTAAATATTCTTATTCCACTATTCATATTTGCATCAAAAAGTTTTATAATAAAATCTGATATATCCAATATTTTAATTTTTGAGATCCCAAAATAGTTTTTCTTGCCAATATAAATTGTGTGTATTATAAATAATTGAGCTAATAAAATTGCGATGAATAAATACTCTAAATTCATTATTGATCTTACTTGTTAAAAATAACTGCATGATAGTTTTCCATTATCACACAATATTTTTTTCTATTGCTTGAAGTGAAAACTATTAAAACATCCAATAGTTCGTCTAAACTATTCTTAAAATCTATTTTAATTTCATCATCAAGATTAAGAGAACTAATTTTACTAGTTGTCAGCAGAATCAGGTCTTTCCCGACTTCAGAGTTTCTGTTTATAATTAGTTCGATACCCCATAAGTCATCTACTTGATATTTGACAATGTAAAAGATTACTTGTTTTTTTAATGTAAATACCAAAATTTGTCCGGTTACTGATTTGGATAATTCGAATACCAATTTTCTCAACCTTTTAACGGTAAATAAATGATATTTAGTATTATTACTGTAATATTTCATCAAAATCTTAATTACAATGATTAATATAATTATTAGTGTAAATAGTATGTTTTTAATCTCCAACACAATATCACCATTATTAAAAAAATAGACTATCATAATGTATATGCTTTACTTCTACCGAAACTATTCCTCAACAGAAAAAAACATTTTTTTACCGCTCTCTAGGATAATGTTCATCGTACACCATTAAAACTCCTTTAGCTACACAAAGTTAAGCATTTCAAAAATTATAAATCAACTGTAGAAATATAAGAATATGCAACTTGAATTCAGAAATCATCATTTCTTTCTTAAGCAGAATATATTTTTTTGATTTTAGCTATAATTTTAATTATTTATAGTTTTAGAAATATTATTTAAGAGTCTTTATGCTAAATGTGAAATTGAGTACTTTGTATTTTCTTCTAATGAGTGTTTTTTACTTTACGTCTTGTTGTTCTACACAAAATGTAAGTGTACTATCAAGCCAAGTTGCACCCAATAATTGCAGAATAAATGCAACAATTGTTAGCATCGATAAATCTGTTTCTGGCAAATTGAACATTGCAAAAGTAAAAATTGATAATATAGTAAAAGCTGGATTTGGTTTCAAAAATCCACTTTTTAAGGATGATTTAATTAGCGTAAAATTTGAATTTAGTCTTTCGAAAACCGACAAAACACAATTTCCAGAATTAGAAATTGAGTTACCTGGATTAAAAATTGGCGATAAATTTACTGCTGATATTGAAAGAGTTGAATTAATACAATTAAACAATAATTTAGATAGTTTTGAATACAGAGTTTTTGAATATGATAAAATAACCAATAGGGATTAAACATGAAAAGATTAACACAACCATTTTTATTTATTATTTCGGCATTATTAGGATTTGTTTTATTCCAAAATTACTTTTCTGATAATGTTGATTTTTTAACTCAAAAAACAGAATTAGGTAGCAAAGATAATCCTATTAAACGAGCTGAATTTGAATTTAGAATGCTTAAAAATCCGATAACTGGCGAAATTCCTAAAGATATTAGGCAACGTGAATTAGAATTTGTTAAGAACATTCAATTAGCAAATGATAAAAGATTAAATAAAACATCCCAAATTGAAGAATTAAACTTTGAATTGCGTGGTCCATTAAATCGTGGTGGACGCGTTAGAGCTTTAGGAATTGACGTAAGAAGCACTTCCACAAGTTCAGTAATTATTGCCGCTGGTGTTTCTGGCGGAATTTGGCGTTCTACTGATAAAGGCAATTCGTGGGTGCAAACTTCCCTTCCTTCACAAATAAATAGTGCAACTTGCATTGCTCAGGATAAAAGAAGTGGATTTCAAGACGTTTGGTATATTGGAACTGGTGAATCTTATGGAAATTCCGCAAGCGGTGCCTACGCTTCTTTTCTTGGAAATGGAATTTACAAATCAACAAATAATGGATTAAGCTGGAGTTTGCTTGCATCAACTTCGTCAAACAGTCCGCAGACTTTTGATAATGTTTTCGATTTAGTGCATAACATTGCCGTAAATCCAACAACCGGAACTGTTTATGCTGCCGCAATAAATACAATTATGAGTAGCAAAGATGGCGGAAATAGTTGGCAAAGTGAGTTAAGTTCGCCTGCAAATTCATCTTTTTCGGATGTTATTGCAACTGCTTCGGGTGTTGTTTACGCCACTGTTAATAGTTCTGTAACCGATGCTGGCATTTGGAAAACTATAGATGATGGAACAAATTGGACTAAAATTACTCCAACTGGATTTCCTTCTATTTTTAACCGAGTTGTGCTTGCGGTTGCTCCTTCAAACCAAAATAAAATTTATCTTTTGGCAAATACTGTCGGAAGTGGAAAAGATGGTCACAGTTTTTGGGTTTCAAACAATGCTGGTACAAGTTGGACAAATTATTCAACCAATTTACCAGATACTAAAGACCCGGTTGCTGGATATTCCTCACAAGGTAATTATAATATGGTTATTGCTGTTAAACCAGATGACGAAAATTTTGTCGTTTTTGGTGGAACAAATTTGCACCGCTCAACTAACGGAATGACAACAAAACTTACTAATACTTTGGCTAATTGGATTGGTGGATATTCTGTTGCAAACGATATTGGGCAATATGAAAATCATCATCCCGACCAACACGCACTTGCGTTTGCTCCTTTCGATTCCAAAATGCTATTTTGTGGTGATGATGGCGGTATTCAAGTTACATCTGATATTTCAAAAAGTGCAGTTGCTTGGACTGATAAAAATAGTGGATTTGTTACTTCGCAATTTTATTCTATTTCGTTGGATAATTCCGCAAGCAACGACCCATATTTATTGGGCGGTTTGCAGGATAATGGGCATTATTTCGCTAATTCCGAAAACAATACTACTCCTTGGGTTGAAATGATTGCTGGTGGCGATGGAACGTTTACTGCAATTTCAGATGGAAAAAAATACTATTACATTGAAACTCAAAATGGAAATGTTATCCGACTTGAACTTTATACAACTGGAGTTTATAAATCTTATGCTGTTGTGCAACCAAATCACGAAACGGATTATTTGTTTGTAAATCCTTATGTTCTTGACCCAAATAATACAAATATGATGTATTTTGTTGCTGGCGATTCGCTTTGGCGAAATAGCGATTTATCCGCAATTGCAAATTGGGGAACTTCGCCTACAAGTGTTAATTGGGCGGTTTTGCCAAACACACGTACTGGAAATATGATAACTGCCGTTTCAGCTTCCAAAACACCAGCTAATATTGTTTATTATGGAACTGCTGATGGTCGCATTTATCGTTTAAATAATGCTAATGTTGGAAGTCCAGTTCCAACAAATGTTTCAACAGGGTTGCCAAATGCTTATGTTTCATCAATTGCAGTTGATATGAATGATGCAAACAATGTGCTTGCTGTTTTTTCAAATTATGGAGTAATTAGTCTTTATCATTCAACAAATGGAGGTTCAAATTGGACTGCAGTTGCTGGCAATTTAGAACAAAACTCCGATGGAAGTGGAAATGGTCCTTCGTGTCGTTGGGGTTCTATTTTGAACTATAATGGAACAAAAACATACTTTGTTGCAACAAGTGCGGGCTTATATTCTACAAATTCGTTAAATGGAATGTCAACAGATTGGGTTCAAGAATCACCAAATGAAATTGGAGTTTCTGTCTGCACAATGGTAAAAACCCGCGATATTGACGGAACAATTGTAGTTGCAACTCACGGAAACGGCGTTTATAGTGCAAAAATGACTACAAATACCGAAAATGTTAATATCCTTTCAGAAAATTTTGATTCAGAAACATTTCCACCAACTGGCTGGACACAAAATATAACTAATGCTTCATACACTTGGAATAATGGTAACATAGCCGATTACCCTTTTTCCACAATTGATGCTACAAATGTTTATTCTGCAATTTGTCCTTGGGTTGCTGCCGACCAAGACGAGCTGCTTTATTCACCAATTCTTAATTTCCCTAATGGAAAAATTGACCTAACTTTTTATGTTGGTCATAGCACAACTTGGCTTGTTGACGCAACAATTGCACTTTATGTTACCATAGATAATGGCGATAATTGGAATCTTGTTTGGCAAGCCGAAAATGATAATGCTGGTTGGAAATGGCGACAAATTAACATTGATTTAAGCAGTTATGCAAATAATAATAACGTAATCTTAGCATGGCGTTATTATGGAAATGATGGCGATTTTGTGGCAATTGATAATGTTTCAATTACTGGAACAACTGTGGATGTTAATGAAAATCAAAATTTGCCTTTCAATTTTGAACTTTCTCAGAATTATCCAAATCCTTTTAACCCAACCACAACAATTAAATACTCAATTGTTTCAGCTGGTAATGTGAGTTTGAAAATCTATAATATCAAAGGCGAAGTTGTTTCCGAGTTAGTAAATAAATATCAATCCTACGGAAAATATTCAGTTTCTTTTAATTCTTCAAAACTTGCTTCTGGAACATACATTTATGAATTGAAAAGCGGAAATAACAGAATTGCAAAGAAAATGCTATTGTTAAAATAAATAAAAAAGCCGCTAATTAGCGGCTTTTTTTATCTTTACAACCTGTCGTAGCACAGAATTGCATTCTGTGCAAATTTTAATTTTGGCAATTAACGTTCCTATTATTATATCGCTCCTATGGAGCTTAGTTCGTTCATTTACATTTTTTTCTATTATGATTTCGCTCCTACGGAGCTTGGTTGTTTTTGCTTTTCAGCTCCAGCGGAGCGTCATCATAATAGCATGTTTTTTGATTTTTGGTTTTTAGCTCCGTAGGAGCGACATAATAATTGAATGATTCAAGGTTAAATCTTTTTAGCTCCTATGGAGCTTGGTTGTTTTTGCTTTTCAGCCGCAACGGAGTCTCATAATAATAGAATGTTTTTTGATTTTTGGTTTCTTTATTATTATTCCACTCCAATGAAGCTTCTTTCGTTTATTTACATTTTTTTATATTATGATTTCGCTCCTACGGAGCTTGTTTGTTTTTGCTTTTCAGCCTTTTGTTGTTTTGGCTTTTCAGCTCCAGCGGAGCGTCATCATAATAGCATGTTTTTTAATTTTTGTTTTTTAGCTCCATAGGAGCGACATAATAATAGAATGATTAAAAGTGAAATCTTTTTAGCTCCGTAGGAGCGACATTATTCAATCCATTCAAAAAGGAACTTTTCATTATATTCAACATTAAATTTTTGTAATAAATCCAAATATTCATCCTTAAATGTTCTCTTTTCGTGATGTTTTTCTTGATTGTTAATATATGCAATAATCGCATCTATTTGGGATTGCGAATAAGAAAAAGCTCCAAATCCTTCTTGCCATTGAAATTTGCCTACAACCATTCGTTTTTCATTTATCCATTTTGATGAATTTGCTTTAATATCTCTTACTAAATCAGATATCAAAATGTTTGGTTTTATACTAGCCAACAAATGAATATGATCTTCAATGCCTCCAATGGCATAAACTTTTTCTTCTTTACCATTTACAATTCCACAGATATATTTGTGTAATTCGTCTCTCCAATTTTTTTGAATTAGATTTTGCCGACCCTTTACTGAAAATATTATGTGTATATAAATTTGTGTGTATGTGTTTGACATGGCGATATGTTTTTATTTAATTTTTTATTATTTCTAAATTATTATATCGCTCCTACGGAGCTTTGTTTGTTTTTGCTTTTCAGCTCCTATGGAGCTTGGTTGTTTATTTTCATTTTTTCTATCATGATTCCGCTCCTACGGAGCTTGGTTCGTACATTTGCATTTTTTTCTATTATTATTCCGCTCCTATGAAGCTTATTGAATATAATTGAATTTTTCTGCTATTATTATTTCGCTCCTATGGAGCTTGTGTGTTTTTACTTTTCAGCCTTTTGTTGTTTTGGCTTTTCAGCTCCAGCGGAGCGTTATCATAATAGCATGTTTTTTAATTTCTGTTTTTTAGCTCCGTAGGAGCGACATAATAATAGAATGATTCAAGTTGAAATCTTTTTAGCTCCATAGGAGCGAAATCTTAATTCCACCTATAGGAGACGCAAAACTATTTAATTCAATCAAAAAATGCCTTTTCCCATTTTTCTGAATGCAATTATTACTGCTCTTTTTTAATTTTTCCAAACTTATATTCATTCAACTTTATCAAAATTCTCGCAAAGAACGCGGGACTACTCAGATATTCTATTTAATGAGTAGCATTTTCTTTGTTTCTGTAAAACTGCCACTTTGTAATTTATAGAAATAAACTCCGCTTGTTAGTTTACTTGCGTCAAATTCTACTTCGTAACTACCCGCACTTTGCTTTGTGTTTACCAAAGTTGTTACTTCTCTTCCAAGTACATCATAAACCATAAGTCTCACATCTTGCTTCTCACCTCTCACATCTCGTGGTATTGAATATTTAATTACCTGGATTAAAAGGATTGGGATAATTCTGCTCCAAATTAAAAGTAAAATTATCTGTTGGGTTGTTTTCGTTAATGTCAGTTACTAAATCTAAATCATAAATTGCAGAGTAAATATCATAGCTACTTTCATTTATTTTGCATCCAGACCAAGTAAACATAATTTTGTCGTCATTTACTGCAAAATTTAAGTCCCGAACATTTGTATTTTCCAACGTGCTAACAACAAAATTTGATTTTACCTTTTCTCCATCGCTGTTGAATGTATTTACCAACAACTTATTATTTGAGACAAAAAATGTTATAAACTGTCCACTTTTCACAACGTCAACCTTACCTCTGTCATTTTTGCCTAAATCAATTAAAGATTGAAGTTCTGTGCCACTTTCATCATAAATCATGGCATATTGATAATAATAAAATTCATAATCAGTATACACATATAAAAATTTCGATTGCCCCAAATACTTATTAACATGAGGGTAATTCTCAGTTTTTAGTAGCAAGTTAAGATTATAATCGTATTTATATAATATATTCGAGATTTTAACATAGAAGAAATCTTTATCAATAAAAATAACTGTGCTTTCATTTAGGGTATTTCCAACTATTTCAGATTGTGCTATTTTTCCTTCATTTTTGGAATATTTAGCAATATAATTTTGTGAATTTGCATAAAACACGATAAGAAATTCGGAATCGTTGATTATGGATAAATTCATTTTCACTATGTTTGAACCATTTGCACCAGCAAGCGAGTCGTAAGCAACAATGTTTGCGTTTTTATCAACTATCTGAAACCCAATTTGCTTCATTCCATCATTATAAGTTTTAGACCAAGTGGAAATTCTGCAACCATCATCAAATATTTGGAACGACTCATTTTGCAATATTTCATTTTCGGAAATTAGTTCGCCAGAATTACTTATCAACTGTCCAACTTTATTCAAATCATTTACCCAATGAACATAAAATCCCTTATTTTCGGCTTTTTTAATTAAAGGACGAGCTTCGTTGCTTCCAGAAACATCATCATTTATTTTTATGCTGTCAATCACCTCAAAATTATTGCATTTATATAAATAAACATCTCTATCGACTGTTTTTGTAAAAATTAAGTTATCGTTTTCATCCAAAAATATTTGGCTTGAATGCTCAAATTTGGCTGTAGAATCAACGATAGGCTCACCAATAATATCACCATTTTTATCAAAATAGAACAAATTTTTATATTTCTGCTCAATATTATTAATTATCAATGCTCGTTTGTTATTATTCAAATTTGATAATGTAAATACATCCTCAGCCCACCAACCATATTCGCAGTATTCCAAAGTTAATGGAAAAGTCTTTGATTCAAGCAAATTACCCATTTTATTAATTTTGAAACTCTCCAATTTGCACGAATCACTAACAAATATCTGAAATAAAGTATCACTAACCGATGTTGCTAAAATATGAGGAAAAGAAGAATAATAGCCGCTTAAACGTTGCTTTATCAATTTTTTAGTTAATAAAGAATCTTTATCCGAGAATATTTGAACATAAATTCCTGAAGAATCAAATGAAGTATCCCAACTATTTTCTGATTGATTATAATATGCTACTGCATAAATGCCTTTGCTATTAACAGAAATGGATGTATTTGAAATATCGGAGTATGAAAACTTATCATTTTCTGCTATTAATGAATCGGTTAAGTCTTCGTAAACTCTATTAACCATAAATCTTCCACCAATGTTAAATACAGAAATGAAATCATTTTTATATTTAACAACTGATTTTTTCTCACCTGACCAAAATTCAATAAAAAATGGTAGTTCATAATCTAAAAAATTAAATGATTTTGACATTGAATTATCATGTAGAACTCCAACATAGTGCGTAAATGCACGCTCATCCCATGGAAAATAGTAATATGAATAAGTGCTATCATAAACGCTAAACGATTTTCCAGTGGTGGAATACGAAATAAGCGTATTGGAAAACGCTCTGTAATTAGTTCCAATTTTAGTTAAATCGGGGTTATATTTTTGAGCAAAACTTTTTGTATCTCCAAGACGACTATCAAGCCACGCAACAACAAAGCCTTTATTTGAATCGGGAAAAATTCTCGCTTCGCTTTGTGAAAACATCGCTATTTCACTTTCTTTATTTACAATTATTGGTGTAACTTCGCTTTGAGCAAAAACGTAATCGGAGAAAAAAATAATAGATAATAACAATAAAAATCCTGCACCTTGTTTCATGTCAACCCCATTATATTATTTTAATTTTCATAAAGTTATGAATATTTTATTCCTTTTACAAGAAATCAATCTAAAAATAAACAACCAAATGCCATTTTTGCTATCACACAAAACACTGGGGGAAGTAAACTATGTTCTGGAAACTCCAAAAGGTGCGTTGGGAACTCTAAACGATGCTTTGAGAAGTCCAAAAGATATATTAGGAGAACTAACAATTGCTCTGGGAACTCCAAAAGATGTGTCGGGGGTACTAACAATTAGTTTGGGAACTCCAAAAGATATATTGGGGGAATATATATCTGCTTTGGAACTCCAACCAATATGTTGGGGGAAACAATTGGAATGTTGGGGATTCCACCAAAACCTAATTAATTAGCATTTTCGCAACAATTTAGCCTTATTAGCAAATTAGCAACTCAACTTTCCCCTCTTACAATAAAATTACTTTTCACAACGAATCCTTTTCTGCTATAAAACATCCAACCGACTGAAAATTAAATTAATAACAAATAAACAAAAAGGAAATAAAATGACTTTACACACAAATTTAACACACGTAGAAACTGCTGCTGGTTTGGAAAAAATGCTTCAAGAAAATGAAAATGTAATGGTATGTTGTGGAAGAATGGGACCAATGTGCGTTCCTGTTTACGGAATTATGGAAGAATTGGAAAGTGATTACACAAACGTAAAATTTGCTGATATGTTATTCGATTCTCCTGAAGCCGCTATTATTAGAAACCACCCTGCTTGTGCAAGTTTTGCTGGTCTTCCATTTACAATGTATTACAAAAATGGAAAAGTTGTAAAAGCAACCACTTCAATTCAATCAATGGAACAAGTAACCGATATTTTAGATAGCCAATTTGGTAAATAGAGATTAATAATGGAAAACAATTTTGATGTAATAATTCTTGGTGGTGGAGCTGCGGGTTTAACTGCTGGAATTTATCTTTCGCGTGCCAAAATGAAAACTCTAATTATTAACGAAGGCACTGCTGGC
>Ga0209016_1002380_pt1 | contig 12676 bp, 10 predicted proteins | sample EPASupsiteSAE305_FD_187265 | JGI IMG/M metagenome (GOLD analysis project Ga0209016, IMG submission 187265) | Bioremediated contaminated groundwater microbial communities from EPA Superfund site, New Mexico - SAE3-05 (SPAdes) (version 2) | ecosystem: Environmental > Aquatic > Deep subsurface >...
CCCCTCAATTTCAAGTTGAAACTGTTCTTCCAGTTCTTCAATCGGCAGCCGGGCGTCGGTGGTGAGAGAACCATCGGGATTGCAGGTATACAGCTCTTCTTCCATGTCGTATTCGTCCTGAATATCGCCAACAATCTGTTCCAGCAGGTCTTCAATGGTGACCAGGCCGGAAGTGCCGCCATATTCATCAACCACAATGGCCAGGTGGACTTTTTTCTTCTTGAACTCCTGCAGCAGCAGTTCAAGGGTCTTGGTCTCAGGGGTGAAAAACGGTTGTCTGATCAGATCCCGCAGGTGGATTCCAGCATCTTCCATGCCCCAGCTTTTCAGCAGGTCCTTGGCATACAGCAGTCCGATGATGTTGTCCATGGTGCCGTCATAAACCGGGATGCGGGAGTGGCCGCAGGCGATGATGGCATCGATGGTTTCACGTACCGATGCCTCAATGCTGATGGCAGCCATGGAGGTGCGGGGCACCATGATCTCGCGCACCACGGTGTTGTCCAGCTCCAGAATGGCGCTGATCATCTCACGTTCCTGCTCGTCTACAATCCCTTCCTCTTCGCCGGCTTCAATCAGATCGTGAATCTCCTCTTCAGTAACCTTTCTGCGCCCGGTTACCAGTCGGGTGACTCTATCGAGCAAACCTGCCGGCCTGCGACTACTTCCTTCGTCCACGTTCGTTTTTCCTCCGTCTGTTAAATGATCAGGGAAGGGCTGTCAGCCCTTCTTTTTGTAATAGTTTCCAGATTTCCTGCTCTTTGCGTTCCATTTTAACCGCCTCGGCCTCGCCGCTCCGCTCATGGTCGTAGCCGGTCAGGTGCAGGATGCCGTGCAAAAGCAGAAAGATCAGACGTTCATAGCCGGTCCAGTTGCCGATCTGGGCCTCTTTAGCGGCGGTATCGGCTGAGATGACCACATCACCCAGGGCATGGGGCGTCAGATCGCCGAACTCCCCTTCCTGTAGTGAGAAGGAGATGACGTTGGTGGGGCGGTCCTTGCCCAGATACTCATGATTCAGGCGGTGTATGGTGCGGTCACCAACAATGGTGATCGATAGTTCGGTCTCGTCAGGACATCCCAAGGCGTTTAAGATCCTCGTTGCTGCTGCCCTGATGGGACGCAACGGGGCCGGGTGTTTTCGCTGGTTGTTCTGTACCAGAATGTGCATTGCTCTTTTTACCTCCGCTGCTCCCTTTATGCACCGGTTCAGGATACTCTATCCGGTGATGGAAGATGGCCCCCAGAATCCGGTTAAAACTCTTGGCTATCTCATGCAGATTTTTAAGGGTCAGTTCGCATTCATCCAATTGGCCATCGGAAAAAATCCGGTTGATCAGCTTCTGTACCATACCCTGAATCCGGTCCGGGGTGGGGTTTACCAGGGTGCGGGAGGCCGCCTCAACCGCATCGGCCAGCATCACCAGACCAGCCTCGCGGGTCTGAGGCTTGGGGCCTGGATAGCGGAACTCCTGGGGATCAACCTGCTGTCCGTTTGCCTCGGCCTGGGTCTTGGCTTTTTCATAAAAGAACTTGATCAGGGCGGTGCCATGGTGTTGGCGGATCACATCAATGATCGGTTGTCCCAGATGTTTTTCCTTTGCCAGCGCCTCACCCTCTTTGATGTGGGAGATCAGGATCAGTGCAGACATGTGAGGCGAGAGTTTGTCATGGCGGTTTTCGCCGCCGTGCATATTCTCGATAAAGTAGAGCGGCTTGGCTGCCTTGCCGATGTCGTGGTAGTAGGCGGCAACCCTGGCCAGCAGAGGATTTGCGCCAATCGCCTCGGCTGCTGCCTCCACCAGATTGCCCACCACGACGCTGTGATGGTAGGTGCCGGGAGCCTTGATCATCAGATCCCGCAACAGTGGTGAGTTGAGGTTGGCCAGTTCCAGTAGCTTGATGTTGGTGGTGAAGTGGAACAGTGACTCAAACAGCGGGGTAAAGGCGGAAACCAGCATGGCTGAGAGCAGTGCCCCCACCAGGGTGAAGCAGATCACGTAAAGGGTTTGCATGGTGAAGAGGGCGCTGTTCATGGTCTGGAAACAGAGCCCCATGGCCAGGTTGACCACTGCCAGCTTGAGACCGGCAGTATAGATCACGCTGCGGTCCTGACACTGCCGCACGCCGTGGGCACCCACCACACTGCCCAGCAGGGCGTAGATCACCACAAACATATTGCTGTTGAACAGTATCCCCAACAACGGGGCCATCATTACGCAGTAGACCAGGGCAACTTCCGAGTTGAGCAGGATCCGCACAATCATGGCACCGGCTGCAAAGGGGAAGAGGTAGGCGTAGGAAGTGGGTGATACTGCGGGAAAGGCAGCACCGATGTTGGCAGAAACCAGCAGGGCCAGCTTAAAGACAAAGAAACTGCCCACAATCAGAATGGCAATGGCCAGCAGGTCTCGGTTGCTGGGGTTGAATTTACGGATATTCTTGCAGGCAAAACGATAGGGGAAGTAGAACAGTACCAGGACCAGACCAAAGATGCCCAGTACGGTATAGAGTGTTCCTTCACCACGGCTTGCCTCATAGATCATCTGCAGCTTGTGGGACTGTTCACTGCTGACCCGCTCCCCCACCCGGACAATCATTTCACCTTTTTTGATTTTGTACAGTACCGGTTTTACATCACTGAGCAGGTTTTTTTTACGTATTTCCGTGGCTTCACGGTCAAAGAACAGGTTTGGCTTCAGAATTTTGGCGGATAGCGCCAGCAGGTGGCGGGAAACGTCGCTGGATACCCCCTCAAGCCGCTCTGCCTGCACCAGTCTGCGGGCCTCGCCAATCTCGATAAACGGCGTATTTATGGTTGCTGTACCAATGATTTTGCCGGTGGTGTTGAAGATCTCTATGCCACGCTGGGTGTCTGAGCGGAACACTTTTTCATCAAGAATGATCTTCTGCTTATAGACTTCATCAAGCGTCTGTTTCAGACTGCTCAGCAGGGTTGCTTGATTGTTCACCTTCAACAGAGAGCGGAGTTCGCCTTCGGCAAGTTGTGCATCAAGTATTGGTTCAAGCAGTGAGCGCAGTTCTGCTGTTGTGAGCGTTGGTTTTTCTGACCGGGCGGTCTGGGTGGTGTTGAGTGCCCGGTTTATACTTGCAAGCAGCGTTGTTGCAACGCTTTCGCTGGCAGTGTAGACAACCGGCGCTTTAGCCTCTGCTTCACTGCGCAACTGTTTGGTCAGCTCATGATCTTCCAGCAGGTAGTCCTGGCTGGCACGGATATCAGAGCTGGCGATCTCGCCCGGTTTATATCGAGCGGTCACCAGATGCTGGCTGGGGAGCAAAACCAGAGTTAAAAGAACAGCAGTAAGCAGCAGTAACAGCACACGGTTGCGACGGGCAGTAACAGGATTGGAAAAACGACGCACGATTGAGTCGAGCAGATTACTTGCCAGCTTTGGCAGGTAGGCAAGATGAGACTGCTCTGGTGTATGTCCGGGGGATTCGGGCATGGCGTACCGTCAGGCGGTGCGGGAGACAAGATATGTGGAGAGGGGCGTGTACATAGTGAAGGATGGATTATACGCGGCAGGCATGAATACTGTCAATTTATAGTTCTGTTACATTACTGGCGGTAATCTCTACATCGGGCCAGCCGTCATAGATCCAGTCTTCCAGGCGATCCAGGGTGTTGCGGGCAATGGTTTTATCAGAACTGACAGTAACGAAACCCAGCACCGCCACCTGACAGTTGTCCTGGCGATCCACCTCGGCGCAGGAGACGTTGAAGCGGTTGCGTGCCCGACCCAGGATGCTCTTGACAATGCCCCGTTTTTCTTTCAGCGAAAACGCTGGTAACGAGAGATGGATTTCAGAGCAGAAGATGAACACGGAATTACAAATCTGATTTCCAGCCATTGGCTGAGAGAATGTTTGATAGTTGACGCTCCAATGCCTGAAATGCCTCTACTACACGTAGAGGTGAAAAGTCTTCGATGGCTTGGGATACAAGAAATGCACATTTGTTTGGATTCAGTTTTTTCAGGCGGGCACCACCTAAGCCGCTTGAATTGCGAATCGTATCAAACAAAAGCTGCTTTGGATTTGGCAGGTTTTCAACGAAATTCAGGTTGGGCAGATCAAGTGCGTTGCGACCATTTGGTGTACCGGCGGCTCTGCGGATCGCGGCTTCATCAAATAGGAACCATGCCTCTAACATTCTGACCGGAATAACGCAGACAGTTGGGGGCGTGTCTATTTCCTCAAGCGCCGTGATAATCTCCGTATAACGTTTTTGATAGGATTCTTTTTCAGCGTCACGGTGAATGAACAACAGGTTGCAGGGATGGATATCCAGTGTCACCCTGATTTTTTCCGGTAAGGTCTTTGGCGGTTTCGGGAGTCTTCCAAGGTCAGCCCAGTCTGACTCAATAACAGTTTCCGGGCAGTGCTGCTTCAGCAGCCAGTCAAGCAACGGCATCAACATCCTGTCGGAACTGCCATCAGACAAGAGCGTGTAGCGGATCGTTTTCATGTCGGGTCTGCAACCATAGGAAGGTAGGGCTGTAGGTCTTCGCGGTCAATTACTCGGCGTTTTATAGGGATTACCTTGTTCTTTGGATTGATTGCGGCATAGTTATAATCTGTTTCCTCCCGGGCAACCGGGTTCAGGTACGACAATAGTTTGCCTTTGGAAACAACTGATATCGTTCCGTTAATTTTTTTATCCCGCCATGTCCCTTGTAGAGGGCTGAAGCGAACAGCTTTGCAGCGTTTGCCTGATTCTTGTATTTCTCTGGATTCGGCCACCAGCAGACAATCGTCAGGTATCTGGGCAACTACAGCGGGTGAATGGGTGTTGATGATAACCTGGCGTAACGGATTGTCCGGTCCGGTCTTTTCATCCGTATCCATGGCTATATCCTGAAGCAGGGCAAGCATTGCAGGAATACGTTCAGGGTGAATACCGTTTTCAGGTTCTTCCAGGCAGATGAGCCCTGATGCTTCTGTGTCCAGCTCCAAAACAGCCAACGCAAGAAACCGTAATGTGCCGTCTGAAAGTGACCGGGCAGTATGGGGCGTCCCATCCCGTCCTGTTACCATGGCGGTGAGTAGCTCCCGTTTCTCATCATAATCTACCGATACTTCTTTAACATCATCGATCAGATCAGACAGGCGATTGGCTACCTGTGCATAGATCGCAGAGGCATTGTCATCAACCACTTCCGTACTTAATTGCATTTTAGGCAAATGATACAGTGTTGCTGCGAGGTGGGAACCATTGGCTCCCAGTTTCGTAGGCGCTGAAATTTCATCCGGTTTACGCAGAGCTGCCGGTTCAAGCTGCAGCAGTCGCCAGGATTGTAGTTCTCGTTTAGCCATTAGTGCGGTTGGGTTCTCGGCGGCGTTTGCAGTTGAAAGCACAGTTCGCGGCAGACTTGCAGCAAGTATTGAGCGCGGTCTGCCATGTCCTCCACCATCCTGATGAAGTTTGATAATGCGATCTTTTCCTTCCCCTTCAGTGGAAATGAATTCTCCGCCGCTTCTTCGGCCGGTTATTGCACTGTCACGCCATACTGGTTTATTGGGAAAAAGAAAGTGTTTGGAAGCAACGCCCCGGTTGATGTGGGTAAGTTCCTCTCGTAAAAGCTCAAGCCCACCCTGTTTGTGACCATTGTCGGTCCTATAGCCGATGGTTATGGCATAGCGCAGGGAGGTTATGCTGGCTTGCGCTTCCTGTCCAAGGTCATCAATGCCTTGTTGAGGAACAATCATTTCAACTTCAAAGGTCATTTGGCTGCAAAAATCATTACCAGTCCGATGAAAAAGGGAACGGATATCGGAGGTGCGACCTTCTTCATCGCGTACTGATTTTGCAGCATCCAGCAGCGGTTTGTCTGCCAGAGCACTCAGGAACATGATTGCATCAAACAGGTTTGATTTGCCGACACCGTTTGCTCCGGCAATGCAGGTAAACGGCCCAAAGTGCAAGTCAACGTCAACAAGGTTTTTAAAGCCGGATATTTTTAAGCGGGTTAACATGGTTGCCGCCTCCTGTGCCAACGTGCTGACAGGCTTTCATGAATATGCGTACTGTACGAAACTCTAAGATTTTTTGCAAATTCCGGTAGAGCCAGCCAAGAGAATACCTTATCCCAGCAAAAATTCAAAATCTTCCCGTGTCAGACCAGATCCGCCACTGGCTGCGCCATCCTCCAGCAACGCCTTGTACAGTTCCAGCTTGCGGGCCTTCAGCTCCATCATCTTTTCTTCAATGGTGTGGCGCATGATCAGGCGGGTGATGGTGACCTGTTCGGTCTGGCCGATCCGATGGGCGCGGTCTGAGGCCTGATTCTCTACTGCGGGATTCCACCAGGGGTCCATATGGTAGACATAGGTGGCGCGGGTCAGGTTTAAGCCCTTGCCGCCTGCCTTGAGGCTGATCAGAAATACCAGCGGTTCAGTCGAATCCTGAAAACTGTTTACCAGTTTTTTGCGTTGCGGTACCGGTGTGGAACCGTCCAAGCGCAGGCAGATCAATCCCTGCTGTTTCAGACCTTTCTCAATGATATCCAGATATCCGGTGAACTGGGAAAAGATCAGGACGCTGTGCCCTTCGTCCCGTAACTCTTCCAGCTGTTCAATCAGAAATTCCAGTTTGGGTGAGGCATCGGATGCGGTTTCTGCTGCCAGCACAGGGGCCAGGCAGATCTGGCGCAGCCGCAGGATGGCGGTCAGGGCGATGATGCGGGCCTGGGCAACGGCGTGGTTTTGATAGGCCTCCTGCACCTGGCCCTTCACCTCCTCCACCGTGCGTTGGTAGAGTAGTTTCTGTTTAGGTGACAGTTCAAGCCGGATGTCGGTCTCGATTTTTGGCGGGAGTTCAGCCGCAATCATCTGCTTGGTGCGGCGCAGCACAAACGGCTTGGTACGCTGAATCAGCCGCTGAGTAGCTGGTGGACCGCCCTTGGCGATCTGACGATTAAACTCGTCGTGGCTCCCCAAAAGTCCAGGCAGGCAGAGGTCCATGATGGCGTAATATTCACCCAGATGGTTTTCCACCGGAGTGCCGGTCAGGGCCAGGGTGAAGGCCCCTTTCAGCTTGCGGACCGCATTGGTGGTGGCGGCCTGCAGGTTTTTAACTGCCTGGGTTTCGTCAAAGATCAGTACATCAAAGTGGAGTTTTTCAAGTTTTGCATGATCCCGCTGTACAATGCCGTAGCTGGTGATGATGATGTCATGATCGTTGAACTGATCTGCGCTGCGTCCGGTTCCGGCATACAGCAGCACCTTGGCCGTGGGGAGAAAGCGGGCGATCTCCGCCTCCCAGTTAAACAGCAGTGACGGCGGCGCCACCACCAGATGGGGGGAACCGGGCGGTGCTGCAGAGGGGAGGGTACCGGAGATGATACCGGCCATGAGCGAGATCCCCTGCAGGGTCTTGCCCAGGCCCATGTCATCGGCCAGGCAGGCGCCAAAGCGGTGTTGATACAGAAAGGCCAGCCAGTGCCAGGCATCAAACTGGTAATGACGCAGGTCGGCCACCAGTCCATCCGGCAGGGCAGGTTTGGGCATCTGATCAAAGTTCAGCAGGCTATCCAGAATCCCGGCATCCTGCGGCGCAAGTTTGACTTCGACCCCGTGTTTACGCAACTGCAGCCAGTCAAGGATCTGCAGGCGTGGTACTCGCACCAGTTCCTGCTTGTCCTTTTTACTTTTCTTGCCGGCCATTGCCCCGCTGAACATGGCCAGCACTTGGGCTGAAAGTTCATCAAGCAGCAACAGCTTGCCGTCTTTACGCAGCATGCCGCTGCCGCCCAATAGTTCCTGCAGTTCCTGGTCGGTCAGCAGTTCACCGTTAACCCGGATTTCCGGTTTAAGCTCAAACCAGTCCACACTGCTGCGGGTGGCATCAAGAGAAAACTGCCAGTTACCGGTTGTCAGCGGCTGCAGATCAAACCGCAGCTCAAAACCATGCTGTCCCAGATGTTGCAGCAGGGTCGGCAGTAATCTGGCAAGCTGTTCTGAAGGCAACACCGCTCCGGCAGGGATATGGGCATGTTCAAACGGTTCGTTGCCAAGCAGATTGTAGATGATCCGAACCAGTTCCAGCTGCTGTATCCGGCTGTCCTCAATCAGTTGCCATCCATTCGTCTTTGCATATATCAGCTGTGGCTTAAGGTCTGCCTGGCTCAGTAGATGATTGAGCAGCTGCTTTGCCGAGCGTTTGACATCACGTTTGCTGTAGTCAGCTGAATCAAGGGCGGCACGTATCAGTTTGGTGCGCGCTGCGGTCTTCTTTTCATCAATTAACTGAAAAAACGTTTCGCTCAGATGCCGGATCCGCTTTTTTGCCTTGAGTGGCGCCGGGAAACGGGATCGTGCCGAACTGCGCAGGAAGTAGAACAGGCTGTCGGCAAATGGGTACACTAGAGTGCCATGGGAAAGCAGCGGCATCAGAACAGCAGTATCTCCCTGATAGGTAATGTTCAGGAGACGATTTGGCTGAGTATCGAGGTCAGGCGTTGTTTTCTGCCCATTACAGGTAAACAGCAGGTCGGAAAACGCCTCCGGCAACAATCTGCAGGCTGCCTTATTAAACTGTTCCCGCTTGAGGGAGATACCGTGGGGAAGCCTGGTTATGCCGGAAAGAGAGTCATCACGATCATCATCGTGGTCAGACCACTCATCGTCGTCATCAAAGTATTCTTCTTCATCGTCATCAACGGCGCAGTTGTTGTAGATCTTGTCTTCAATCAGTTTCGCAGCGCTCCAGGAAGCAACATCATGCAACGGCTGGATAGTGCCGGCTGCAGGGTTTACCATCAGTTCATGGCGGTAAAGTGCCTCGTGCGGAACCGTTGTTCCCTGATCCAGGGTTCGGATCAGGCTGATAGTGTCATTGCTGATATCCAGGGTAACGGTACAGTGCAGTGGCAGATCCGGCTGCCAGGCAAGCGGTTTTTCCTTTCCCTTGGCATCAAGAAAGACGATCGGCACACTGCCTTTGGTTAACAGGGTAAACTGTTCAATAAAGCGGATTGATCCATCAAAATAGTGGCAGGTAGTCAGAAAACGCTGAACAGCCGATGGGGAGGATTGCGATGACCAGTAGCTGACAATCTCCTTGCCACGGTAGATTCGTGCTTGCAGCTTTTTTTCATAGTCGAGCGACATGACCAAACGATGATTCTGAGGTTTTGGGGGGATCGGCTTTGGTTCAGAGGTCCGGGCTATGCCTAATTGGCGCAATATCTTGTCACGAACTTTAGTGAGCTCTGCAGGAACTGGTTTTTGCCCGGCTGTTTTGGGCTGCTCAATCCCGCATTTTTCAGCGGCTGTTTCCAGCAGCTCTGGACTGAAACGGATCTGTGAAAGACTGTCCGGGGATGCCAGTCGTTTCAGTACGGCCCAGCCAGCCACCACATGGGGACACTGTGCCCAGGATCGCCAAATCCGGCAGGTGCAGGAGCTGGATATTCTTTGACCGGCACAAGTGAATGAGGTCGTAATCTGATGTGAAAAAGCGATGTTGAGAGAGCTTTGGGTACTGTTCCATTCTGCCTGAACGATGCCGCCGTGGCGACAGATGGTCATGCCGCTTTCCAGATTGGCCTTGGAGGCAAGGCTGTACAGGTCTCGTGGTTCACGCTCCTTGAACAACCGCAGCAGTGGTGAGGTGGATACTGAAACAGATACGGTCATGGATGCCTAAAACTCTGCATGTCGTGGGGTGCGTGGAAATGGGACCACGTCACGGATGTTTTCCATGCCGGAGAGGTACATGATCAGCCGTTCAAAGCCCAGGCCGAAACCGGCATGGGGCGTGCTGCCCCAACGGCGTGAATCCAGGTACCACCAGAGTGGTTCTTTGGGTATTTCCATCTCTTCAATCCGGTTTATCAGCCGGTCCAGCCGCTCTTCCCGCTGGCTGCCGCCGATGATCTCACCCACCTTGGGTACCAGCAGGTCCATGGCTGCCACGGTGCGGCCATCGTCATTCTGGCGCATGTAAAACGCCTTGATATGCTTTGGGTAGTTTAAGACAAAGACCGGGCCGCCCACCACCTGTTCTGTCAGATAGCGTTCATGCTCAGTCTGCAGATCCAATCCCCACTCAACAGGATAGTTGAATGAGACCGGCGCCTTCTGCAGGTGGGTAATGGCATCGCCATAGTCCATCCGGGCAAAGCTGGCCTCGGCAACGGAGCGCACCCGCTGGATCAGCCCTTTTTCAATATGCTGGTCAAAGAAGGCCATATCCTCAGCGCATTCTCTCAGGGCAAAGCTGCAGAGGTAGCGGACAAATTCTTCGGCCAGATCCGCATCATCGGCCAGATCAGAAAAGGCCATTTCCGGCTCGATCATCCAGAATTCTGAAGCATGGCGGGCGGTGTTGGAGTTTTCAGCACGGAAGGTGGGGCCAAAGGTGTAGATGTTGCCAAAGGCCTGAGCAAACAGTTCACCTTCAAGCTGGCCGCTGACGGTCAGGCCGGTCTTCTGGCCAAAGAAATCCTGGCTGAAGTCAATGCTGCCCCCTTCATTGCGGGGTGCTCCGTTGGGGGGCAGGGTGGTGACCCGGAACAGCTCACCAGCCCCTTCGCAATCGCTGGCAGTGATGATCGGGGTGTGGACATACAGAAAGTTGCGCTCACTAAAGAACTGGTGGATCGCCTGGGCCAGCTTTGAGCGCAGCCGAAACACCGCGCCAAAGGTGTTGGAACGAGGCCGCAGATGGGCGATGCTGCGCAGGTACTCAAAGCTGTGGCGTTTTTTTTGTAGCGGGTAGTCAGGGCTGGCTTCGCCAACTACTGTCAACTCTGTTACCCGCAGCTCAAACTGCTGCCCGGCAGCCGGTGAGGGGACCAGTTCGCCGGCTGCCTGCAAGGCTGTTCCGGTGCCGAGTTTGCTGTAGTTTTCAAAGTTGGCTACGGTTGCCCGTTCCAGCACCAGCTGCATGCCGGACAGGTTGGAACCGTCATTCAGGATAATGAAGGCAACGTCACCGGAGGCCCGTGTTGAACGTACCCATCCGGCAACGGTGTAGCTGCCGCCTGTTTCAGTCTGTGTGAGAAGGTCTGCGATCAGTGTGCGTTTTGCCATGGGAAGCTCCAATTACTGCCCGATGATCTTTCTGCGCGGTGGCCGCTTGCCAGGAGTTACTGGTTGAGATGCCTTTGCTGGCGTTACTGCCCGTTGTTCCCGCTGCTTGACCGGTGGCGGGGCATCAAGTGCCTGTGCCTCTTCCTTGCTCAAGAGGCGGTATTCACCCGGTTGCAGGCCTCCCAGGGTCAGGTTGCCGTAGCGGATTCGACGCAGGCGGACTACAAACATCCCCACTGCCGCGCACATCCGCCGCACCTGGCGGTTGCGGCCTTCACGGATGGTGACAGACAGCCAGTCATTGCTCTGGTCGTTTTTCAGCAGACGTACCGTAGTGGCGCCGGTGGGGCCATCCTCCAGCTCCACCCCATCAGCCAGTTTTTTGATCTGCTGCGGATCAATTTTGCCTCGCACCCGCACATGGTATTCCTTGTCCACCTGATGGCGGGGATGCATCAGGCGGTTGGCCCAGGCCCCGTCATTGGTCAGTAGCAGCAGTCCTTCAGAGTTGTAGTCCAGCCGCCCCACCGGAAAGAGTCGTTCGCCGATATCCTTGACCAGTTCAGTTACCAGCTGTCGCCCCTGGGGATCTTTGAGTGAGGTGACATAGCCCGCAGGCTTGTGCAGCAGTACATAATAGAACGTTTCAGCCGGTTTAACCGGTTGGCCATCCAAGGCTATCAGGTCTTTGGTCGGATCTGCCTTGCTGCCCAGTTCTGTTACCACCTGGCCGTTGACGGTGACCCGCCCAGCCAGGATCATCTCTTCCGAGGCGCGGCGGGAGGTGATCCCGGCAGCGGAAATAATTTTTTGCAGACGTTCCATCATGGCGTGTCCTCTGGGTGTTTCGAGTCGGTTTCGCCCGGTACCAGGGCTAGAAAGAATCCTGCTGCTGCTCCATACAAGGCCCCTGACCAGGGGTTGCTCATCATGGCTCAGCTGCCGCCTCCGGCACATTTGGACATCCAGCCGAAGACTCCTCCGGCAAGGGCTCCGCCACCGATCAGGATCAGGAATTTCAGTAGTTTTTTGTTCATGGGTTCTCCTGTTGTGTTGGCAGGCGCAGCAGATACCAGGTGATGCCGATGGCCAGCAGGATCAGCAACAGTTTGGCCCAGAGCGGCGGAACCAGCAGCAGGGCTGAGGGAGGCAAGGTAAGCCAGACCAGTGTAATGGCGGTGCGTTTGGCCCTAAGCGGTATGCCTGAGCCATCCAGATATCCCCTGATCATCGGGCCCAGGTGGTTATGGTTCACCAGCCAGGTATGAAACCGTTCTGAGCTGCGGGCAAAGCAGGCTGCTGCCAGCAGCAGGAAGGGAGTGGTTGGCAGCAACGGCACAAAAATGCCGATGATCCCCAGTGCGGTGCAGAGCAGGCCGGCACTGATCAGTAACCAGCGGAGCACAGGATGACGGGATTGTATAGGCATATGTTTTGTCTGCATCGAACAATAAAGGGGTGCCGAGGCACCCCTGAGTGGTTGCACAACAACTGCTGTCTTAGTCAGCCATCTGGGTCATGGCGCGGAATTTCTGGTAGCGATCTTCAACCAGTTGTTCCGGCGTCATCTCTTTCAGTTCAGCCAGGTGGCGGCGGATGGCTGATCCCATGGCCTGGG
>Ga0209016_1002381_pt1 | contig 12660 bp, 11 predicted proteins | sample EPASupsiteSAE305_FD_187265 | JGI IMG/M metagenome (GOLD analysis project Ga0209016, IMG submission 187265) | Bioremediated contaminated groundwater microbial communities from EPA Superfund site, New Mexico - SAE3-05 (SPAdes) (version 2) | ecosystem: Environmental > Aquatic > Deep subsurface >...
AGCACCAGCACCCCCTCTAGACCCAGTTCTTCGCTCAGGTTGCGGTTGGCCAAGGTGAGCCCCAACCCCGGACGGATCAATTTCCCCTGACTGATGATCTGCGGCACCACCCGGTTGACCTCGCCCACCGGGACCGCAAAACCTATCCCCGAACTGGCCCCCGAGGGGCTGTAGATGGCAGTGTTGACGCCGATCAGCCTGCCGGCGCTGTCCAGGAGCGGCCCCCCTGAGTTGCCGGGATTGATGGCCGCATCGGTCTGGATGACATCGCGGATGGTCCGGCCGGTGACCGCGGTGATCTCGCGGCCGAGCGCACTGACCACGCCGGTGGTCAGGGTCTGATCAAGGCCGAAGGGATTGCCGATGGCAAAGACCTTCTGGCCAACCAACAGATTTTTAGACTCGCCGAGGGCCAACGGCCTGAGCTTATCGGAGGGCGCCGAAATCTGCAGCACAGCGATGTCCCGATCAGGGGCCGCCCCCACCAGCACCGCTTTCCAGGCACTGTGGTCGGCCAGGGTGACCTCCAGCCGACTGGCATCGGAAATGACATGGTAATTGGTGACAATCCGGCCCTGTTGGTCCCAGATGAATCCCGATCCGGTCCCTTGGGGGATCTCATAGACATTCAGACTAAACAGGTTGCGCCGCACGGCGATGCTGGTGATATAGACCACCGAAGGGGCGGCGTTGCGGAAGATATCGATGGTGTTCTTTTCATCGGCGGCCAGATCGCCGCGAGCCTCCACCGGCCTTGAAATGGCCTTGGGGTCATGCAAGGCGGGTTGGAAGGTCTGGTACATCAGCCAGGCCACCGCCGCGGCGATGACCAGGAGGATGAGCGATCTGCTTCCTCGGGAAGAAAGGGGAGCCAAGATTGAACCTCCTACAAAACGGTTACAGGAGACCAGGCAGTAAAGGCCGGCAGCCCGAGGCGGCAAGGTTTCCCGGTAAGGGCCCCGACCAGGACCGACGGCTTACAGCCATTTTTTGCGACGAAAAAAAAGGAGAGTCATGGCCGAAGACAGGCACATCAACAAGATGGCAAAAGGATAGCCCCAGATCTGGCCTAATTCGGGCATATATTTAAAATTCATGCCATAGGCGCTGGCTATCAGGGTGGGCGGCATGAAGATGACGGTGACCACGGTAAAGATCTTGATCACCCGGTTCTGCTCCATGTCGATTAGACCGAGAAAGGTGTTCTGGAGAAATTCGAGCCGCTCGAAATTGAACGAGGTGTGATCGAGGAGTGATCCGATATCCTTGATCATGATCCGCATGTTCTCATAATCCTCCTTGGGGAACATCTTGCTTTTGAGCAGGGAGGAGAGAATGCGTTGCTTCTCGACGATATTTTCCCGGATCGATATGGTCGATTCCTGCAGGGCGGTGATTTTCAGGAGCAGTTCCTTGTTGGGATCCTTATCGCCGATCATTTGTTTGCTGATCGCAGAAATCTTGTCGGTAATGGTCTCGATCAGGTCAGCATCAAAGTCGATCCGTGTTTCGAGGATAGTGAGAAAGATGTCATCGCCATCAACCGGTTTGATTGCCCGCAATTTACGGTAGGTCTCGGAAAATGATCGAAATTCGCGGGTTCGTTGGGTGATGAGGATCTTGTCCTTGATAATGAACGAGACCGGCTCATTAATGAAATTGTCGTTGTCCTGGATGAGAAAATTGAGGTTGATACCGATCTCGTCTTCAGTCTCGACATATTTCGAACTGCTTTCGATCTCCTCGCTCTCCTGTTTGGTGAACAGTTCAACCCGAAAATCCTTCTCAACCTGGTGTTTCTCATCATCGGTGGGGTTGATCAGATCGATCCAGAAGATGTTGGGGCTGACAGTACTGTCGCCGCTGGCCATCTTGACCATTTTATTGTCTAAGAAAAAATAGTTGACCATTGCTGCTTTCCTGGAAGAGAAGGGGGGGGACCTGCGGGCAGAGATTCCGGAAAAGGGCGATCATCCAGGGCCGGTACCCCGCCGGAGAACTCGAGCAACTCCCTGTCCACGAACGCTCACCGCGAGAGTTGCCTGTGGGCAGGCCCGATTGCCGAGATACCATGGCCAAACCATCCGTCATTGATACCAAACAACCCCTGCATTGTAATGAACAGCCCGGCGAAAAGTCAATTGGTAAAAAGGCGGACGGCTGCTATTGCGCTCAGCCGCCGTCCTGCCAGATCAACAGGGCCTTTTTATACACCTGGGAACGGGGCAGGTCGAGGTCGGCGGCAATGGCCTGAACCGCATCCTTGAGGGACGAATGCATCGCATCGCGATACCAGAGGAGCAGGTCGTCAAGATTCTCAGGCCGGGCGACCGATGGCGGGACCGCCCCCTGGACGATGAGCACCAGTTCGCCCTTGACGCCGTCCTTGACCTGGTCGTGGAGGACAGAAAGTGTCCCTTCGAGGCATTGTTCATGGATTTTGGTCAATTCACGAAACAGCTGGGCGGGTCGATCCCCCAGGACCTGGACCATGTCAGCCAGGGTAGCGGCGATACGATGGGGAGACTCATAAAAGACCAGGGCAAAGGGCATGGGCGAGATATCCTTGAGATACTTGCGCCGTTCGGATTTAGGGGCAGGAAGAAAGCCGGCAAAGAAAAATCCGCTTTGGGTCAGGCCGGCAATGGAGACGGCGGCGGCGAGTGCCGATGGCCCGGCCACCGCCACCACCTCGATCCCTGCGGCCCTGGCCCTGGTAACCAGGACGGCGCCGGGATCGGAAACCGCCGGAGTGCCGGCATCAGAGACCAGGGCGATGCTTTTGCCACTCAGCAGGACCTGAACAAGCTGCCGGGCCTTTTCCTGTTCCTTTTCCCGATAATAGCTGGTCAGAGGGGTATTGATCTCCAGGTGACGACAGAGATTCCTGGTGTGCCGAGTGTCTTCACAGGCAATCAGATCAACGCTGCTCAAAGTGGCGATGGCGCGTTGACTGAGATCGCCTAAATTGCCGATGGGGGTGGCGACCACATAGAGTCGACCCGGCTGCTGGGTATGATTTTCCATGGGAACAGGGCGTATGAGCAAAAATTTTGCTTCTTCTCTGCCATCGGGAAGAATGAGCTGGATGCGGTACAACTGGTCAGAAATATTTAACTATTTTCACATTGAGTCGAAAAAAGCCTGGAGATGGTCAATCCTCGGGTGGGTGAAATACACCCGAGCTGGTATCGGGGAGGAGCCTCACTCTTCTTTTCTTGCCCAAAAATTTTCGATTACAAACGGGCGTTATTTTTCTTCAGGAGCGGGTTCCACGAAAGGATATTTTCATCAGCCGTCATCAACGTAGCGCCATTTTCGATGGCAGTAGCGGCAATTATACGGTCTGCAGGATCACCGTGGAATTTTTTCAGCTGGCCGGCACGAAGAGCCGTTGTGGCCCGCAAAGGAATTTCGAGCAAGCCAGTTTGTAACAACTCGGATCGCCATACATCAAGTTCAGTTTGCATGATCAAACGTTGCTTTTCGACCAACATGGCGATTTCCCAAAAACTGATAGTCGCTACCCCGAGCTCACCGGCACCCAACGATTCGATAATTGTTTGCAAGGCAATCTTACCCAAGCGTGGACTGCCCTCGTCCAGCCAGATAAGGGCATGGGTATCAAGCAGCAGCATTATTCCGCATCCCAGACACTTTCCAATGGGGCAATCAGATCGTCCCTGCTCTCAACTTTACCTTTATGCAATCCAAATATCGTTGCCGGCGCCATGCGGTACGGCTTTAATATGGAAACGGGTTTTCCGTTTTTGGTGATTAATATTGCCTCACCCGTCTGGTTCACCTCATCCATGTAATACAGACATTTTGCCTTGAATTCAGAAGCTTTGACTGTTTGCATACCTCTCTCCTATTAATGAATCACCACGGGAATGACTATAGTCATGACCATGGACATTTTCAAGCTTTTCGAGAAGTGAATCAGAAAAGCAGGGGAACTGTCCCGCTCCGTTATTGCGAGGCTCAAGGCCGCAAAAATCTCAACCCGGCACACGAAAAGTCCCTAGCCTTCAAGAGAGGTCATCTCTTCCGCAGTCAAGAAATAGTTTTGTTTCCTTCTTTGTGCACCCCCAACAGTGAAGAAGCCGCCGCCAGGACCATCTCAGCGGTGAGGCCCTGCAGGCAAAGGGCTTGGCGTGGACAACGAGTAGTATTGCCGAATTGGGTACAGGGGGAGCAGGGAAGCTGAAGATTGAGCACCACATGCTGCAGGCCACGCGGTGCCCATTTTTTGGCGATTCCGGGGCCGAAGAGGGAGACGGTAGGGGTGCCGAGGCCAACCCCGAGGTGAAGCACTCCAGAATCGCCGCTGATGAGTAGAGCTGCGCCTTCAACAACAGCAGCAGTTTCTGCTAGAGTGGTGCAACCAGCCAGGTTCAAACCGCCGGCCGCCTGGATTATTGCTGCCCCGACTGCGGCGTCTTCCCTGCCACCGACAACAACAACCCCATACCCTTGTTGCCCGAGTTCGACCGCCACCTGACTAAAATGTTCTTCCCCCCAGCGTCGCTCCGGAATGCTGGCGCCGGGAAAAAGGATGACGCGGGGCTGGCCAGCCAGGGGAGCGAGGAGTCGTCTCGCCCGATCCTGTGCCGGAGCAGGAACCGAGAGGAAGGGCACAGCAGAGGAGGCCGGCTGGCTGATACCAAGCGGGGCCAGGAGATGGAAAAAGCTGTTAGCCTCGTAGTCGTCGTGGGAATAAGGAATGGCGTGGTGAAACTGGCGAGCCCGTTCGTTGGTGGCAAAACCGATGCGAGTGACAGCGCCGATCAACCGCGCCACCACGGCGGAGAGCCGGTAATACTGTTCGGTGTCGATGATCAGGTCGGGCCTGAGGCGGAAGGCGGCCTGGAATTCACGCAGCACATCATAACGCAGCACTTGGTCGACATTAGGGATTAAGGGAAAGACACCGGCGTTTCGCCGTTCCGCCAACACGGTGATCATTACTTCGGAAAATTTCTTTTTCAGTGCGGCAATAGCCGGGGCCAACAGCACTGCGTCACCTATTCCGCCGGGTCGGATGAAAAGAACTGAACGAGGCGAAGAGCAATCAACCGAGTCAGAAGACGGAGACAGCAACAAAGTCAAGAAGCGCCCAAGCCAGGCGTCGAGTTGCTTTATCAAACGAATGTTCATCCCGGCCGGCCAGAGAGCGTCGGTTCAGCCGAACCTTTGAGGATCCGATCAACGACCTCCACGCCTTGCATAAAGCTGTGGTCCATGTTGCCCACTTCATATTTCCAACCACCGAAACGACCACGGGAATAGATGCCCTTTTCTTCAAAATAGGGCTGTATAATTTGCAACGCTTGGTCGCGCTTCAAGGTTGGCACAGGGTATGAATACGGGATATCGATCAGGTAACGGCTGACAATCTGCGACTGTTCCTGTTTCGTAATCATACCGCTGCTCATTAACCCATTGATGGTGTCTTCGACAATGTCGGCCTTGTTTACCTGCTTATATGGCGAACAGCTGGTCTCGCACATGAGTGAAAAAAAGCGGTCTGATGCGCCTTTCGGTATGTTGAAGGGGGAATATCTATGGAAATTAGTTACCCGATAAAAAGGCGAATCATTTTCCGGGAAATACATCCAGCATTTGGAGTCGTCGCGCTTGCCCGTGAAGCCAAGCCCTACGACGTAGCCACTATTGTGCACCAGGTTAGCCGCTGCGGCTCGTACGGTATCCGGTAATCCGCTGCAGGCCTTTACCAGCAAGTCAAGGGGACTTGTGTTGATCAGGATATCATAGTGCTCCACCCTGCCATTGCTGAATGTTACCTGTTTGCGTTCAAGGTCAATGAAACGCATCTCATGGTGCAGATTGATTCGTTCTCGAAATTTATTGGCAATCCCTTCATAAATGGCGCCAGTACCTCCTTGGCGAGGAAATTTAAAAGTATTGTTTGGCCCCCAGCTCAAATCGTCGCGCTGCTCAGCGATGTTTCGCTCGATACGGGCAAGATCAACCACGCTCACCCGCTCGGCGATCCAGTCCTTGCTCATCTGTTCCAGTGGAACACCCCAAACTTTCTGGTTGTACGGCTCCATGAAGTATTTGACGATCCCGCTGCCAAAAACCGTATCCATCCACTCTCTGAAATTTTGTGCAGTTGCAGGGGCTCCCCTCAGGTTTCGCAACCCATCCACGCATTCTTTTAAAATGTCATTGGGCAGATAACGGACATTATTCTGAAACGGATACGGCACCCAGGTTTGCAGAATACGCACCCAACTTTCTCGTTGATGCTCGTAGTGCGCATCCCCTAGCGCCCCTGCAACGGCTTGGTCAAAATAGGAATAATGGGAGAAAAGAACATGGCCGCCGATGTCCCAGGTAAATCCTTTGTCATCGACAAAAGAGGCCGCGAGACCACCAACATGACCACTGCGCTCAAATATTCTCCAGTTGGTGTAGCCAAGCTTATAAAGGTGATAGGCAGCGCCAAGGCCAGTCGGACCAGCCCCAAGGATGAGGATTTTGGATGTCAAAGGATGTTTCCTAAAACGGTTCGGACATTCAGTATTATGCCAATCTGCTCCCCCGGAAGAACCGGTTTATTATTCAACCGGTTCACCCCTTTTTCTTAATCGGAGGCAGATTTTGGACATTATTTTAAGCCCCATCGTTTGACAGCGAGTAGTATAATACGAAGTCACTGAATTAGCATGGCCTAAAATCAACGTTGCACTGATTCAACCGGTGGGAGGTTGCTTGCGTCTTTATTCCCCATCAATCGGTACACCAATCCACGAGTACGGATGAGCCAAGGAAGAGGAAGTGGAATAATCATTACCGGCAGCAACAAAAGTAATTTCATTTTTTGCAATGGGGTGACGGCAAAGAGAATATCAAATAAACGCTTCCAGTATCCACTTGCCTTTTTCGATCGTTCAACTGCAATCCAAAATGCCAAGGATATGAAAAAACCTCTGACCGTATGTTGTTCGATGACATTAGCCCGCAAAGCAAAATTTTTTATGAGAGCTGCATTTGTCACCCATGCCTTGTATATTTCCAACGGATCCACTTCTGATGCACTTGTTTCAGAACGAATAACCAAAGGATACTCGGCGACATAGATTGAAAAATCTTCTACGAGCGAACGATTGATGAATTTAATGGAAGGAAAGATATTGGGAGCTGCATGAAAACAATAATTATCATACTTGTTAGACTGAAAAATCAAGGCGGGCCAGAATGTGCAACCCCTGTGATAATGAGCCCCCTCAAGAACCAGACATTTGACCGTGGTTTCACCGTGACTCTTGCAGTTGAGCTGTATTGATGAGCGGGACGCTACATAGATAAGATCATATTTGCAGATCGTGATAGCGGAAACTACCTCGTCAGCATGGGTGAAGTCATAATTATCGTCATCACATACGATCCATGTATATCTGTGGGTTGATATTTCAATAGCCCTGAGGAAGTTGTAGTCGCCTCCTATGTTCCGGGGGTGCCGTATGACATAGAAGTCGGGGAATTTGTCACGATAGAAAGCCGTCACTGCAGCGGTATCATCCGTAGAACAGTTGTCCAAGACCGTGATACGGCAGCGGGCGAAGGGGCTTTCCGCAAGTTGGCGAAGCGTGTTGTCGAGGGAGGCGCTCCGGTTGTAGGTGACCAGAATGAGTTCCAGAACCGTTTCGAGTGGGGCATGACCGCCCGTGGCAGTATCGTTAACCGGTTGTGGCATAGAGTATCGTCTCGCTTATAAAGGATGTATAGTTACTGAGGTAGAACCTGTAGCCGATATTCTTGTTGTGCCTCACCACATGATAGTCGGAAAAGTGTTCATAGTAGCGAGAGACAACCTCCGCAGTGCTGTCGGTCGAGCAGTTGTCTAATATAGTAAATCTGCAGGCAGAAAAGGGACTGCCCCTTAACTGCCGAAGTGTGTTGTCAAGTAGCAAGCTGCGATTGCAGGTAATCAGGAAAATCTGCAGGACTTCTTCAAGCTTATTTGTGTTCTCCATCAACAATCCTCTTCAGGCATCACTGCCGCAGTATGGTACGGACTCAGTGCGCAAACCAGTCCCCAAGTATTTCGACTGCATGAGGAGTCATCTGGAAATAATAGCCTCGATGTTGATACTCCCTGAGGGGGGGGGATAGGAGATGGTACGCGTTGTGAAATTTTCAAGTGACAACAAAGCTTCCACAATACCCTCACGTTTCTTAACATCAGCTCCCCAGTAGTCGCTCAACTGACGGAAAGTGGGTACGCTGTCTATATCGGGGAAGATTGCGGCGGATAGGTGGAAATACCGCCGGGCACAGAGCTCGTCCCCTGCAATCAATGCCCTGATACAGTAGCGGAGACAGAGCCTCCCCAACTTCTCCAAGGCGGTAGGCAGTCTCCCTATAGCCTTGCCCATGTTGTCTCCGCGTACAGCCATCTCAGCGAACAGGTGTGGCAGTATGTACTGGCCGAACGCTTCCAGGAGATTCCCTGAGATGCTGGTAGAGTCACTATCGGAGTGTACCCTGTGGATAAGCAGCGGCTCCTTGATATAGGCCATCGAGTAGTGACAACAAAGTTCGAAATCGAGCAGGCGTGGCGCGTACCATCGGGAGACCAAGCTGTCCTCGGGAAGGTGGGCAGTGCTCTTAGCCCTACTGTACATGATCTGCGAAATACTGGGGTTCACCGATGCCATCATGTACACCGCCGCCTGTTCCGGGCCGGATATTATACACGACTCGCCGTAGAAGGGGGGCTCTTCGCTCGGAGTGCCGTTCTCATCGACTATGGTCCTGTGGGTCATGACGAATGCGGCTTCGGGATACTGCTCCAAAACCCGAACACACTTCTCGATGAAATCCGTCTTAAGGGCATCGTCGGAACAGAGGGTACAAAAGTACTTGCCTTCAATGCAGTCGTAGCAGTTCCTAGAATTGTAACCGGGACCGAAGTTCTTCCTGTTCCGAATCACCGTCATCATACCTGGGTGAGAGCGCTCGTACTCAAGAGCGATTTCCCATGAGTCGTCGTTGGAAGCGTTGTCGGAAAAGATGACCCTGAAGTTGCGGTACGTCTGGGCGAAGACGCTGTCCAGGCATTGCCGCAGGTAACGTCCGTAGTTATAATTATGAATTAGCACGTTGACCAGCGGTTCGTCACTTACGGTGGGCCAGTCTGCAGAAACCTGCTCCCTGCGTAGGACGCTGGCGAAGCTTGCCAGAGTGTCTGTCTCCATGGTGGCAACACACCTTTTGATATATTCCGGCAGGAAGGCGTCATCCAGCCCCAAAGGCACCACGTACTTCCCATGAGCCAGCAGGAGCGCATCATGTAGATCGGTTCTGAACCTAGGGCGAATCTTGCGCCCTTGCAGGCCGTGTTGCAGCAGATCGATTGTCTGCCTTTTCGCGCTGCACTTGCGCTTCAGGGTCATGATGCCACGGTAGTGCTCCGCGTACTCCAGGGCGATCTCCCATCCGCCGTCGGTGGAGGCGCTGTCTACATAAATGATCTCCAGGTTGTCCAGGACCCGCTGAGAAAAGATTCCCTCCAGACACTGCCGCAGATTCTTGCCGTAGTAGTCATGTATGAGAATGCTGATCAGGGGGCTGATCGGATCGTTCACAACGGGTTCTTTAAGCACCGGTTTTCACTCCTTGCCGAGTTTCCACCCATTTGATGGTTTCGCGAATTCCTTCCTCGAAGGTGGTTTTTGGGGAAAAGCCGGTGTCGGTCCGCAACGGGTTGACGTCGAAGCACATGCGCATCGGCTGTCCCGGGAGATACGGCTTTTCGCCTAATCCGAGGGGGAGCGCAGGATTGATTGCGTCCCGAGTCAAAGCAAAGTATTCCTTCAAAGGACGTAACGTCCCCGACCCCACGTCATATACAGCGCCGTGGCGCCCCTTTTCCGCCATTAGAGCAAAAGCCCGCGCACAGTCGACGGCGTAGAGATAGTCCCAGAGTTGTTCCCCTGCGGTAAAGGAAGGCTTCTCACCCTTAAGGAGGGTGCCAATACAGTACATCAAAGCGGTAGTTTCCCGCTCTCCTGGTCCATATATGCTCAGCACTCTCCCCCAACAATAGCGCAGGTACATCTGTTCGCAGAGCATCGCGCTGAGCCGCCCCGCCGCGTACTTGGCAATGCCGTAGCTCTCCTCGCGCTCGGTATGACAATCGGGCGCGACTCCTGCCTTCTCGATGTGCGAGCCGGCTCCAACAAAGACGCTGCAGCCAAGCGCCTTGGTCAACTTTACCGCTTCCAGGGTGTATAGTATGTTGTTGGCGTGCCTCACGGGATCATTTCGAGTAGCGTGGTTTTCGGTGTCACTCCAGCCAAGATGGAAGAAGGCATCGTGATCCGTAGGCAGCAGCGCCCCCAGCGTCCCGAGCGAAGCAAGATCACAAAAAACCACCCCTAGCCCCGCCTGGGTGGGAAGGTAGCTGATGCGTGCGGAGCCGGGATGGACGATGGCAGTAACAGCCACTCCGCGGGCCAGATAGTAGTCGACCAAGGCGAGACCAAGTGGCCCAGTGGCTCCGGTTATGGCGACCCGCGCGAATCTCACAGGAAATCCTCATCGTCAAAAACTTCCCGGTACGGCACGGGAAGAGGCCGTCCTGTAATTCTTCCGATCTCGTACTTCTCAATGAAACGCCTGTCCTCCGCAATCAAGCAGGTATCCACGAATTCCCCAAAATATTTAATCCTCATTCCTCTCTCAATAATATCCTTCAACGGCTCCTCAAAAAAATTACCCAGTGAAGTGTGAATATAGGGACAAGGCATTACATCGCCATATTTGGTAATGGAAACCATCCGCTTCACAGCGATGCAGCCCAGATTTAATCCGTAACTTGGGGTCAAGTGAGTGAACACATTGTATTTTTTCTCAAGCTCTCGCACATAGTCCATATCATCCCTACTGACCAGGACATCGAGATTTCCCTCCCAGTCTCCCACCGGTTTGGCATAGGTCACAAAAACCCCAACATTCTGTTCTTTGGCAAAGTCCAGGAATTCGATGAACTCTTGCGACCTGACCCGCTGTTTGGTGACCACCGTTGCGATGATGATGTTCAGGCCCGCCTCCTGAGATGCGCTGATGGCCCGTAAGGCCCGTGCATGGGAGCCTGGCATCCGCCGAAAGGCATCATGTTCCTTGGCGACAAGACTATCCAGGCTTAACTGAATCTTATCCAATCCGATGCTTTTCAGGTGGTGCGCCCGTGCATGATCCAGGTGCCAGCCGTTCGTGTCGGATGTGATATAGAACTTCTGTGGATCAATTGCCTGAATAAGAGCATCCAGATCCGGAAACATGAGCGGTTCCCCCCCGGTGATAACAAGATGAGCCAGCCCCATTTCGTCAGCCTGACGCGAAAGGTCCCTCACATCCTCAAGCGTAAAGCTCCGTGCCCCTTTATTCTTACGCAATTTAGTGATACAGCAATGCTGGCACCGGAAGTTGCAGGTGTAGTCATACTGGAACTGGAGAATTGCGATACTCTCCCCCCGTTTGATTTTCTCCACGTACCGCATGATCTTTTCGTATACATACGGCTTTTCAAGCTTCAACTGATTCCTTTTGGCTGATTCATCCGTCCGCAGATTGTCAGACATGCCTTCTCCTTTGCAGCTCAGAGTTATTGCTCACACCAGCGTGAGACCACGAGTTCCCATGATGGCTACAGCTATTTTATCCCCATGTTTGTCACGAATGATCTGGGCCACCTCATCGGAATAACTCCCTGCCATGATAATGACTGCATCGACCGGGTCTGAATCCAAAACTGCCGGTGAAACAATAGGCATATGGGTCGCCGGAGTGAAGCGTCCCTGCTTAAATGGCGCTGAATCAATAACATACCTGATCATTCCGGAGAGTTGTGCCAGAGACAGCAGCGCAAGGGCTTGATGGCCAGCACCCCAGACGGCTACCCTTTCCCGATCGAATCGTGCAATAAATTGATGCAGATCCCGTGTAACGGCCTCCTGCATCTGGATGAAATCGGACAAATCAAGAGGCTTCCGTTTTCTGACTGTGGCGGAAAGAATGTAGTTATGCCAGACGGCAGTGCAGTCTTCCAGCTCAAATCCGTTGCGGGTCAGGGTCGCAGTAAGGGTTTCCCGGGTAAAATAATAAAGATGGTCGCCGATGAACTCAGAGAACAGCCTGTTTTCGACGATCATATCGAAATTTGGCACCTCGATCAGGCCGATAGCCCCTTCGGCAAGATTGGTATGTATGCCGCTCAGAACATCCGGTATGTTCGGCAGGTGTTCTAGAAAGTTGAATGTGAAGAAAGCATCAAACGGGGCATTGGGAAATATAGCTGTGCCGTTTTCCGGAAAACCACAGAGTACGTTGAGGCCTTTCTTGATACAGGCTGCAACGGCATCGGGACCATGCTCGAGCCCATGCGCATCGGCGCCGCACTCCTGCATTATGGTCAGGAATTCTCCTCTACCGCAGCCTATTTCAAGAACCTTTTTGTTTCGTAACCCGTACCGCGTGAGGAAACGGGAAAACTGCTTCCTGCGAAATGCTTTCATTTCGGAAGAGACTGCCACAGCCCTGATGACATCGCGGTAATAGACCACCGGCGGGCTGTTCAACTGGACCAGTCCGCACCCAGAGCATTGGCAGATATCCAAGTCCTGG